>Ga0209610_1000761_pt1 | contig 16771 bp, 18 predicted proteins | sample LakKivw275mmetaG_FD_184137 | JGI IMG/M metagenome (GOLD analysis project Ga0209610, IMG submission 184137) | Anoxic lake water microbial communities from Lake Kivu, Rwanda to study Microbial Dark Matter (Phase II) - Lake Kivu water 275m metaG... | ecosystem: Environmental > Aquatic > Freshwater...
ATGTAATACTGCTCAAAAACTTTCGTGTCATCAAACCTGTAATCTGCACCCAAATCGACCACTTTCGTTTTCCCCTCTAGCAGCTTCGGCACAAACTTCATCGCAACACCGTGCGGCGTGGCTGCAAAAATCACGTCGGAAATTTTTCCGATTTTGCCATAATCTGGTTCAACTATTGTGAGATCAGCGATTCCGCGCAGGTGCGGATGCACGTTGGATACCGGCTGTCCCGCATTCCTGATGTCGCAGGCGCCAACGAGCTTCGCCTCTGGATGATTTGCAAGTAACCTAATCAACTCCCCGCCCGCATAGCCAGAAGCCCCGATGATAGATACTGAAATTATTTGAACACCCTCGCCAGTCTCAGCAGTTTTTCCTCATTTTTCTCGATACCCCGCGTTTCCGCCAGGATAAGTTTTTCGTGCCCTTTTATTTTGGCTCTCAACCCATCGACCTGCGCCCGCATCGCCTTCGGGGCCGGGCCACCGATCACCTCTCTGGCCTCAACGCATACTTCCACATTCAGCGCGCGCCTGAATTTTAGCTCCGAAAGCTGGATGTCTTTGTTCAAAGCTTCTCGGGCGGCGGATTGCAAGTCTTCGAACGATAGATCCCTCGGAGATTTCCCCGCTTGGGCGGCTTTTGCGACCATCCGCCCGACCACGGAATGGGCATCTCTAAATGCCAGCCCCGCATCTTGAACAAGCGCGTCGGCTAAATCTGTCGCCACGGCAAAGCTTTCTTCGGCGCGCCTGCGCATGTTTCCTGTCTTGGGCTTGATCGCACCAATTACTTTCGCCATTATGGCCACGCTATCCTTAGTCTGGTCCACGGCATCCCACATCGACGGTGTGAGTTCTTGTAAGTCTAAGCTATAGGATTGCGGCAGGGCCTTCATCGTCGTCAGCGCGGCGAGAAGATCCCCCACAACGCGGCCGGCCTTCGCACGGGCTATCTCTGGCACCACTGGATTCTTCTTTTGGGGCATTATGCTGCTCGTCGATGAAAACTCATCTGGCATCTCGATCATGTCAAACTCGGCTGAACTCCACAGGACTAACTCCTCGGCGAGTCTGCTCAAGTTACCCATGAGGATAGCGAGCGCTGACATCGCCTGCAATGCGAAATCTCTCGCGCTGACTGCCTCCATGGTGTTTTCGACTACCCGGTTGAACCCCAACAGCCGCGCAACCCTGACTCTATCTATCTGAAAGCCCGTCCCGGCCAAGGCGCACGCTCCCATCGGACAGGAGTTTGTCTGCTCGTAGGCTCGCTCCAATCGCTCGACATCGCGCAGGAAGGCCCAAGCGTACGCCGCTAAATAGTGGGCGAATGTGGTCGGCTGTGCCGCCTGCAGGTGGGTATAACCCGGCATTATCGTGGTCACGTTTTTCTCAGCGAGGGCGACCAAGTTGTTCGCCAAATCGAGGAGGGCGGCCTGAATCCCGAGTATCTCCGGACGTAGTGCCATTCGAATGGCTGTCGCTACTTGGTCGTTGCGGCTTTTTGCGGTGTGGAGCTTTCCCCCAACTTTGTCGCTGGTCGCGGCAGCCACAAACTTTTCTACTGACATGTGGATATCTTCGAGGTCTGGTCGGAGGTCCAAGGCTTTGATCCCGCGTTCGTGAAGATTGTGGAGCGCACGAAGGATCGCTGAAGCATCCTGAAGGGGGATTATTCTGCGCTCCGCCAGCATGATGGTGTGGGCTATGTTTATCTGAACGACAGAAGAGAAGAGTCTTGCATCGGCTTGCATCGACGAGGTGTACTCACTTGCACGTACCTCCATCGGTCGCTTGAAACGTCCCCTGCGCAACACTTCCAATGCTGTCATCTCCGCCACGAGTTGTTGTCGGCGGGTTTGCATAAAAAGTTTGAGATTTACCCATCTAAAGTGAGTAGCTTACTTTCTCTTTCTAGTCCACGCAATCCTTTGCTGCAGCCCGTACATTTTGATGAACGATTCCGCGTCCGCCCCTTTCCAGCCCGCCATCTGTGCGTAGCGTGCGATGTCTTCTCGCACGAGGGAATAGGGAGAGGAAACGCTTTCTTGCATCGCGCTCATGTTATGCAATCGCATTGTGACATCCCCGGTCACAACTTCTTGGGTAGAATCCACGAACTTTTCGATATCTCGCATCACCGGTTCGTAAAATAGGCCGCGATAAGACAGATCGGCATAGGTATTTTCCAAGGGTGCTTTGGTGTTGAGTTGATGGTGTGTAAGCACCAGCCTCTCGAGCGCTTTGTGCGACTCTATGAGCAAGAGCATACCCGGTGCTTCAAATGCCTGATATCCCTTTATTCCGAGGGTTTCGTCTTCAACGTACAGCCCCCGCCCATACCCGTGCGCCCCCGCCACTTCGTTGAGCTTCTGCAGAATATCCGTTCCGTGCATTTTCCTGCCGTTTATCGCCGTGGGGATACCTTTTTCGAAAGAGATTTTGACACACTCGGGTTCTTTCTTCCGTATCTTGGTCAGCGCCCAAACTTCTTCGCTCGGAGCCTTGTTCTCGTCTATTTCCGAGCCCGAAATGGTGCGCCCAAACACGTTTTCGTTGATGGTGTACTTCTTGGTCTCGCTTTTTACTTTGAATCCTCTTTTCTCCAAATATTCTATCTCCTGCTGGCGCCGCATGCCCAACTCGCGGATCGGTGCGATTATCTTGAGTTCCGGGGCCAAGCTCATCACGGTGACATCAATCCGCACTTGGTCGTTTCCCGCGCCAGTGCACCCGTGCGCAACCGCGTTGGCCTTTTCTTTTTTAGCAATCTCGATCAGATGCTTCGCGATGGTGTAGCGGTCGGAGCACATGAGCGGGTACATGCCCTGATACAGCGCGTTGGCCTTGATGATGTTGGAGATTATCTCGTCGAATATCTCTTTCTTTGCGTCGATGAAATAGTGCTTTATCGCCCCCAGCTCTTTGGAACGATTTTCGATGTATCCCAGCTCTTCCTTGCTCAACCCGCCTGTGTCTATCGTTGCGGTGATAACGTCAAACTTTTTTTCTTTAAGGTAGAGTGTACAAAAACTCGTGTCCAAACCACCGGAAAACGCGAGCACAACCTTTTCAGCCATTTCATCACCAACCTCATTTGCGGATATCTCAATTTAAGCTTGAGGATTTGAAAGTTAAACGAGCACGAGCTGCCTGAGCTTTCGTTGGTACTCATCGCGCGAGATTGGCGCATATAGGCTGGCGCGACGCCCCTTACCCGTGACCAAGCGTGTTAGCAATCCGGTTCTACACATGTGCCGCAAGGTGGCCGATGCAGACCAGACCCGCTCCCGCTGATTGCCAGGGTAATAGACAACACCCTCGCGTAGAAGATCTCGATGTGTGAACTCTTCGATCCCATTGGCCCAAGCCCACTCCAAGATCTCGCGCCAAGTTCTCCCACACGGCCGCCTCACACTCTTCACCTCGTTCTCGTAGTTGGTAATGACACTACCAACTATAAAAACTTTATAGCAACGGCATTACCCCGAAACCCTTTTAGCTGCATGCGCCCATCGCTACGGTTGAAAATAGGTGCAGAAATGGCGAAGATCACGTATACAGGCGAAGGTTGTACCGGTTGCATGGCATGTGTTGCTGCTTGTATGTACGCCCATGATAAAGAATTTGGAGTAGGGGCTAGCCGCATTTGGATCGTCAAAAAAGAACCCATCACCGATCACCCAATCGTCTGCGTGCAGTGCGGAAAACCCCCGTGCCGAGATGTCTGTCCAGTGGGGGCGATTAGCAAAGTCGATGATCTCGTTCTCGTTGATGAGAAACTTTGCATAGGCTGCGGCGCCTGTGTTGAAGCCTGCCCGTTCGGAGCGATCACCATTCACCCAAAGAAGCACGTGGCCATCAAATGCGACCTGTGTGGCGGAAAAGAACCGCAATGCGTAAAGTTCTGCCCCCCCAAGGTGTTGAAATTGCAGACCCCGACTTTGGCCCCAAAAGCAAAGGTGAAGTGAATGACGTACCCATTCGGAGGATACATGGGGCAGATCCTTCGCGTTGACCTAAGCAGAAAAAAGCATCACGTTGAACCCCTGCCCAAAGACTTGGCGCGCAATTATCTAGGCGGGCTTGGGTTTGCCGCCAGAATACTCTTCGATGAACTGAAGCCAAAGATCGACCCGCTGGGGCCAGAAAACGAGTTGGTTGTCGCAACGGGGCCCATCACAGGGACGGTGTGGCCTACTTCTGGGAGGTTTGCGGTTGCCGCCAAGTCTCCGCTAACCGATGTTTGGGGGGAAGCCCACTGTGGTGGATTTTTCGGCCCCATGCTGAAGTTCGCTGGCTACGATGCGCTGATAATCCAAGGGCGTTCCGAAAACCCCGTGTATTTATGGATAGACGATGCCTCGGTTGAAATCAGACGGGCAAAAGATCTCTGGGGTCGCAACACGGCCGAAACGATCAACATGATCCGCGATGCCCGCGGCGACCCGCAGATAGAAGTTCTTTCAATTGGCAAGGCGGGGGAAAACCTCGTGCGGTTCGCGTGCATAGTCAACAACTACTACGATGCCGCCGGACGCGCTGGTTTGGGTGCCGTTATGGGGGCAAAGAACCTGAAGGCGATTGCTGTTCGTGGAACACATGGCGTCAAAGTTTCTAACGAGGAAGAATTTCTAAAATTGGCTGCGGAGGGATATGACCGCGTCTTTAAGGAAGAGCGACTGGACGGGCTGAAGTACTACGGGACCTCCCCGCCACTCATCGACATGAAACGGCTGGTCGGAGATTTACCGACGAAAAACCACCGGACGCTGACTTTCAAAGAAGCGGAGAAATTCGGCTGCAAAGCGGTGGAAAGGTATTTTGTAAAGAGCCGCGCGTGCTTCGCCTGCCCGATAAGATGCAAGAAGATACACAAGATCCCCTCTGGTAAAGAGGGATTGATCATGAAGGCCCCGGAGTACGAGTCGACCTGCGCGTTTGGCCCAAACTGTGGGTCAAACGATTACCGCGCCATTCTCGAGGCGAACACCCTCTGCGATCTTTTTGGAATGGACACGATGAGCGCCGGCACCGTCGTCGCCTGGCTGATGGAATGCTACGAAAAAGGAATCGTCACGAAGAAGAATTGTGATGGCCTGGAAATGAACTGGGGGAATTCCGGCGCGATTGTGGCGCTCATGGGGAAGATAGCTAATCGGGAGGGAATTGGAGACCTGCTGGCCGAAGGAGTTTATCGCGCAGCTCAAAAACTTGGCCGTGGCTCGATGAAGTATGCAATGCACGTCAAGAAGATGGAGATGGACCTCAACGATGGGCGGGGACACAGGAGCCTGGGGCTGACTCAGGCGACATCGCCGAGAGGTTCGTGTCATATGCGCTCGCTCGTCGTGGTCGACCAGGGCTTCGCGTTCCAAAAGGTTGCGGCTGAACGGTACGGCAAAGACAAACTGCCGGAAATCTGTGACCCCTATTCCGAGAAGCACAAGGGCTTGGCGGTAAAGGACTGCGAGGACGTGTATGCGATAAGGGATTCATTGGCCATGTGTTGGTACGCCTGCGGCTGGCCACCCACCTTTTGGATCAATGACTTTGCAGCTGCTGCAGCCGCTGCTACCGGGATCAAGGAGTTTGGGAACGTGAAGGAGATGTACCTAATCGCGGGGCGCATATGCAACCTTCGGAGAGCATTCAACCTGCGTGAGGGAGTTGGAGCAAATGGCGACACTTTGCCCGAGAGAATCCTGAAAGAGCCGATACCAGATGGGCCGAGTAAGGGGCAAGTTGTAAACCTCAAGGCAATGCTGCGCGATTATTATGAACTCAGAAAGTGGCCAAACGGCGCCCCGAGCAGAAAAACTTTGGTTGACTTGGGCCTGAAAGACGTGGCTGAAGAACTCAAGAGACTTGGCAGGATTTGAGCATGGAAGTCACGATCAAGATTTACGGGGATCTAGTCAAGAAGGCAGGCACAGATACCATCAGGTTGCCGATCGACGAGAACGACACCATCGACGCCTTGCTGATAAGGCTGGGGAAGCGACACCCGGTGCTGCTCGAGGCAATACTGGACCCGACGACCGGCGAACTCAAGCCCTACTTCAACATCCTGCTCAACGGCCACCAAATTCAGCGGATGCGTGGGATTCACACCAAGCTGAAACACAAGGACGAACTCGCGATTTTTCCTCCCGTGGGTGGCGGTGACGCTTAGCAGAACTTGTCTGATAACTTTTCAATATCCACCAATAGTTTCAATATCGATGGGTCTGTGAGCCGATACATTATCTTCTTCCCTTCGCGCCGCCTTTTGATGAGCCCACATCTCCGAAGTGCTTGTAGGTGATGCGATATCAATGACTGCTCTTTATTTAGATCTCTCATAACCTCACATACACAGCGTTCGCCGTTTTTTAGATAAATGAGTATCCGAATTCTAGTGTCGTCAGCCAGGCATTTAAGCAACCGTAGTTGTTTATCGACTGTCATTTGATTTCCTACAAGCCAGCTTCTTTTAATGCGCCCATCAGGGTCTTTTCGCTTGGACAAACACCCATAATTTTAACGAACCCATCCACGACGATTGCGGGAGCGGATGTCAAATTGTACTTTTTGAACTCCTCCGTCCTTCCACGATAAGTCACTACTCCAATGTCTTTGTACTTTTTTTGTATCTTTTCGATGCGCCGCAGTAGCATTTTTCCCCCTGAACAAGATGGAACAGAGAGGAAGACTTCGACTTTCATAACCCGGCCTCCCTTAGCATTGCCTCGACCGTTTCTTTACTTGGACACATGCCGATGACTCTTATTTTTTCATTTATCACGATGGCTGGCACCATGTCAAGTTTGTATGCGTTGAATTTCTTCATCCCCTTTTCACCGACGTACCTGTAAACCTCTACTTTTTCCTTGTATTTTTTCTTAATCCAATCAGAGATCTTCAGCAACGCCTCGCAGCCGGGGCATGGCGGATCCCCGCTGAATACCTCCACTTTTATTTTTTCCATTGAATCAGGCCTCCTCTATTTTACATTTTTTAGAATTGCTTTTAGCTCCTCTTTTGTGGGCACTTTACCCACAAATGCAACTTTTTCCCCCACGACTATTGTCGGCGTCATCATTATCTCATATTTGTCTGCTTCCTTTGAAAAAACATCGAACTTTTCAACTTCCACGTTGCCCAGTTCTGACGCGACTTCTCTTGCTATCTGCTCGGCTTTTTTACATCTCGCACAAGGTGGCGTGGGCCCAAACACTTTGATTTTAATCTTGCTCATTCTAGCACCTCCTCCTAGAGTATCATCCCAAATATTACTCCAAGCAGCGTTGAAAAAATTACCACTAAGGCGATGTATGCCCCTGTTTTCTTCGCACCGATAATTCTCCATAGTGACAACATGTTTGGCAGACTAACGGCTGGCCCCGCAAGAAGAAGTGCCAGTGCCGGGCCTGCTCCAATAACGCCTTGGCTGTACCCGAGTATCGTGCCCACTATTGGAACTTCAAGTAGTGTGGGCATGTACAGTACTGCTCCGATTATCGAGCCGATGAAGCACGATAAAACTAGGTTTCCCCCCATCACGCTCTTCACCACATCGTAAGGAACAAAGTATCCGATAACTCCAGTTATGAACACGCCGATCAGCAAGACAGGCACGATTTTTTTGACTATCCACCAAGTTTCATTTCCCCAAGTATGGACTTCGTCTTTGGAATAGTGGCTCTTTACAAGCGCGGCAGTTGCGATTATCAACGCGGTGACAATCGGTACTTTCAAGTACAATGGTATGTAGCTGGGGGCAGCGATTACTAAAATTAATACCAAAGCCACGAAGACGCCAGGGTTTACATACCAAGGCCGCTTTTTGGACGAGGTTTCTTCTGGCCCTGCCTCCATCGCTGGAGTCGAAGCTTCACCTCGCCCGCGATTAAAAATCGCGGCCATAATCAGCCCAATCACTACTGACATAACTATTGCACCAACAGCCCTTGCGATTCCCAACCCTATGCCGAGAACACTCGCAGTTAATGTAATAGCTAAAATGTTGATTGCGGGCCCAGAGTACAGGAAGGTCGTCGCAGGACCTATGCCGCCACCCCTCTTGTAGATGCCAGCAAACATGGGGAGAATAGTACAACTACAGACGGCCAGAATTGCGCCAGAAACAGAAGCCACACCATACGAGATCCATTTTTTTACTTTACTACCGAAGTATTTCAGTATCGTTCTTTTTGAAATCACCGCTGCAATAGCACCTGCAATGAAAAAAGCTGGAATTAAACATGTCACCACGTGTGCTGATAGGTACTCCCCGAGTTGCTCCAATCCTGACCATAATGCTCTTACTAAGTCAACCATTCTTACACCTTTTCAATCTTATGAATAATACTTCATATAAATAATAATTCATATATTTAAGGTTTATTGTATTGATTTGAGAATGAACTTTGGTGTTTCCATGGAATTCCCCTGCCCCATCTGCAGCAAGCCGATGCGCAAGTTGCCGGAGCCGAGGAAATTTACATGCTATTTCTGTGGCCAGGCGGGCGAGGGCAACATCGTATGCGAGGTCGAGCACTTCATCTGCGAGGGCTGTAGGCTCGCCAATGCGCAGGAGATAATCGAAAAGGTGGGCCTTACGGCGACCGAAAATGATCCGATAAAAATTGCCGACCGGATGATGGCGCACCCCGCATTCCCAATTTACGGCATTGAGCACCACTGCATCGCAGCCGTTGCGATGTACAAAGCCATCAAAAACGCAAGAGGGGAGAAAGTCGATAAAAAAGACATCAAAAAACTCACGACGCTCACACAAAAACTTCCATACGGTTCATGCGGTTTTCTCGGCGTCTGTGGTGCCGCCGCCGGTGTTGGTGCGGCGTTTTCAGCCCTGCTGGAAGCGAGCTACACCAGCGATCGCGAGCGGAGCATCGCTATGGAGGTGGCCTCCCGAGCAAATCTGGCGATAGCGAAGGAGGGCGGCCCGAGGTGCTGCGTGGCGAGCGTGTACACGGCGCTCGAGGAAGGTTCTAAAATCGCGGCCAAAGTTTTCGGCGTCAACCTTAAACTTGAGCCGCCGTTGAAACGATGCGGGTTCGCCAGCAGGGCAGAGGACTGCAGAAAGGAGCGCTGCCGCTTCTACCCGGGGGCGCGGGCTTGAGGTTGCTTTGGCTGAACCCAGAGAGAACGGTCGAGGCCCTGGCGATGGAGGAAGCAATCCTGCGCCTAAAATTGGAGAACGGGTCACCAGATACGCTCTGCTTCTGGCGGGGCAGAAATTGTGTGGTAATCGGTTACAACCCAGCCCGAGACCACGTGGACGTTGGATTGTGTAAAGCGCTTGGTATCCCCATCTGCCGACGCTACTCGGGTGGTGGAGCTATTTATCAGGATAACGGCAATCTAAATTATTCACTCATCGCGGCGCAGGGGGGTTCGGGCCTTCCGAGGGACGTGCAGCGCGCACGCCGCATCATAGACTCCGCGGTGGCGGGAGCGATGGCAGGCTTGGGTCTACAGGCGCAAACGATGAGTGGGGGCGGGGTAAGCGTTGGCGGCAGAAAAGTTTCCGGGAGTGCACAGTTCGTCCTATGGGGCGGGCTGTTGCATCACGGCGTTATCGCTGTGAGTACGAATTTGGGCGTGATGTATCGGTTGTTGCCATCAAATAAGATCGAGGTGACCACCCTCGAGCGGGAGCTAGGGCGAAAAATCAACATGAAAAAGTTGGCAACGGCAATTGCTTCAAAATTCGCGGATGTGTTTGGTGCACAGCTATGCATAGGCAAACCCACCGAGGCCGAAATGTCTATGGCGCAGAAGTTACTCGATGAAAAATACCTTTCTAAAGAGTGGGTCAATTCAGGTGTTTTAGATGCCTAAATTAAGGGTAGAACTCTTCATCGCTTGGCCGCCTACCTCACTGTGCACGCAGCTCATGGAGATGGCGAAACGGGTCGCAGCGGAATTCGGCGAGAAAGTCGAAATCAATATCTACCAACGGGGACAGGTATACCTCGCCCAGCCGACCATAGGTTTCATGAAGCTCAGGAAGACGATAAGGTTGCCCGCGATTTTAGTAGACGGTGAGCTGCTTGCCGAGCGCGAACTTCCGACCGAAAGAAAGTTGCGGGCGGCGATAAAGAAGAAGTTAAAGCGGTCGCCTACTTAACCGCGTTGAGGCCGAGCTCAAAAGCACGCAAGTTAGCATCAACAGTTTTTGGGGGAACGTTTTCCTTAACAACCTGCTTGAGCGTTTCGGTCGACACTGGTAATTTTACGGCTCCCGCAAGCGCCCCCAGCATAACCACATTCATTGTTCTCACATTTCCAGCCTGTTGGGCCAGTGAAGTCGCATCGATAGCAACAATTTTTCCGCCGAGCCTCTCGACCGCTTTTGTTATTGCACCCATACTAGGATACTCCGCCCTGCCGACGTTGACGTCCGTGGGTATCCAAGCGTGGGTGTTCGTGAGCAGCAGTCCTCCTTTCGTGAGGTATTTGACCGCGTTGCGGAGCCCTTCGAGCGGCTCAAGCGCGAGCACGATGTCTGCACTGTCTCTTTGGACAAGTGGGGCAGAAACTTCTTTGCCAATCCGCACGTGGCTCGCGACCGCACCGCCCCGCATCGCGGCACCAAATGTCTCACCAACGCGCGCCCTCAGACCGTCTCGGATGGCGGCAGTCGCAACGATGTGGGAAGCCAAGATACTCCCCTGACCGCCGACACCAGCAATGATCAAATTTGTCTCGCTCATCTTACTCAGCCCTGAGTGCCCCCGTTGGACAAACCTGAGCGCACAGCGCACAGCCGTTGCAGAGCAGCGGGTCGACGCCTCCCTTGTTGTTCTTGAAGGTGACCGCTGGGCAGCCCAAGCTCACACAGAGCTTGCAGCTCGTGCACTTGCTCTGGTCGACCACCATACGCTTGCTGACGAACTTCTTCTGCCGTTGAGCTTGAAGCGTACACAACCGTCTGGTAACTACAATCGCAAAGCCGTCGTGCTTGAGTGCTTCCTCGATGGCGGCTGTCGTGGCTTTCAAATCGAACGGGTCGACGGTTTTTATGAACTCGACGCCGCAAGCCTTGGCAACATCTTCGATGCACAGCACTTTCGCAGGCTCTCCGGTCGCGGTCACGCCTGTGGTCGGGTTAGGCTGGTGCCCCGTCATGGCAGTCCATGAGTTATCCATGACTAAGAAGAGGCCCTTCGCCTTGTTGTAAACAGCGCTGATTACGGCGGGGATGCAGGCGTGAAAGAAGGTGGAGTCTCCAGCGACGGCGACTATCGGGCCATCTTTATAGCCGGCATGGAACTCACCCTGCATCAGCCCAACGCCGCCGCCCATGATGTAGTTCGTATCGAGCGTTTCGTATGGTGAATCTATCGAATACCGCACCGACCCGGTAGACGTGCTCGGTTTGATCGCTTTTCCAGCCATGCCGTAACCCCCTTGCTCGTAGCAGCCTATGTCCCCGTTGATGATGGGCACGTTTGCCCCTACTTTTCTTAGTGCTTGTTTGAGCGCCCAGTAGCTGCCGAGGTGTTGACAGCCTGGGCAGAGGGTGGAAGAGCGCGGGGCGACGAGCTTGCTGATTTCGGCTCTCGCGAGTTCTCGTGCCTTGTCCTCTGTGAGCTTGATTCCAGCAACTTTGGCAATTGCACTTGCAACGATGTCTGTGTTTATCTCTCCAACAGGGGCCATTGCGCCACTCAGCTTACCCATAATCTCCACATCACAGTTGACATCCTTGGCGAGAGCTTTGATTTGGAGTTCGACGAGCGGGTCGCCCTCTTCGACGACTAGAACGGTTTTCACTGCCTTGAGCAATCGCGCCACCATTTTTTCAGGCAGGGGTGTCGGGGTGCCGATTTTCAGGAACGCTACTTTTCCATCGAGCTTCAACTTCCGCAGGGCCTCTCGCGCGTAGCTCGCACCTATGCCCGAGGCGATAATTCCAATTTTCGGCTTGCCGCGCAGCTCGAGCTTGTTCCATGGAAGCGTTTCGACGACTTTCTTGGCGATTGGTAGCTGCCCGTGCAACCAGCGGTGTTTCTCAACTGGCCCTGGCGGACCGTAGACGTTCCACCGATACGGTATTTTCCAGTGCTTGTCGAAGACGGGCTTTCGGTCAAGTTTTTGAATCGCGCCGAGTTCGACGTCGCCCGAGGCGTGGCATATGCGTGTGATCGATCGGACAAATACGGGAAGTTCGAGCTGCTCGGAGAGTTCAAATGCGTACCGGGTCATGTCCTTGGCCTCCTGCTGGTCAGCCGGCTCAAGGCAGGGGATTTCCGCGTAGAAAGCGGCGAAGCGTGTGTCTTGCTCATTAGAAGAATAGTGTGCGTCCGGGTCATCACCAACGACTATGACGAATCCACCGCGAACGCCGCCGTAAACGAGAGTCATGAACATATCCATGACCCAGTTGAGCCCGGCGTTTTTCATCGATGTTAGCGCGCGAACGCCTGTGAGCGCAGCTCCCGCCGCGACTTCAAACGCGACCTTCTCGTTGGTCGACCACTCGGCGTGGAAGCCAAGCTTCGATGCCACCTGCGCGAGAGTTTCCATGATCTCAGAGGCTGGCGTCCCCGGGTATGAAGCAGCGACTTTGACTCCGCCTTCAATCGCCCCGCGAGCTATCGCCTCGTTGCCCATAAGCAGGACTCGCTTGCCGGGTGAGTCTTCCGCGATATCCAGATAATCACCTCATCAATTTCGGGCGTCGGGTTATTTTAAAGGTTTTGATGTGTCATGTTTTTAGCGAGGCGCGCCGCACCAACGCCGCTATTGCCCGAACGCCACGTGTAGGATCTGAGTATGTAGGTGCGTGCATGTTGAGTTTTGCCCGCTCTTCGGCCTCGGCTTTACCGCCACCCAACATCACCGGCACCAGCACCTTGCCACTTTTCAAGTGTTTGGTGATAACGTCGGCAATTCCTGGCATGGGGTCACCTATGATAACGATCACCGAGTTGATTTCAGGGGCGGAGCAGAGGGCGGCCAGAGCATCGTCGTACATTTGAGAGGTCGCGCTACCTGTCAGGTCGAGCGGGTTGCGCAGGATGCACTCAGATGGTAACTTTTCTTTTAGAACAGTGCCAACACCCGTCGGGAGATCAATGATGTTGAGGCTAGCTTCCTCGCAAGCGTCAGTGGCGAGGATTCCACATCCGCCGGAACTCGTGACTATCGCGACATTTTTGCCCTTCGGCACCGGCAAACGAGCGAGTCCCTTAGAAATGTCGTAAAGCTCTTCGACACTGAAAGCGCGGATTATGCCGGACTGCTTGAAAGCCGCGTCGAAAATAGCGTCGGCTCCCGCTAGCGAACTTGTGTGGGAGAACACCGCCTTCGCCCCCTTCGCTGTACGCCCGCCCTTCAGCACGACGACTGGCTTCTTTTGAGTAACAGCACGTGCAACCTCTATGAATTTTCGGCCATTGCGAACGCCCTCGATGTAGAGAGCGACGACTTTTGTGGTGGCGTCGTTGCCGAGGTATTCCAGCAGCTCTATCTCGTCGACGTCGGATTTGTTGCCAAGCGCCACGAGCTTGCTCACGCCTATGCCCTCACCCTCCGCCCAGCACCCGAGGGCGGCGAGCACCGTGCCACTCTGCGATACCACGGAGATCGGCCCCTTCACTTTAATGAGCGGCCAGCTCGCGCAGAGCCCAACGTGCGTGCTGTTGACCCCTTGACAGTTCGGCCCGATTATGCGGATGCCTGCTTTGTGTGCTGCCTCAAGCATCTGGCGCTCCAACTCCTTCCCAGCATCACCGGTTTCTTTGAACCCGCCCGAAATTACGATTGCCGCGCTGACGCCTTTCCCGCCACAATCAGAAATCACGCCCGGCACAAATCGCGCTGGCACAATAATAACCGCTAGGTCAACTTTCTCCGGAACATCCTTTATCGAGGGATAGCACTTTAGCCCCAAAACTTCGTCCGCCTTTGGATTGATGGGGTAAAGTTTGCCTTTGAAACCCGCCTCCACAATGTTACGAAATACCTCATGCCCGAGTTTGCCCGGCTCGCGCGAGGCGCCGATGACCGCAACGCTTTGGGGTTCAAAGAAGTTTTTGATGGACATCATTTCACCGGCCAACTTGAGTTAATGTCTAGGCCCAGTTTTTTATCGGGGGTGAGTCCCTCCTCCTGCACTCTTTCCAATATCTCCTGTTCGTCTATCGTCTTCACCTCTCTGTTCTGCATGACTATTTTGCCATCTATGATTACAGTGTCGACATCTCCGCCGTTGGCCGCGTACACCAAATTCGAGATCGGGTTGCGCACTGGCACGAGGTGAGGCTTGCGTTGGTCAATGACAACTATATCCGCTAACTTGTCTGCTTCTAGCGATCCAAGCTCCCGCCCCCACAGAGTCGCCCGCGCGCCATTTATCGTTGCCATTTCAAGCACTTTCTCAGCTGGCAAAACTAACGGGTCAAGAAGCCTCCCCTTGTGGATAAGTGCTGCCAGCTTCATCTCCCGAATCATGTCGTAGCAGTCGTCGCTGGGGCCGCCGTCACAGCCGAGCGCGATGTTTACCCCTGCCTTCAGCATCTCTGGAATTGGAGCGAACCCGGAAGCTAGTTTCAGGTTGCTCGCGGGACAGTGGCAGACAGTTCCCTTAGTATCGCGGAGGATTTTGAAGTCCTTCTCGACCATCCAGACGCCGTGAGCGTAAATCACGTGCTCACCGACCAGGCCGCAGTGCTGCATGAACTGCATTGGCGTCATGTTGAACTCGTCGCGCATGTAGCGGATGTCGTCCTTCACTTCCGCGAGGTGGATGGTGATTCCCGTGTTGTACTTTCGAGCGTTTTCTGCAATCTCACGATAATACTCGACGGTGGCGCCTCCCGGGGTCCTGGGCCCGAACCAGATGTGAATGCGATTGTTGGCCTTTCCGTGCCATTTTTTGAGCATCTCGATGTTCTGGCGCATCGCTGCCTCCCCGTCCTCGACCATGCTCTCGACGATGGCGTCGGGGAAATCGGCGTAGCCGCGGAGGTTCATGAGCTTTTTTGTCAAGGCCGCACGAATACCTATGCTTTCCACGACTTTTGCTATTTCATCGAACCCGTAACGCCAGTGCATGCCGCTCTCCACAAAGCAGGTCGTCCCGGATTTTATCATCTCGATGCAGCACAGCTTGGCACTGAGTTCGCCTTCCTTCGGGGTGTATGAGCCCTGCAGCGGGTGGACTCGTTCCTTAAGCCAAGAAACAAGTGAAAGGTCATCAGCGCAGCCGCGGATGAGGGCCTGTGCGAGGTGAACGTGGCAATCTACAAAGCCAGGAAGCACGAGTTTGTTTTCGCATTTTATCTCCACGTCGATCTTGTGTCTTTTCTTTATTTCAGAAGTTTTGCCGACATCGACTATCTTGTTGCCCTCGATGGCCACCGCTCCATCCCTTAATATTTCGCGCCGCTTGTTCATCGTCACGACGGTCGCATGCGTCAGTACAATATTTTTCATCACATCAACCTATGGATGGTATTTGTGGCACTCTTTAATCCTTTCGTGAAATATGATTGGGGAATACCATGGAAATCGTGCTCGTTGGCCGCTCAAATGTTGGCAAATCAAGCGTTGTCCGCCAACTCTCCGGCAAACGCGTTCCAATTGGTAAGCGTCCTGGGGTCACACGAAGACCCCTGCGCCTCAAACTTGGTGAACTCGAACTTGTAGATATGCCTGGATTTGGCTACATGGCTGGCGTGAGCAGGGAAAGGCAAGAAGCAGTTAAAATAGAGATCGTGCGCTATTTGGAAAAAAATCGTGAAAAAATTCTTTTTAGTCTGGAAGTGCTGGATGCTCGGGCGTTCGATCAGATAGTCGAGCGGTGGGGGCAACGCGGCCAGCTGCCGGTTGACATCGAGATGTTCCAGTTTTTGCAAGAGATGAAACTAAATCCAATCGTTGTCGTGAACAAAATCGATTTGATATACCCAGAAGAGCGCGATGGGGTGCTTGACAACATCTGCGAGAAGCTCGGGCTAGAGCCGCCGTGGAGGCAGTGGCTCGATAGAGTGGCGCCTATCTCAGCAAAGACTGGCGATGGCGTGGCCGAGCTGAAGAGACTTGTCAAACAAAGGTTGTCAGAGCTCGGTCAAGAGAGCCTGCAAAGACACCTAAAGGTATAAGTTTTAAATGTGTGGGGTAAATTAGCACTCTGAAACATGGGGTGATCGAGTGGCGCGAGAATACATTTCAGGCAAGATGGAATACCACATCCGTGTTAAACCGGGCGAGGTCGCTCGTTACGTGCTCCTGCCTGGCGACCCCGCGCGTTCTGAACTGATTGCGAAGCGCTTTGATGACGCTAAAGAAATCGCACACAACCGCGAATTTCGCACTTTTACCGGTAAGGTCGGTGGCGTGCCGATCAGCGTGACCTCTACGGGCATAGGCTGCCCATCGACCGCGATTGCCATCGAAGAGCTCGCAAAATGTGGCGCGGACACGTTCATCCGCGTTGGTACTGCCGGGGCCGTTAGCACCAAGGTCAAAACGGGGGAAGTCGTCATCGCCAACGCGGCAGTGCGGGAGGAAGGCACCTCCGCGCATTATGTGCCACTCAGCTATCCCGCGGTCGCTGATATTGAAGTCACCAACGCGCTGATCGAGGCGGCGGAGCGCTTGAAGGCCAAGCATCATGTCGGGTTGACCCTATCAAAAGACGCTTTTTACTCAGAGGAGCCAGAGCGGGTGCCACTCGGAGAGCACGCACGCGCCCGATGGAAGCTCTGGCAGCGGGCTAACGTCCTCGCCACGGAGATGGAGTGCTCGAC
>Ga0209610_1000762_pt1 | contig 16771 bp, 13 predicted proteins | sample LakKivw275mmetaG_FD_184137 | JGI IMG/M metagenome (GOLD analysis project Ga0209610, IMG submission 184137) | Anoxic lake water microbial communities from Lake Kivu, Rwanda to study Microbial Dark Matter (Phase II) - Lake Kivu water 275m metaG... | ecosystem: Environmental > Aquatic > Freshwater...
CTCCTGACAGGATGCGCCCCCGGTGACCGCTCCAGTTTTTTAAAAAGGCTGTTCAAAAAGGGCCGGATGCAAGGCACCCGAAGTCCTGAAGAGCGAAGCGTACTTGGGAGCGTACGTTGAGCGACGAAGAACAAGGGCAACGAAGCAGAGGGTCTTTTTTCAACAGCCGGGAGCTTTGATCGGTGGGGCGTTCCCTTATTTCTTGTCGATCAGCTCCCGGATTTTCCTCAACATATTTTCAAGCCGGTAGGGTTTGGAGACGTAGCCGGCCGCGCCGGCTTCCATCAGATATTTCACGGTCTGACTCGCCGCGTAACCGCTCGCGATGACGACTCGAGCCTTTGGATTGACTTTCAAGATCTCCTGAAGACACTGCTCCCCCCCCATGCCGGGCATTCCGAGGTCCAGAATGACCAGACCAACCTCGCCTCCCCTGGCCCGGTATATCTCGACCGCTTCCTCCCCGCTCCTGGCCGTGAGCGTTGTGTAGCCGAACTGTTCCAGGATATTCACACCGATATCCAGTATGTTGGTTTCGTCATCTACGAGGAGGATCGTCTCACCGCCATAGAGATGAACATCCCGGTCAGGTTCCGCAACCCTGCCTTCTGTCGTGGATTCCAGAGCGGGGAAGTAGATCCTGAAAGTTGTCCCCTTTTCCTGTTCGCTTTCGCAGGTGATGTGGCCGTTGTGGCTCTGAACAATCCCGTACACAATGGAAAGTCCCAGACCGGCCCCCATCCCCACCCCCTTGGTGGTGTAAAAGGGTTCAAAGATATGTTCGAGGGTTTCCGGGGCCATGCCATGACCTGTGTCCGTGAGGACCATCTGCACATACGAACCCGTTTTGACGCCGACATGGGTGTCACAATATTTTTCATCCAGGAAGACATCTCTTGTCTCGATCCTGAACTTTCCCCCCTCCGGCATCGCATCCTTGGCGTTGAGCCCCATGTTAAACATGATATGTTCAATCTGCACGGCATCCGCGTTGATTGGCTCCAGGTAGTCGCTCAGGTCGAGCTCTAAATGAACCGTCTCGGGGAGGGTTTTGATGAGGAGCTTGTAGGCCTGATGCAGGACTTCATTGAGATTCACGGGCCTCAGCTTACTCTCCTCCTTCCGGCCGAAAATCAGAAGCTGCTTGGTCAGGAGAGCGGCCCGCTCCACGGATTTTTCCATCTGCATCAGATAGTGCTGTTCACGATCGGTGAGGTCCTTCTTCATCATGAGGAGCTGAATGTACCCCGAGATGCCCTGCAGGTAATTGTTGAAATCGTGGGCGATGCCTCCGGCAAGCGTCCCGATGGCCTCCATCTTCTTCGTGTACTGGAGCTGGGTATCCAGTTGCGTCTGCACGGTGATATCCCTCACGAGGCACAGGAAGGCCGGTTTATCCTCCCAGCTGATCGGGGCTGCGTTGATCTCGGCATGGAGGACATCTCCCTTCTTGTTGATGGCTCTAAAAGAAAAGGTGCCGGGTATCTGCGCCCCATCGCCCGCACTTCTGAACTTTTCCGTGACTTTGTTTCTGTCGTCGGGATGGATGAGATCCGTAACGCGGATATTCGTGAGTTCACCTTCCGTGTATCCCGTGACCGCGTACGTGAAGGGGTTGGCATATTTCATGCGGTTGTCCTGAAGAATAAAAATGCTGTCCTGGGCGTGCTGAACGAGAAGCCGGCATCGTTCTTCGGATTCACCGAGGGCCTGGACGACACGCCGATGCTCGTCCTCCAGCGTTTCCAGTTCCGCCACCCGCCGGCGAAGATCCTTCAGCTCACCTTCAAGCAATTTCTTTTCTCTCTGATCGTCACTCAATACCCTCGACTCCTGTGCATGATGAAGGGAATATTTTCGGTCGCCCCGTCGGAGCGCAACGTTCCTTGATAAAAAATCAGGAGAATATTGCCACACCGTTGTATATGACCTGTCCATCCCGCACCGCTGCCCATCTGGACATTTTGTGGACTTCGCTCTTCCCGGCGTCCAGCAGGTGAATGACCTCCGTGCCGTGTGCCGTGATGTAGTCCGAGAGAATCCACCGGTGACAGCGGAAGGGCAATGTTTCCGCACAGAGGAGACAGGTCCTTTCTTTCTGCACGATCTTCAGCAAAAGCGCAACATTTTCTTCAAAGCTCTTTGAGAGCATGTAATCGGCGTAGTTGCGGAAGCCATCACTCTTCAGCGCGAGGTTCGGCGATCGATCGCCGAGACCTTTTTTCCGGAAGCCCCCGAGCGGCCGGCACCACTGGTAAGACATGCCGGACGAAGGCAGTTCGCGTTCGAGATAGGCACCGCTGAAATGGGCGTGTCTTCTCGAGCCCGGGAAGGAGCGAATATCCACCACGATATCAATCTCGTAATGCTTCAGGATACGGATAAACTCCCCGAAGGATTTGTTGCCGTGCCCTATCGTGAAGACCCTTTCGCTCAACGGTCACCACCTCCTGCTCAGCCCCGTTCCGGGGTTCCCTGATCGGGCTCCCGTTTTTTCTTCCCGGGGCCTTCTTTATGATCGAGTGATGCTCTGAGCTTTCGCCATTTCTCGAGTCTTTCCTGGAGGACCTTCTCGTATCCGCGGCCGGTCGGTCTGTAGTAGATGTCTCCGCGAAGGGGTTCGGGAAGATATTCCTGGGGAACAAAGGCCTCTTCGAAATCATGTGCGTATCGGTAACCCTTGGCGTAGCCCAGCTCTTTCATCAATCTTGTCGGCGCGTTCCGGATGTGCAGGGGAACGGGAAGGGAACCCGTCCTGTGGATGGCATCCCTGGCCCTGCCGTAGGCCCGGTAGACGGCGTTGCTCTTCGGGGCCGTGGCGAGGTAGATGGTTGCCTGAGCGAGGGCCAGCTCCCCTTCGGGCAGACCGATAAACTCGTAGGCCTGCATGGCCGCCATGGCAACCAAGAGAGCCTGGGGATCGGCGTTTCCCACATCCTCGGAGGCGAACCGGACCATTCGCCTCGCGATGTAGAGCGGGTCCTCGCCCGCTTCCAGCATCCGCGCGAGCCAGTAAAGGGCCGCGTCAGGGTCGCTTCCCCGGAGGCTTTTATGGAGAGCCGATATGAGGTTGTAGTGCTCCTCACCGCCTTTGTCGTACTGCAACGCCTTGCGCTGCAGGGCCGTCTCCACCACTTCCCGGGTGATCTTCCTCTCCCCTGTCGTCCTGTCCTGCACAAGGGAGGCCGCCGCTTCAAGGTTATTCAGTGCTGTCCTTGCATCGCCGTCGGAAGACCAGATGATGTGCTGAATTGCCTCTTCGTCGACCGCGAGTCCAAGTTCACCGAGTCCCCTGTCGCGGTCCCCGATAGCCCCCCGGAGGATGGCATGGAGTTCCTCCTCCGTGTAAGGTTTCAATACCATGACCCGCGTGCGCGAGAGGAGGGGGGCGATGACCTCGAAGGAGGGGTTTTCCGTCGTTGCCCCGATGAGCGTGATGAGACCGCTTTCGACGTGAGGGAGGAAGGCATCCTGCTGGGCTTTGTTGAAACGGTGAATCTCGTCGACGAAGAGGATGGTTTGACGCCCGTGGAGTTTTCGCTGGGATTTTGCCTCGTCGATGACGGCCCTGATTTCCTTGACGCCGGAAAGAACGGCCGAGAAGGCTTCAAAATGAGACCGGGTCTCGCCAGCCATGATGCGGGCAAGGGTCGTCTTCCCCGATCCGGGCGGGCCCCAGAAGATGACGGAGAAAAGGTGGTCCTCTTCGATGGCGCGTCGGAGCAGGCTGTTCGGCCCAAGGAGATGAGACTGTCCCACAAAGTCCTTGAGGCTCTTCGGCCGCATCCTTTCCGCCAGGGGGGCAGAAGGGTTCTTTTCATTTTCGACCGGTTTACTGAACAGATCCATCCGTCAAAGGCTCCGCCCGCGGCTCATCGGCCGTACGAGAGGAATGAAACTATCACGGAACCTTCTTAAAAACAATATCCCCCGATCGCCGCCGCCTGTCTCAGGGTTTCGGGAATTTTTCAATCGCCTTCAGGGCCCTCTGGATCTCCGCGTCGGACAGATCGTGTTGCTCGAGCTGACCTGACAGATAGGCATCATAGGCGCCAAGATCGATGATCCCGTGACCGCTCCAGTTGAAAAGGATAACCTTTTCTTTTCTTTCCTCACGGGCACGCCGGGCCTCCTCAACGACGGCCGCGATGGCGTGGTCGGTCTCCGGCGCGGGGATGAAGCCCTCCGTTCCGGCCCACTTTACGCCCGCATCGAAGATGTCGAGCTGATGATAGGCCCTTGCCTCCACGATCCCCTCTTTCACCAGGTGGCTGACAATCGGGGCCATGCCGTGATAACGCAGGCCTCCCGCATGGATGGGCTCAGGCACGAAATCGTGGCCGAGGGTGTACATGGCCAGAAGGGGGGTCGTCATGGCCAGGTCTCCGAAGTCATAGGCGAAGGGACCCCGCGTGAGCGTCGGGCAAGAGGACGGTTCGGCGGCGATGATCGAGATCTGTTTTCCGTGGATCTTGTCACGCACGAAAGGAAGACTGATCCCCGCAAAGTTGCTCCCCCCGCCGGCACAGCCGATGACCACGTCGGGGTATTCGCCGATCTTCTCCATCTGCTTTTTGGCTTCGAGACCGATGATCGTCTGATGGAGAAGGACGTGATTCAAGACGCTTCCCAGGGAATAGCGCGAGTCCTTGCCCTTCACGGCGTCCTCGATGGCTTCACTGATGGCGATGCCCAGGCTCCCCGGGGAGTCCGGATTTCCAGCCAGGACCTTTTTCCCCGCCTCCGTCATGGTACTGGGGCTCGGGAAGCAGTTGGCCCCCCAGGTCATCATCATCAAGCGACGGTAGGGCTTCTGCTCGAAGCTCACCCGGACCATGAAAACGCGGCACTCGAGGCCGAACATCTGGCAGGCCATGGCGAGTGCGCTCCCCCATTGCCCGGCACCCGTCTCCGTCGACAGGCGCTTCACACCGGCGACCTTGTTGTAATAGGCCTGCGCCACGGCCGTGTTGGGTTTGTGAGAGCCCGGGGGACTTACGCCCTCGTTCTTGTAGTAGATTTTCACCGGGGCCTTCAGCAATTTTTCGAAATTCCTTGCCCGGCAAAGCGGCGTGGGACGCCAGAGAAGGTATTTCTCCAGCACCTCGTCGGGAATCCGGATGAAACGCTCCGCGCTCATCTCCTGCTCGATGAGGTTCATGGGAAAGATCGCCGCCATATCCTGTGCGGTGATGGGTTTTCCCGTTCCGGGGTGAAGCGGCGGGTGCATCGGCGTCGGCATGTCCGCCAGGACGTTGTACCACTCCCTGGGAATCTCATCGTCCCGCAATAAGACCTTGAAGTTTTCCATGTTCTATCCTCCTCTGGGCAAATTTCATGAAATAAAAAAGCCATGGGGATTCCCATGGCGTCCAAACGAAAGAGCCATGGGGAGCTTTCGCCTCACCCACGGCTCTTCTGATACTTTGAGAAAAAGCCTATCCGGGTGGGCCTGTTGGGCACCACCACCAGCCATATCTGTTTACGTTGTGATTGTTGCTCATTTCTCCCGCCTGTCGCTCGTTGTCCTGCTAACATAATGAATTTACACTGTCAAGCTGAAAATCACTGTTTGTCTTTCTCCATCATTGAATTATGGACGGATTTGTTATATACATCTCACCGTTTCGTCGCCTGGAGAGAAAAGGGGCATCCGTCAGAAGGAGGGGGGTTGGTCTTGGAGAAGATCAGGGTTGCCATGGTGGGGGTGGGGAACTGCGCCTCATCGCTCATCCAGGGGATCGCCTACTACGGGGGCAAATCCCCCCGGGAGATCACGGGGCTGATGCACTGGGACATCGGGGGCTACAAGCCCTCGGACATCGAGGTGGTCTGCGCCTTCGACATCGACGCAAGGAAGGTGGGGAGGGACATCTCGGAGGCCATTTTTTCCCCCCCCAACTGCACGGCCGTTTTTCAGAAGAAGGTCCCGAAGAAGGGGGTGCGGGTGCGGATGGGCCGTATCCTCGACAGCCTCGCCCCCCACATGAGGGGTTACGACCCCCGGTACAGCTTTCTTCCCGCCCCGAAGAAGGAGGCCACGGCCAAGGAGGTGGTCTCTGCCATCCGGGCATCGGGGGCGGAGATTTTACTCAATTATCTGCCGGCGGGCTCCGAGGAGGCGGCGAGGTTCTACGCCCGGTGCGCCCTCGAGGCGCAGGTGGGTTTCATCAACAATATCCCTGTCTTCATTGCCTCGGACCCCCAGTGGGCGAGGCGCTTTGAGCGAAAGAATCTCCCCATCATCGGCGATGACATCAAAAGCCAGCTCGGGGCGACGATCGTCCACCGGGTCCTGACCCACCTCTTCAACGTCCGGGGGGTGAGGCTCGAGCGGACCTACCAGCTCAATATCGGGGGGAACACGGACTTTCTCAACATGCTGGACCGGAGTCGTCTCTCTTCGAAGCGGGTCTCCAAGACCGAGGCGGTGCAGTCCCAGGCGAAAAACAGGCTGCCCTCCGAGAGCATTCACATCGGCCCCAGCGACTGGGTGGCCTGGCAGAAGGACAACAAGGTGTGTTTCCTGCGGATGGAGGGCAGGCTCTTCGGCGATGTGCCCATGCACCTGGAGATGCGCCTCTCCGTCGAGGACTCGCCCAACTCGGGCGGGGTGGTCATCGACGCCATCCGCTGCATGAAGCTCGCCCTCATAAGAAAGCAGGGGGGCATCCTCTACGGGCCCGCGGCCTACTTCATGAAACACCCCCCCAAACAGTTCACCGACGAGGAAGCCTGCCTCATGACGGAGAGCTTCATAGAGGGAGACGGTTCGGGACGAAAACAGAGGCGAGGAAGATAGAAACAAAAAGCCGGGAAGGTTGCCACGACCCGGCATGATCGAAACAGTGCTTGATGTCATAAACACGAAGAGGAGATTCCACGGGGATGAGAAAAACGACCATTCTTGCTGCGACATTGCTGCTGTCTTTCATTTTCATGGCGACATCCGTGATGGCTGCTGAAAGGGTGGTTGAGTTCAATGTCCCCGGGTGCAACACGTGAAGAAACGCCGGCAGGGTGAGTTCCGCCCTGATGAAGGCCGACGGTGTCAAGGACGTGCAGATTGACACGAACAAGGCCGTAGCAACCATCATCTACGATAACACAAAAACCAACGTTGAGGCTCTGTCAAAGGTTCTCAAAGATAAGGGGTTTCCCCCGAAAGGAAAACCAAAATTTCTGAAGTGATTTCATCAAAACATGAAGAAATACGAAGATGACTCCCTGGGAAAAAAGCCCCGGCACTCTCCGCCGGGGCTTGACATTTTCACCGTTTTTCCGCGCGCTGCATCATGAGCCCGCCTGCGTCATTTCGTCTCCTCAGGGCTTTCCTTTTCGACGAGATAGTGTTCCCCCTCGATTTTCACTTTCAACCGGCGAAGCTTCCGGATGCCTTCCAGGCTATCGAGGTCAACGCTCAGCAGACGGGAAATCTCCCGGTCATTGCTGATCGAGACGCGGCTGGATCGCCTCTCGCCACGGTACATGAACATGCGGTAATTGTAATAAGCCCAACCGGCCAATACGGCCAGGATAGCAAAGGTAATCAACCCCCCGTTTTTGAGAATGTCTATGAGCGCCAGGTATCCTTTCAGACCGAAGATCTCGTCGTAGATGGTCCGGACGCCGAAGACCCACAGGACCAGCGTGAAGATCGGCAGCAGGACGTAGATGTAAAGCACCCAGAAGGCCACCGTCAGCAGGCCCTCCACGGCCACGCGCAACCTGGACTTGGCCTCGTCGGCTACAATAATCGCAGGGTGTGGATTCCCCTGTCCGGGCTTTTCCATTTGGCGGTAATTCCTTTCCTTCGGAAGGCGACATTGAAAAATCCCTTGATGGCGGCCAGGGATGACAGGATCCAGTAGCCGGCCGGGTACCAGATGACGAAGAAATAGTACCGGGAGAGCGCCCTCTTTTCATAATGGTAGTCGATGATGAAGCTCGTCATAAACTCCAGCAGGCACGCGAGCCCCAGGATAGCGCCGTACCAGCGCGGGTAAAGGGGGCTTGCAAACACAAAGCCGCCCGCATCCATTTTTCCCTCCTCGGTCAGGAAGAGGATGTTATAACCTTCGACGGCCAGACCCGTCAGCACGGAGGCTGCCCACAGAATGACCATCAGGACGAAAGCGTGCGCCCACAGGATGCCGGTAAAATACTCGAGATAGACCGGCACGATCCGCCGGTACCGGACATCCTTGAAAATATCAAAATGCTTCTTGAGAACCTCCACCCCCCCCCTGGGCCCACCGGACCCTCTGCTGCCAGAGCCCCTTGATGGTTTCGGGGACCAGGATCCAGGCGATGGCTCCCGGTTCATAGCGGATGTCCCAGAATTTCTTCTGAAGTTTCCAGGTGATGTCGATGTCTTCCGTCACCGTGTCGCTGTCGAAGAGGCCGCAATCGAGAACGGCGCTCCTGCGGTAGGCGGCGATCACGCCGGATACGGTCAGGACCTTCCCCAAGATCCTCTGGGTCCGCTTGATGAGGCCGATGATGTTCGAATACTCACCGACCTGAATTTTACCCAGGAGGGTCGTCCTGTTTCTCACCCGTGGATTTCCCGTGACGGCCCCGACGCGCGGAAACTCGATGAGGTGCCAGGCCATCCACGTGAGAACATCTTTGTCGATCAGGCAGTCGGCATCGATGGCGAGCAAGAACTCGCCCCGGCTGACCAGGATCCCGGCATTCACGGCCTTGGATTTGCCACTGTTGGGTTCCAGATGAATGATCCTGAGCCAGTCGGCATTTTTTTCCACGAGGCGATCCAGGATTTCCGCCGTTCCATCGGTGCTCCCGTCGTTGACCACAATGACCTCGTAGTGGGGGTAATTCAGCTCTTTGAGGGTTAACACCGTCTCCTCAATGACGAACTCCTCGTCGTGGGCCGGGATGATGATCGAGAAAAACGGGTGGTGCTTGAGATCGGGCACGGCACCCTTTTCCCGCCGCATGCTGAAGAGCAACCCCCCGGTCATCCACGTAATGCTCATGTAGAGGGGGTAGATGAATACAAAAAGTCCGAGGATCTCAAAAAAACCCATGGGATTCCTATTTACAACCCATCCGCAACTTTTCATGCCCGGACGCTCGCCCGGGAGGCTTCAGGATCTTCACCGTTCGATCAGATACCGCGACGAGAGGATCGAAGCAATCGCGTCGATGTCGGGCTTGTTGGCAAAGACATCATCGGGGTAGTAAGCCACGTGACGGACGCCCAGCGCCAGGAGAAATGTCAGGTCGTCCCTCATCGCCTTATCGTCGAGCCACTGCTTGTTGCGCCAATCATAGGCCTGCAATTTAAAAACGACCCGGTCCGCCCGGCCCGTCTCTTTCACCGCCTCGTGGAGTTTTTCATACCAGCTCCTGGGCTTTGCGACCTCTTCCATGGCGGCATAGGCCATGATCACGGTATAGTCATAATGCTTGAGATAACCGTTCAGGTCCTGGGCATACCATTCTTTCGCGTCGGGGTTGATCACGATCTCGCCGTATATATTCCGCGCGATGATGGCGTGGGGCCTGTAACGTTTCACGGTCCCCGCAATCTCCAGGAGATGTTGATCCAGCGTATCGGTCTTCAGCTGGACCCAGTTCTTCTTCATGGCGGCGTCGTTTTCCAGCCGCGCCGGGCGCGGCTCAACCCCGTAGAGCGCTTTGAACTTTTTGACGGCCTCGGGGTGAAAATCTTCTTTGTCGCTCAGGTAGGCGTCATCCTGGAACAGGATGCCGTCGAAATCCACGTGGGCCGCCAGGTCCCGGAAGATGGCCCGGGTGACGGCGAGGCTCCGCTCATCGAAGGGAGACATGCGTTGATACCAGGACCGGGATACGATGATTTGTCCCTCTTCCATCTCCCGGACTTTGAGCGCTTCGCTCTGCTCCCGATCGGGCAGATCGTAGCTCAACGCCGGCATCCATACCAGGACCTTCATCTCCCTCGCCCTCAGGCGGTTCACGGCATGGCTCAAAAAATCCATTTCGACGGGTAACACGCTGTTTGCAAAATAAAGGGACCGGATGTTCCCCGTTCCCTCTCTGTCGCAAAACCCCTGAATGAAAACGGTGTTGGCGCCCAGTTTCACAAGCCGCTCGATCAGCAGGCCGAGGTTGCGGTCACTCTCTTCGTACGATCCCTGCACCACGATTTTATCCAGATCGACCTGGACCCCGCGGATATCATGCTTCTCCCTGAGGCCGCGGGCCAGGTGTGCGTTGAAGATCGAGAGCCAGTCGAGCTGGGACTCCACGTAGTACCGGCTGACCCCATCAAGGCTCTTCACATCGGCGAAACCGTGGTCCAGGGTCATGATCATCTTAAACCCCAGCTTCTTCGCCTCCTCGACCCCCGGGGTGTTGTAGCTTCCGTAGGGCCAGGTGAGGATGAAGGGGTTGACCCCTGCCTTCGAGTTCAGGATACGGACACTCCGGGAAAGATCGCCCCGGACCCTCTTTCGAAATTCTTCCTCCGTCTCGTATCGCCTCTCGTCCGGGAGGTAGACGAAGGCGGAGGGAGCCCGTTCAACATTTCCGAAGGGGTTTGCATTCACGAGCTGGTGGAGTTCATGCGAATGCGAAGCGATGGTCACGAGCCCCGAGTCACTCACTTCCCTGATCTGCGCCCAGGTCATGAACGCCTTTCCCTTGTAAATGCCGCCGCCCTGATCGATCCAGGAGGTCACGACGGATAACACGACGGGACAGTTGTAGAGACGAAGCAGCGGATAGACGAAGGTGTAGAAACTGGCGTAGGCATCGTCGAAGGTCAGCAGGACCGCCTTGTCCGGAAGCGCGATCTCCCCTGCGGCCGCCGCCAGAATATCCCTGGGGCTGATGAAGGTGTAGCCGTGACTTCTGAGGTACTCCATCTGGTTGACGAAATCCCTCCGCGAGACATCGTCCTTTTCGACGGGGACCTCCGGGATATCGTGATAGACGAGGGTGATAAACTTCTCCGCCCCCTGGCAGGGCCAGGCCGCCATGAAAAAAAGGGCCAGGGACAAAAGAAGGGCCCTCTTAAAAACACCACTGCAACGAGACATAGGCTCCCAGGACATGTGTGTAATCTCCGTCATAAACCCTCAGATCATAGGATACATTCCAGGTCAGCTGGAATGTCTTGGATAACACGATCAGCTGTTCATAGGTGATCCCCGCGACCGGGTTGAAATCATAATCCGTCTGATAATTCACGCCCGCCCTGGGATAGAAGCCCGAACGCCATTTCTGATCGTACCGGTGGTAATGGGTCCAAGAAACCGTCGGCGTCAGAAGCAGATTGAAATCGTGCTCGGGGCTGAAATAAGGAACGTCCTGATCGGTATAATGGGAGTAATCGAAGAGGAAACCCATCCGGACCTTGACATCCGGGTGATTGTACACGTTCTGGCTGTAGCGAAGACTGCCGAAGGGATTGACGTTGTCATCGGACAGCCAGTTCGAACCGACCGTGAGGCCGTACTCCCTGAGATCACTCTCGAGGTAGGAGAAATCGACCGCTGCGGTCTTCCCGGTGATGCCGCGGGCCCTCGCCCGGAGGGGGATGGCCAGGCTGAAGGAGTCGAACATGCCGGAAATTCTCAACGGGTCGGTGGGCCACCAGGTCACTTTCGTGTAGGACCCGACATCCCCTCCTTCGGTGTAATCAAAACCGATGGCCTGCTTCCACTGTAACTCCGGTGTGACGATCCAGTTGAAACCGACTGCCGCCCGGTCCCAGCTCTCCCGGAATGTCTCCCCGTTGATATCCTGGGAAGTCTCCTGTCGGAGGATCTGGACGTAAGGCCGGAAAGTCGGCGAGTAAGGTATCTCCAGCGTGGCATAGAGCCAGTATTCCTCTGCGCCGTCGAACTCCTTGGAAAACCAGGCCTCGGGGACGAGGCGGCGCATGTCTTCCGCTTGGAGACTCTCACGAAGATCTCTCACGTGCAGATCCGTGGGGTAACGCAGGGAGAGCCGGTCGGCCAGCGCACGGGCCTCCTCCTTGCGATTCAGGTCATTGAGGGTCCAGGCCTTACCGATCTGGACCGTCCTGTCGTCCGGATCGACATTCTCCGCAACCTCGAACTGTTCCAGCGCCCTCCTGGGCCAGTGACGCCACAGGTAGGCATGGGCTAGTCCCGCTCTGAGACCCGTGTCCGACCCGGCCTCTTTCAGGTAGTGTTCAAAATATTCCTGCCCTTCCGCGAGCTTGTCCTGATAGAGCAAAAACCAGCCCTGGGCCGCGACGGTTTCGTTCTTCTCCCCCAGATATCTCTTCCTGGCCAGGATGTTCGGCATTTTCTCGAGATCCCTTTTCTCCTGCTCCAGGAGGGCCTCCACCTTTTTGAACGTTTCAGCCCCCTTCTCCCACTCGCGAAGATCCACATAGGTGTAGAAGAGCCCCATCAGTGCGGTGTAGGGGTTATCCGGGTTCTTGTCGAGCGTCATCCGGTAGAAGCCCTCGGCTTCTTCGGGCCTATGCAGGTAAAGACAGGCGTCAGCAACGGCCTCGGTGACCCAGTAGGGGACCTCTTTGTCTCCCTTTGTCACGATTTCGTACTGCTGGAGGACTTCCTCCATGCGATCTTTTTTTCTCAGGGCGACGATGTAGTCCCAACGGGCCCGGTCATTGGCGGGATTCTTCGAGAGGATATCTTCAAGTTCGGCCAGGGCCGCTTCGGTCTCACCCCATCGCAGTCTCTGTACGGCTGAATGGATCCTCAGGGATTCCAGCGTGGCGCCGTCGGCCCCCCCTTCCGTCCGGGCAACACCGAGCGCTTCGCGGCCCGCCCCGAAGGAATCCAGGAGGTAGATCTCCATGGCATGGACCGTCCCGGCAGGGGTAGACCCCTCCCGTCGAGCCCGATCCAAGGCCTCGTATGCACCGTTAGCATCCCCGAGGCTGACGGACGAGAAGACGACCCCCTTGAAGGCCTCCTCGTCCTTTCGATCATAAAACCACGCTGAACGGTACAGGTCGCGGGACCTGAAAAAATCCTTGAGCTCGTAGAACGCCTTCGCCACGTGACGGGGGACGTACCGGATCTTTTGAAGGTCCTTTTCATGGGCAAGATAATAATCCGCCGCTCTTTGGTAGTTTTCCGTACAGACGAGACACAGGGTGTAATCGGCCTGGAGCTTCCTGTTTTCCGGCATCACCGCGATCGCACTTTCCAGTAAAGGGAGGGCCTCCTGGTTTTTCCCTTCCCCGATGAGCTGGAGGGCCAGTTGATAGTCCTTCGCGGCCGCCGACAAGTTCGGATCACCTGCCGACTGGACCGACGCGGGATGAAACGCGAGGATGCTGAGAATGGCCATCAGTAGCAGAAAGGCTTTTTGAATCAACCCCGGCGAGGGCCGGCCGGTCGAGACACGAAGACAGGGACAAAAAAAGGGGGCAGGAAACTCCTGCCCCCTTCGATTTTCCAGGCGACCGAATCCCACGACAGGCACAACATCTATGTCCGAAGACGGAATGCCCTGTGAAATACAGATGGAATTTGTCAGTTCAGGTGACCTCCCGGAACCGTTACGCTGTTTCATTTGTTCTTTTTCTCACTTTAGTTGCACAAAAAGCAAAAAAAATCAATCGGCAAGAATACGCTTTTGTGTAAGAGCCGTCCTTCGAGTTGGAAATTGAATTTATCAGTTCTTATGACCTCGCGAAACTTGAAAATCTTTTTTGGTTGTGATTGTTATTTTAGTTGCATAAGCAAAAAAATCAATCGGTAACTAGTATGATTTCTGTGTAAGAATAAAGTATTATTTCGCAGCCTGATACCCGGATCATAACCTGACGGAAAATTTTATAAACTATTGAAATAATATAATATTATATTACAATACCGGCAAGCAACAAAAACCTGTACTTCTATAGATGGCCTAATTTTTTGCTTGGCTCTATCCGTCTTATCAGGTAGTGTATAGATTGTTGATAAATAACCGAATAACGACTAATAAATTAGCCCTGTTGATACATATCCTGCCTGCAGGGAAAGACCCGGGTAGCCCGTACAAAAGAAATATGTGCAGATTTTCTGAAATCAAAGTCGCCGGGATTTCTTGAGTCCTGCTGTCAAAGGAATTCAAGCTGTGGCCGCCCTGGGGGCCGGAGGATTCAGGCCTTTACAGGCTATTCACTTTAAATTGCTAAATACCTAATTTTTTGATAGTTATAAATTGCCGGGTGCGATTTGAAAGAAAATCGAGGCTCCGGATGCTGCTTTGAGCGCTTGACCACGCCATCCGAGGCCAAGAATATATGATTATATCCATCAACCAACAGAATCCGCAGGTGCGCCTGATCCGGAGGACGGTAGAGACCCTCCGGGACGGCGGCATCATCATCTACCCCACCGACACCGTCTACGGGATCGGCTGTGACCTCTTCAACAAGCGGGGCATAGAGAGAATTTACGAGATCAAGCGCAGAAGCCACAAGCAGCCCTTCAGCTTCATCTGCGCGGACCTCAAGGACATCAGCCAGTATGCCCTCGTTTCCAACTACGCCTACAAGACAATGAAGCGGCTCCTGCCCGGTCCATACACCTTCATCCTGGAGGCCTCGAGGATGGTGCCGAAGCTGCTCCAGTCCAAGCGGCAGACCACGGGCATACGGGTACCCGACAGCAGGATCTGCATGGCGCTTGTCTCGGAGCTCGGCCACCCTATCATTTCGACAAGCGCAGCCGTCGCCGACGAGGGGGTCCTGAGCGATCCCGAGGAAATCGAAAAGAAGTTCGGCCGGGTCGTCGACATGGTGATAGACGGGGGCATTCTCGCGCCGGAGCTCTCGAGTGTCGTCAGCCTCGTGGCAGACGTGCCGGAGGTCATCCGGGCGGGCAAGGGAGATGTGAGCGAGTTTCAGTAAGACGGGAGAAAATTCATGTCGAAAAAAATCATGCTGATCAATGCCATCGACCCGGAAGTGAGTCGAATGGCCATCCTGGAGAATGGAAAGCTTCTGGAATACAATATCCAGATGTCCGCCAAGGAACCGATTACGGGAAACATCTATAAGGCCGTGACCCTCAAGGTGGAGCGGGGCCTCCAGGCGGCTTTCGTCGACTACGGCGGCAAGAGGCCGGGTTTCCTTCCCCTTCATGATGTGAGCCCCGAGTATTATGCGGACAGGGAAGGGGATGGAGAAAAACATGGAGGGCGGCCGACCCTCAAGCATGGTCAGGAGATCCTGATCCAGGTCTTGAGGGAACAGAAGAACCAAAAGGGGGCCATGCTCACGACTTACATCTCCCTGCCCGGTAGATACCTGGTCCTCATGCCCAACCGCCAGAGCACGGGTGTCTCCCGGAAAATCGAGAGTGAAACGGACCGGAAACGCCTCATGGCCTTCATGGAGCCCATTGCCAAGCATCAGAAGTTCGGCTTCATCGTCCGCACCGCCGGCATACACCGCAACAAGCAGGAGCTCTCCCGGGATTACTACCTGCAGACGAGACTGTGGGAAGACATTCAGGAGAAGGCCGCCTCGGCAACAGCCCCGGCACTGATCTACCAGGAAAGCGATATCGCCGTTCGATCGCTACGGGACTATTTCACTTCGGACATCCGGGAGATCTGGGTAGACGACGGCGAGAAATATCGTAAGATGAGGGGCTATTTCAAGACGGTCTCTCCCAGACACGTCAAGATGATCAAGCTCTATAACGAGAAGGCACCGCTCTTTGACCGGTATCAGCTCGAGGAGCAGATCGACGCCATCTATCGCGAGCGCGTGGAACTCAAATCCGGCGGCTACATCATCGTCAGCCCCACTGAAGCCATGATAACGATCGACGTGAACTCCGGTCGCGGTTCCGACCGGCGCGATGTGGAGGAAACGGCCTTCAGGACGAACATTGACGCCGCCGAGGAAATCGCGCGACAGCTTCGACTGCGGGATCTCGGCGGACTCATCGTCATTGACTTTATTGACATGAAGGACAGGAAGCACATCGCCGATGTGGAGAAGAACTTCAAGAAAGCCCTGAGCCTCGACCGCTCCCGGATCCAGCTGTCGCGGATATCCAAGTTCGGGATGCTCGAGTTGTCCCGGCAGAGGAAAAAATCCACCATTCAGGAAATCAGCCACACCATCTGCCCTTACTGCAAGGGAAGCGGCCTGAGACCCGTCCTGGAGTATGTGGCCTTGAGCACCTACCGGAAGATCAAGGCGAAACTGGCCGAGGGGAAATATGTCTCCGCCAACATCATACTTCCTTACCAGGTCTCGGATTATCTGTTGAACCAGAAAAGGACGGAGCTCTCGAAGATCGAGAGTATCTATGACGCGACCATCCACATTTCGGGCAGCCCCGACATGCAGTGGGATGAGGCGAAATTCGAATTCATCGAGAAGGAATCGGTCCCGGAACCACCCGCGGAAGTTCAGGGCGGCATTGCAAAGCAGACGGAGGCCGGTGCGGAAGCGGCGCCGGAGCCCGTAAAGACGGAGCCTCCTCCCAGAAGGCGGCCGCGTTACAGGCGAAGAAGACCAGGGGAGCGCGGCCGAAGACCGAGGCCCGACCAGGGCGCTCCTGCCCAGCCGCAGACGGAAGGCGGAGAAGAGCCGACGCCCGTCCCGCAGGAAGAACCCCCCCGGCAAGAAAACGAGGACAACCCAGGAACCGGCCAATCCGGTCTCCTCGACCGGATCTACGACATCTTCAAATCCTAGGTCATAGGGGACAGGGTAAAGGGTTAAGGGTAAGAGGTAAAAAAAAGGCGAGACAAAAAACCCCTCCACATTTACTGTGAAGGGGTTTTTCTCTTCCCTGTGCCC
>Ga0209610_1000764_pt1 | contig 16756 bp, 13 predicted proteins | sample LakKivw275mmetaG_FD_184137 | JGI IMG/M metagenome (GOLD analysis project Ga0209610, IMG submission 184137) | Anoxic lake water microbial communities from Lake Kivu, Rwanda to study Microbial Dark Matter (Phase II) - Lake Kivu water 275m metaG... | ecosystem: Environmental > Aquatic > Freshwater...
GCCCTGCCGCACAATGTGGACAGGGTGGCTCCGGTGATGGAGCTGGTCGGGCAAAAGGTGGATCAGGTGTTTTTCGGCTCCTGCACCAATGCCCGCCTTGAGGATTTTGCGGAAGTCGCCCAGGTATTGACCGGACGAACCGTCCATCCGCAGGTGCGCCTGTTGGTTTTTCCGGCTTCACAGGAAATTTATCTCGAGGCTTTGAAGCATGGTTATCTGCAAACCATCGCCGAAGCCGGAGCGGTGATCATGAATCCCGGTTGTGGTCCCTGCATGGGTAATCACGAGGGAGTGCCGGCCGACGGCGAAGTAGTGGTGGCAACCATCAATCGCAATTTTAAGGGACGGATGGGCAACAAAAACGCCAGCATTTACCTGGCCAGTCCGCGGACTGCCGCGGCCTGTGCCGTGGCGGGCTGCATAGCGGATTTTCGGGAACTGTAAAGTCAGGTTGCACCGGGATTGATATGATTTATAAAGTAAAAAATGGCTTAAGAACATGGCTCAGAACTTGCCGGACGCCCAGGCCCGCTCTGACTCAAGTTGCCACCAACTTTTTACAAGCAGGAGATTGATCATGCTGATTAAGGGTCGCGTCTGGAAATATGGTGACAATGTCAATACTGATGTCCTGTTCCCCGGGAAGTACACCTATACGGTGACCGACCCGCAGGAAATGGCACGGGTCGCGCTGGAAGACCTTGATCCGGCTTTTGCCAAAGGTGTGCAGAAAGGTGACATCATCGTCGGCGGTAAGAATTTCGGTTGCGGCAGTTCGCGTGAGCAAGCCGCAGCTTGCCTGGTCTATGCGGGAGTCGGCGCGGTTATCGCCGTCTCGTTCAGCCGGATTTATTTTCGGAATTGTATCAATTTTGGCTTGCCGGCTCTGACCTGCGCTGAGGCGGTAGCGACCCTGCAGACTGGAGAGACTATCACTATTGATATGGCCCGGGGAGAAATTCAGACGGCGGGCGGAATTTTCCGGTTTCCCCCGTTACCGGAAGCTGTGACCGGCATTTTCAAGGCCGGAGGACTGGTTGAATACACTCGTAAACGATTAGGATTGTAATATGGCTTTTTATATCGACTATTTGTTACCAAAAAATCTGCGCAAGGGTGTCGTCTGCGACCGCCTCGAGCGCGCTAAGTTCGGCCGCCTGGAAGGTTGGGTCAGCATCGCGGCCAATACAGGTTTATTTGCGGCCAAATTAGTCGTAGGTATCTTCATCAACTCCTTGGCGTTGATTGCCGATGCCTTTCATTCATTTTCGGATGTATTAACCTCGGTAGTCGTGCTGGTCGGCTATGCGCTTTCCGAGAAACCGGGCGATCGTGAACATCCGTACGGACACCAGCGGGTAGAGTATGTCGCGACTTTGATCGTGGCGATCCTTTTGGCGGTGGTGGGGTTCGAATTTATCCGCCAGGGATACCACCGGCTCCAATCACCCAATCCGGTTACCTCGAATTGGCTAATCATGGTTTTCATTTTGGCGACGATTGCGGTTAAGTATCTGCTCGGAGATTATTCGCGGCGCATCGGGCAATTGATCAATTCAACCGCCCTGCAGGCGGACGCTTTTCATCATTATTCTGATGCGGCTTCCTCGATTCTGGTACTGGTGGCTGTTTTCGGAAGTGGAATGGGCTATCCAATGCTGGATGGTTTGGCGAGTGTTCTGGTCGGCGCGTTCCTGATTTATGGCGGTTTCAAGATCGCCAAGGATTCCGCGGATACACTGATTGGTCAACCGCCATCTCCCGAAATGATTGCCCGCATCCGTAAAATCTGTCGGGCGACCCCGCGGGTGCTGAATGCGCACGACATTATCGTGCATACTTACGGCGAAAATCTCTTTATCAGTGTACACGTCGAAATCAACCAGTCGGAAAGCAGTTTGCAGGCACATTCTATTTCCGATGCGGTGGAGTTGGCGTTATTCCAGGAACTGCAGGCGCAGACTACGATCCATATTGATCCGGTGGACGTGGATAGCACCGCGCTCCAGCCGATCCGATCTTTTTTAAATGAACTCCTGTCGCGTTTTCCCGAGGTGCGCGAATATCACGATCTGCGTCTGATAAAAAAACCGGGACACCATCTGATCCTTTTCGATTTGGTGCCGGAAGCTGTACCCAAAAAAGGCAGCCGCGTGCCGAGCTGTTTGCCGGAAATATCCGCCCTGCTGGAAAAACAATTCCCCAATTATCGCGTAGAAATCAGTGTTGATCCGATTTATATTTACAATTAGGAGATTGGTCTAATGCAAAAGTACCGCATTGCCTGGTTGCCGGGTGACGGGGTGGGTAAGGATGTGCTCGATGCTACCCGCATCGTGCTCGACAAACTAAACCTAGCGGCCGAATATATTCACGGCGACATCGGCTGGGAATTTTGGAAGCACGAAGGGAATCCGCTTCCCGACCGGACCATTAAGATTCTCGAGACTACCGACGTGTGTCTGTTTGGGGCGATCACTTCCAAGCCCAAAGAAGAAGCCGCCCTCGAACTGGATCCCGCCCTGCAGGGTAAGGGACTGACCTACTTTAGTCCGATTGTCACCCTGCGTCAGAAATTTGACCTGCATACCAACCTGCGCCCCTGCAAAGCCTACCCCGGCAATCCGCTGAATTACAAGGAAGGCATCGACATTACCATTTTCCGGGAAAACACCGAAGGCATGTACGGCGGAGTCGAGTTTTTTCCTTTGCCCCAGAGCGTTTACGATGCGCTCGCTGCCGCTCATCCGAAAATGAAAAAATTCAAGAGCGCCGGACTCGATAACATCGCCCTGTCAACCCGGATCATGACCAAATCCGCCTGCGCCCGCATTGTGCGGAATGCCTTTGAATACGCCCGTAAGAACGGCAGACACAGCGTCACCGTTGTTGATAAGCCCAACGTACTGCGCGAAACGGGAGGGCTGATGATCCGCACCGCCCGGGAAGTGGCGCAAACCTACCCAGACATTAAGCTTGAAGAAACCAATATTGATGCACAGTGCATGTGGCTGATTAAAAATCCCGAAAAGTACGAGATACTAGTAGCCGAAAACATGTTCGGCGATATACTTTCGGATCTGTGTGCGCAGCTGGTGGGCGGTTTGGGATTTGCCTCCAGCGGCAATATCGGTGACAAGTACGCCGTCTTTGAGCCGACGCACGGTAGTGCTCCGAAATACGCTGGCCTGTACAAGGTCAATCCCATCGCCACGATCCTGACCGCCAAATTAATGCTGGACTGGCTTGGCGAAAAGGACAGAGCCGAAGCGCTGGAACAGGCGGTCGCAGCGGTCATCCGGGAAGGTCAGGTGCGCACTTACGATATGGGTGGCAGTAACACCAGTCTCGAGGTCGCCCGGGCGATCGCCGCTAAATTGTAAATTTTCAATTGTGGAATTATCGAGGTCTTGATGGATACCCTTTCCCGCCAGATGGCCCGTTTTGCAGTAAATCTAAACTATTCGGATTTGCCACCAAGGGTCGTTGAGGAAGCCAAACGTTATCTGTACGATTCCGTAGGATGCGCCCTGGGCGCGATGCACACGCGGGACGTCAGTATTATGCACCGGATTTACCAGCAAATGGGCGGGGCTCCGGAAGCCACGGTCATCGGTTTCGGCGATCGATTGCCGGCGGTTAATGCCACGCTGATCAACTCCCTGATGGTGCGAGCGCTCGATTTCAACGACATTTACTGGAAACAGGACCCTTCCCATCCCAGCGACCTGATTCCCGCCGCTCTGGCAATAGCCGAACGCCAAAACAAGAGCGCCCGGGAAGTCATCGTGGCCATTGTATTGGCCTATGAATTTGAACAACGCCTGTGCGAATTGGCTGTGCCCGGCCTGCGTGAACGCAAATGGCACCATGCCACCATTACCCAGTTCGTGGCGCCCATTGTGGCGGGGAAACTGCTTGACCTGACCGAAGACCAGCTGGTCAACGCGATCGGGATCAGCGCCTGTCACAATTACACCATCGGTTGTCCGACCGCCGGAAAACTGACCATGATGAAAAATACGGTTGACCCTCTGGCGGTGCAGGCGGGGGTAATGGCCGCACTCATGGCCCAGGCCGGTTATACGGGCACGGAAGCGATCTTCGAAGGTAAAGAGGGATTGATGGATGTGCTGGGTCCGAACTGGGAAATGCCGATGCTGACCGATGGATTAGGTGAATCGTACCGTATCCTGCAGTGTTCGATGAAAGCTTTTCCGACGGAAGCCCTGACGCATACCCATCTGACCGCCACGCTCCGACTGGTTCGCGAGCATGATCTCCAGCCGGAAGACATCCGCGAAGTGGTCATTACCACCATCGCTCGCGCCTGCGACATTCTGTTCGATCCACATAAATACGAACCCGATTCGCGCGAAACCGCCGATCATAGCCTGCCGTATTGCCTCGCGGCGGCGATCGTGGACCGGCAAGTGACCGTCAATTCCTTCACGGATGAAAAACTGCAGGATCGGCGCATCCGGGCGGTGATCCGTAAGATCAGGGGTGAAGCGAGTACCGAATTCGAAAAAATGTTTCCCGCCAAGCAACCATCCAGGGTCACGATCCATACCACCGACGGACGCACTTTCAGTCAGTATCTCGAATTCCCGCAGGGCGACCCGCGCAATCCGATCACGGAGGAAGACCTGACCGCCAAGTTCAACGCCCTGACCGCTCCGGTACTGGACTCCGCCCGCCAAGCCGCCCTCCACGCTGCAATATATCATTTTGAAAAATGCCAGAATGTTCGCAAACTTATGGAGCAACTAATCGTCTGAATAAATTCACATTACAGAAAGGTATAAGACTATGAAAAAAGGATGGATTATCGTTATTGCTGTCGTAGTGGTGCTCCTACTGATTGTCGGCAAGGTCGTCGGAATTTATAACAGCTTGGTCACACTGGAGGAAGGGGTGAACAATGCTTGGGCGCAGGTTAGCAACCAATATCAGCGGCGCGCCGACCTGATCCCGAATTTGGTCGAGACCGTCAAGGGTTACGCCAAGCACGAGCGGGAAACCCTGGAAGCCGTCATTCAGGCCCGGGCCAATGCTACCAACCTGACCGTCACTCCGGAAGTGCTGAACGATCCGCGTGCTTTCAGCAAGTTCCAGCAGGTGCAGGGCGAAATTAGCTCCGCCTTGGCTCGCCTGATGGCTGTCGTCGAAAATTATCCCAATTTGAAAGCCAATGAGAATTTCCTATCCCTGCAAGCACAATTGGAAGGCACCGAGAATCGGATTACGGTCGAGCGTCAGCGTTTCAACGAAACGGTGCAGGGCTTCAATACACGCATCCGGCGTTTCCCGACTAATCTGTTTGCCGGCATGTTCGGGTTCGGGAAGAAGGCTTACTTCGAAGCTCAGGAAGGCGCCGAAGTCGCTCCCAAAGTCAGTTTCTGACGGATAATTTGTGCGACTCAGAACTCTTGGTCTAATCGGGGGCATCCTTGCGGGATTATTCCTGACGGTGCAGGCGTTGGAGGTTCCACCTCTGCGCCAGCGCGTTACCGACCTGACGGGTACATTGACGGCGCGGGAAATCGAAGAACTCGAACTGACGCTGAGCAATTTCGAAGCGCAAACCTCCAACCAGCTGGCTGTCCTGGTAATCGCAAGCCTGGAGGATCAGGCCATCGAAGATTACGCTATCCGCGTCGTGGATGCCTGGAAGTTGGGCAAAGCCGACAAGGATAATGGAATTCTGCTGCTGATTGCCCTGAATGATCGTCAGATGCGCATCGAAGTGGGTTATGGGCTGGAAGGTGCGCTGACCGACATGTTGTCTTCGCAGATTATCCGGTATGAAATCGCGCCGGAATTCCGGCGCGGCGACTATTATGCCGGCATCAAGCGTGGCGTTACCGCCATCATGCGTGCCACCCAGAATGAATATCAGGGCAATCCCCAAGCTCGTAGTTCATACGCCAAGAAAAGCGGGCGTCATCTCATCGGCACGCTTATCTTTTTTCTCATAATGCTTCTGCTGATCGGCGGTGGGCGTGGTAAAAAAGGCGGTGGCGGCGGTAATTTGCTTACGGCACTCCTTCTGGCGAATCTCTTCCGCGGAAGCGGTGGCGGCTGGCGTTCCGGGGGCTTCGGCGGTGGAGGCTTTGGCGGATTTGGTGGATTTTCCGGCGGAGGCGGCGGTTTTGGCGGCGGCGGTGCGTCAGGCGGCTGGTAAGAATAGAGAGGCACTTATGGCGTTAATTCATTACTATTTTAAACCGGCTGAACTTGATCAAATTTCTGCCGTCTGTACGCAGGTAGAGCAACAAACCGCCGGCGAAGTACGGGTGAGCATATTCAATAAACGACCGTTCGGGATGCGTCGCCTGACTATTCAGCAGGTTGCCACGGCGGAATTTAAGCGCCTGAAAATGGATCAGACCCGCGATCATACGGGCATTCTGCTGATGCTGATTTTAAAGGAACACCGGTTTCAGATTTTAGCGGATACCGGTATCAACGCCCGCGTACCGCAGACGATCTGGGACGAAATTGCTTCTAAGTTAGCGGAGAGTTTCAGACAAGGCCGGTATCTGCCGGGCATCGTCGATGCCATTCGGGCGATGGGTGCGATTCTGACGCAACATTTTCCGCGCCGCAGTGATGATACCAACGAAATTGCGGACGAGGTCGTCGTCCATTAACCAAATGGGGGATCATATGCAATACAAACTGAGCAGCAGTGTCAATCTGCTTATGGCCGGAATCCTGCTGATTTCATTGATTACCGGCTGTGGAAAACGAAAAGATGAGGTTCAGATGATAGACCACAAGCTGCAAACCGCCACGATTGACAGTTTAGTTGCTAAATGGGGCGAGTCGCAACGCGACCGTATCACCACCGGAGTTCGGCAGGTGGCGGCAGTGTGGCGCGAATCCGACGGCAGTATAACGGACTTTGCACAATTCTGCCGCGAATATTTTGTGGCTGACCAGCCACAACTGGAGCAGGGATTCCAAAGATTGGAGACGACGTTTGAGACTATCGGCGGCACCCTGGTTGAACTGGAACGCCAGGCTAAATGGCAATTGGATGTCGAATGCGGTGACATTCTCCCGATTGATTACCTGATCGGCAATTTCAGTCTCAGCTCGCATCTGTCCGAAGATCTGTTCAAAACCAAAATAGCCGGCTATGTTTTACTGAATTACAAAGTGTATGAATTGTCGGAAGTACTCGCTCAGGCCGCCACCTGGGACCGCCAGCAGTGGGCGGAATGGCGTCTGACGGAAGGTTTCAAGGCCCGAGTGCCAGCCGAGGTCAACCAGAAGCGCTACGAGACTTATGTCGCCGCCGACAATTATATTTCCAATTACAACATCTATTTGCATAACCTGCTGACCGAATCCGGAGAGCGGCTCTGGCCGGAAGGACTCAAACTGATTTCGCATTGGGGTCTGCGGGATGAATTAAAAGCCCAGTATGATTATCCAGACGGTTTGGCGCGCCAACAGATGATCTATGCTGTAATGCTGAAAATCGTCTCTCAGGAGATTCCCGCCGTGGTAATTAACAATGATCGGGTTGACTGGCGGGTGAGTACCAATACGGTAAGCGGGATGACGACCGATAACCAACCCGAACCCGATACCCGTTACCGGCAACTTCAGCAAGTCTTCCGGGCAGAACGAGCTTGCGATCCTTACTACCCCGTTTCGCCAACCAAAATCCTGCGCCGTTTCAATGACGACCGGCAAATTCCAGAGGAAATTGTTGAGCAGTTGTTTGTCTCGGTGCTGACATCCGCAGAACTCAAGGCCACGGCGCAATTGATTGCTAAACGCTTGGGGCGGGATCTGCAACCATTTGACATTTGGTACAATGGTTTTAAGGCTAAGGATACCTACACCCAGGCGGAGCTGGATAAACTCGTCGCGAAAAAATTTCCCACTGCGGAAGTATTCAAGAAACAATTGCCGGAAATCCTGACCAAACTCGGATTTGAACAGGCGACCGCTTCCTTCCTATCATCCAAAATTGAAGTGGATGCGGCGCGCGGCTCCGGGCATGCCATGGGTGCGGGGCGGCGGAGCGACAACGCCCATCTGCGTACGCGGGTGGTTGGCGGCGGGATGAATTATAAAGGTTTTAACATCGCCATGCATGAATTGGGCCACTGCGTCGAACAGGTTTTTTCGCTTAATCGTGTGGACCATACCCTGTTGCAGGGCGTCCCGAACACGGCCTTCACGGAAGCCTTTGCCTTCGTATTTCAGGACCGCGATCTGCAGGTGCTTGGTCTGGGAAAGTCGGATCCCCAGCAGGAGCATCTCAAAGCCCTGAAGGATTTATGGGCAATGGCTGAAATCAGCTCGGTAGCCCTGGTGGATATGGCCGTCTGGCACTGGATGTACGACCATCCCGAGGCGAGCGCCGCGGAACTTAAAGAAGCGACGATGACGATTGCGAAAGATATCTGGAACAAATACTGGGCTCCGCTCATCGGTATTCGGGATATCCCGCTACTGGCCATCTATTCGCATATGATTGATGCCGGACTCTACTTACCCGATTATCCGCTCGGACATATCATTGCTTTCCAGATCGAGCAGTACATCAAGGATAAACATTTGGCTCGGGAAATGGAACGCATGTGCGTGCAGGGTTCCATCAATCCCAACTTCTGGATGCGCGGTGCAGTCGGCGCAGATATATCTGTGCAACCGCTTCTGACTGCGGCCGGCGCGGCCTTACGGAACATCCAGTAGTCTTTGATGAGCAACGGGGGCTAACCTTTCGATCAACCCCCGTTGACTTACTAAGTAGGTTAATCCGCTTACTTGCCGACCTTAACGCGTCCTAACCAGATTTCCGCGTCTTTACTGTCCCGGCTGAAGAATACGATTTTGGCGCCATCGTCAATAATCGTGACCGGATACATGTCGTCTAAGAAATATTCGCCTTTCTTACCATAGCCATAGGCTTCGATATTCGATAGCGCGGCCTGCTCAAGATTGATGAGTGCCAGGCGTGGATATTTCAACTGGCGCCCTTTATTGACGGCAGTCAATTCACCGATATAGACCGTCAGCGATTGCAGGTCGGGATTTTCGAATAGGGTATAATCGATCGGGAATTCCTTCGCCTGTTTTTCCATATTAATGACGTACTGGCCGCTGAACTCACCCTTGGGTCCGAACTGAAAAATATGGACGGCGGAGTGGTCTGCTTGCTGCCCGGAAAAGAAGAAATGACCCGACGCGGTCAACACGCAGGAATTATCCAGGACAAGGTCCTTGCCGGTGTAGGAGTCGGCGCCTTTCTGATTGCCCGGTTTCTTCATTTGGGCCTTGAGCTGATCGAGCGAGACACTGGTCAGGAAGCTTACTGCCCCGCTGGCGACTTTCATGACCTGCAGATTATCGAAACTACCCTGCGCCACGCCGCCCGCCATATTGAAGTACTTGTCTTTCTTTTTCTCGACGGCGGCTCCGTAGAAAATGACCTCGTTGTTATTGGTCAGAACGGCATTCTGAATGACCCACAACCCGCCCTTGCTTTCGAATGGTATTTTTTCCATCAGTATGGCGTCCTTGCTGACCCGCACATAATGATAATTGGCAGGATTGGGATCCTTGTTTTTCATACCTGGACCGCCCATGGGTGCGAAAATCAATACCATCGAACCGTCCGATAAGACCTGTTTATAAGCCAGGTCCTGTACATAGCCCAGCGTAAAGGTTTCGTAGTGTTTCTGCGATAAATCCTCTGCAGAATATTTAAGCAGAACAAAAATCTGCTGGGGCTCCTTGGTCTTAAAATCCATCTGATCTGCCCGTCCCACGATCAAAATGTCGCCCGTGGCCGAAGCATAATCTCTCTTCCGTGACCACAGACTGGGATAAACAAAATTTTGCCGCCCGGTGGTAACCTCCACACTGGGTTCGTCGGTGGCACAAGCCAGTTGCGTTAATCTTTCACCCGCCTTTTGTGCCATTTTGATTACAAAGGCCGGCGCACCTTCCGGAAGCGGCACCAGACCTTCAAACTTGGGAGTAACCCGTTGTTTTTCCTGGAAATTGTATTTCCAGTAGCGGGTCGTGTAGCGATAACTGCCCCGATCCTCGACCGCGGTCGCCCATTCGCGAGTCAGAATGCCCTGACTGAGGACGATCTGGCCCGTGATTGCCGGATCGACGCGTACAACTTTAGGGTTTTTCCAACCTTCGGCCGGCTCCTGCAAAGTACTAATGGCTTTGGCGTACTGCGTTTTGGCGGCGGTTTCCTCCAGAGTTTCGTTCTTGATTAACTTGAGGTCATAGTCGAATTGGTAAACCTCGTAAATGGTGCTCTTACCTTTTTCCCGCCCAAACAGCAGGGTGAAATTTTTCGCCTCCGGATCATACTGGAAGTTCAGTAATTCTCCCTTGCGGGCATCTTTGGACAGCGCCTGCGTGTTTTCCGCTTCAAGAGTCTGCGCCATCAGCAACTGACCGGTCAGCCAGAAAATGCCCACCATCAAATACAGCCCCTTTTTCATAGTAATCTCCTCTTGTTTGATGGGCGAATATAAATATAAACATTTAGCGAAAATATGTCAAGCCCGCCCAGCCGGATGGTCAAGCGGCCCAATATTATCGGGGCGCAGCTGAAATTTTCTACGCCAAAAACATTAGCAGTCGGCTGCTACTACCCATTCATCAAATGCAATGGTCTGGATTATTCCGGCCCTTTGCATTCTCAGAGTTTGATTTCCAGTTCCTCGATTTTGCGGTAAAGTGAGGATAGCCCGATACCGAGCAACTGCGCGCATTTATTCTTGTCGTTATCAACCCGTTTCAGGATGGTGAGAATATGCTGGCGTTCAAAATTCTTGACTGAGGTTTTCAGGTCGTCCGGAAAATCAGCGATCAGCTCGGTCTGGGCGTACGGCGGCAGGTCTCGGGGGCAGATACAATCGCTTTCACATAGCAAAACCGCCCGTTCGATGATATTTTCGAGTTCGCGCACTTCCCCTTTCCATTTATAATTCATCAGAATTTTCATGGTTTCCGGATCAATGCTTTGAACTTTGCGTTTGAGTTCCTGGTTATACTTACGGATAAAATGATTGACTAAAAGAGGAATGTCCTCCTTACGCTCACTGAGTGAGGGTAAATGGATTTCGATGATATTCAACCGGTAAAACAGGTCTTCACGGAAATTGCCCTCTTCGATTTCCTTGCGTAAATCTTTGTTGGTGGCGGACAGGACTCGCACATCCACATGCAGGGCCGTGGAACTGCCTAAGGGCTTGATTTCTTTGGTTTCGATGGCCCGCAGGAGCTTGACCTGGGTGTGGATCGGGATTTCGCCGACTTCATCTAAAAAAAGCGTTCCACCATGCACCGCGCGAAAAACGCCTTCCTTATCGGTCGTGGCACCAGTAAACGACCCCTTCTTGAATCCGAATAGCTCCGATTCAAACAGGGTTTCGGGGATGGCCCCGCAGTTAATCGGGACGAACGGCGCAGTGGCCCGGGGACTTTTCTGATGAATCGCCCGGGCTACCAGTTCCTTGCCTGTGCCGCTTTTTCCGGTAATCAGAATATTGGAGGAGGAATTCGCGACCTTATCGATCAGTTGATAAATATGCTTCATCGCCGGACTGGCACCGATGATGTGACCGAGGATGGTTTGCGTCTCCGCGGACAGATTCGCCAGGTCGGGATTGATGGGTGGTTGGGAGTTATACATTGCTACTGAATAATTTTTTCTGACGTTAATATAGACGATAATGCAGTCAGATACAAAGAGAATTTCAAAAAATGGTAAATGCAGGAGTTAGGCGGTAATCTTTTTTCATAATCGGGAATTATCGTCGGAACAAATCAATCGCCGCCAAGTAAAAGGAACCAGATGCATAACCGAAAAAAGAATTTGATCCGCTTCCTACCGAGCGCATTTCTTTGTCCTGAGAAAAAAATTATCGAGTTGAATAAGGCTGCGAAAAGCGGTCTGGGATACAGTAAATTATACACTAGGCGCAGTTTTTATTGACTTTTTAGGCGAGAAAATTTTAATTTCACCAGATAATTTTTAATAGCATCAATGAATAAAAAAGCACAGGAATTGACTCAATTGCGCGAACAGGTCGCCGCCCGTGGGCATCTGCCACGTCATATCGCCATCATTATGGATGGCAATGGACGCTGGGCCAAGCAACGCAACCTGCCGCGCATCGCCGGTCATAACGAAGGGATCAATTCCGTCCGCGAAGTGACCCGTGAGTGCGGTCTGATCGGAATCAAAGTGCTCACGTTATATACCTTTTCTGTGGAGAACTGGTCGCGTCCGCGGACGGAAGTGTCGGCGCTGATGATGCTTCTCCTGCGCACAATTCGCAATGAAATCGAAGAGCTGCATAAGAATAACGTCAGACTGACCCTGATCGGACGCCTGGAGGACCTACCGGCGGAACCGCTGAACGGTTTGCTGGAAGGGGTGGAACATACCCGTCACAATCAGGGATTGAATCTTAACTTAGCATTGAGCTATGGCAGTCGTACGGAAATTCTGGATGCTACCCGGGCGATCGCGCGTAAAGTGCAAGCCGGCCTCATCCAACCGGAAGCGATTGACGAGCGCCTTTTTTCCGAACATCTTTACACCCATCAGATGCCTGATCCGGATCTCCTGATCCGCACCAGCGGGGAACAGCGTATCAGCAATTTCTTGCTCTGGCAACTGGCCTACACCGAAATTTACGTCACACCGGTTTTCTGGCCGGATTTCAGGAGCCGTGAATTGCTGCTTGCCGTCAGCGATTACCAGCAACGCGAGCGCCGTTTCGGTAAAACCAGCGAACAGATAACCTCTCCTACAGGACAATAACTTTCTATGCATAAACGACTCCGTTGTTTTGGTTGGCTGATCGTTTTTAGCGCCGCTCTGCAACTTGCCGCGCAAACTCCCCCCGGTTTGAAACTTTTAGGAATTGCTGTGCAGGGGAATAAGACCATCTCGGAACACAGCATCAAAATCCAATCGGGATTGATGGAGGGCAAAGCGGTCAATCAGGAAGATGTCGCTCAAGCCATCCAGCGGCTGTGGAAATTGAACCTGTTTTCGGATGTCAAGGTTCTTCTTGACAAGGATTCTGACGAGGGGATTTTCATCATCATCCAGGTCGAAGAATATCCGCGTTTGGGAAAATTCGAGGTGCGCGGCAATAAGAAAATCCGGAAAAGTAAGTTCGACGAGGAATTGAATCTGATTTCGGGCAAAGTGTTGACCGCCTCGCTCCTGACCGAAATTAAAAGGAAAGTGCGTAATCTGTACACCAAGGAAGGCTTCCTGTTAGCGGAGGTCGAGACCGAATTGCGGGGCACGCCAACCGAAAACACCCGCGATTTGATACTTAATATCCGGGAAGGCAAACGGGTCCGCATCAAAGCCATTCGCTTCTCAGGCAACCGGCAATTTTCGGCCCAGCGTTTGCGCCGAGTGCTGAAAGAAACGCACCAACGCAACCTGTTCATTTTACGGACCGGGGAATACGACCAGAAAAAATTCACGGAAGATAAGGATAAATTGCGTGCCTTCTACCGCAAAGAAGGCTACCGTGACTTTCAGGTGCTGAACGATACCATCACCTATACGGAAAATAAAAAACGCATGTTCATTGATTTCAAAGTCTACGAAGGGCCGCGCTATAAATACGCCAGCATCAATTTTTCCGGCAATACCCTATTTACCGACGAGCAATTACAGAACGTTCTGCGCATCAAAGCCGGTGATTGGTATAATGAGGAGGAACTTCAAAAAGGGCTTTACGACCGCATCAACGGTGCTTATATGGATCGCGGCTATCTCTTTTTCCAGGTTAATCCTCTGGAAGTCCCGGTCGCGGATGATGCGATCGCGCTTACGCTGGATATCACCGAAAATCATCAGGTGGCGGTGAATCAGATTCATATTTACGGCAATTCCCGCACTTACGAGAATGTCATTCGCCGCGAATTAAAAATTTTCCCCGGCGAAATTTTCAGCCGCGAGGCACTCATCCGCAGTCAGCGCGAAGTATTTATCCTGAATTATTTTGCCAATGTTACGCCGGACGTTGTGCCGGTCAGCGATAAGGCGGTGGACGTCGAACTCACCGTCGAAGAAAAGTCCTCCGGTCGCGCCAACATGTCCTTCAGCATCAGTCAGATGTACGGGCTGATCGGCGGCGGTGGCTTCGAGTTCAACAACTTTTTGGGCCGCGGTCAGCAGTTGGCCATCAGTTATCAGCAGGGCACCCAGTATTCCGTTGTCGGCAGTGGCACCAATCCCTATAAATCCATTTCCCTCAGCTTTACCGAACCGTGGTTGTTCGATACACCGAATTTGGTCGGGGCGAGTTTTTATTACTCGGAGCGCGGGGGCAGTACCGGTTATTATTCCTATCCTTTTGATCTGAACATGATGGGTGGGTCATTACGCTGGGGGCGGCGGTTCCGCTGGCCGGACAACTATTTCCGGGGCAGTTGGATGCTGAGTGCCGCCAAGAAGGAATACACCAATTTCGAGAGCGAGGCATACTTGGAAACGGTTCTGCAGGGCCAATCCAAAACCACCGGCATCAGTCTGACCCAGGTCATATCGCGTGACAGCCGGGATCGTCCGGAATTCCCCACGATGGGGTCGGTGATGAGCTGGACTTCCACGCTGTCAGGAGGAGTACTGGGTGGTACCGAACATTTTCACAAGCATCTCTTTTCCATCGAGTATTACCTGCCGGCGATCTGGAAATTTGTACTCTACAATCATGCCGAATTCGGCGTCATAAAAAAACTGCGCGCGAGCAGTATTATTCCACCGGATGAACGTTTCATCATGGGTGGGGCCGGGATGATCTACGGCACCGCATTACGCGGCTATGACGATAATCAGGTTGGGCCGATGAATCCTGCCAGCTCCTATCCCTACGGTGGTGAGACGTTGTTTAAATATACACTCGAGTATCGTTTCCCGATTTCAGATAATCCGACCATCTACGCCTTAACCTTTGCCGAGGCCGGCAACGCCTGGAAGACTCTGAAAATGACCGATCCCTTCGACTTGAAACGTTCGGTCGGTTTTGGGGTTCGTTTCTTTATGCCGGCTATGGGCATGCTGGGTATTGACTTTGGTTACGGATTTGATGATATTGATGCCAAAGGTACGACCGGTTATGGAAAACCTGAAGGCTGGAAAACCCATTTTATCTTTGGAATGCCATATTAAAATAATGGAGGAAAAGTGAAGAAGACCGCGATTGTCATGTTTGGTTTGATCCTGTTGACCGGTGTGACCGGTATGGCGCAAGCGCAGATCAAGCTGGCTTTTGTGAATTCCGATCGCATCCTGGCGGAATTCGATGAAGCCAAGGAAGCGCAGAGCAAGCTCGATATCGAAGCCCGTAAACTGGAGGATCAATATCGAGGTATGCTGGGTCGGCTGGATAGTCTGCGCAAAGATTTCGAGCGTCAAAAGCTGATGATGAGCGAAACGCGTCGTAAGACCAAGGAAACCGAGATCGGGCAGTTGGAAGAATCCATCCAGAAATTCCAGATCGAAAAATTAGGCCCGGAGGGCGAGATCTACCGCAAACAAACGGAAATCGTTCAGCCGATTTTGGAAAAGGTCAAACGGGTCATCGAAAAAGTTGGCAAGGAAAACAAGTACGATTATATTTTTGACACGGTGGCCGGGAACATCCTGTATGCCGATCCGGCCCATGACCTGACCGACAAAGTCATTTATGAACTAAAACGTACCAAGTAACCATGCAACTGACATTGGGGCAAATCGCCCGGATGGTCGGCGGCTCTGTCACTGGTAGTGGAGAGACCGTGATCAGCGACGTGGCCGAAATTCAGCACGCCCTGCCGAATCAGATTACCTTTTTAGCGAATCCGCGCTATGCGAAATATGTCGCCACAACCAAAGCGGCCGCGATTATCGTGGATGAACAATTTACGGGGAATTATCCGCATTTAATCCGGGTGGCCAATCCCAATTATGCCTTCTCACAGATGTTAGCCTATTTCCGACCGGAACTGCCTAACCCGCCAGCGGCTATTCATCCTACCGCTGTCGTAGATCCAACGGTTCGTCTGGGGCAGAATGTCTATTTGGGGCCGCAGGTAGTTGTAGCCGCTGAGGCCGTCATTGCAGATGAAGCGGTCATTCACGCGGGCTGTTATATCGGGGTTGGCAGTACCATTGGGCGTGGCACAGTGCTCTTCCCTCGCGTAACTATTTACCATCGCTGTCATCTCGGACAAAAGGTGCGGGTGCACAGCGGAGTGGTGATCGGCAGTGACGGTTTCGGCTTTACCCGCGTCGGCGATGGCATCGAGAAAATTCCCCAGGCCGGGGGAGTCGTCATTCAGGATGAGGTCGAGATCGGTGCCAATACGACCATTGACCGCGGGACAGTTGGAGATACAGTAATCGGACGCGGTACCAAGCTGGATAACCTGATTCAGGTGGCCCACAACGTCAAAATCGGACAATACTGTTTCTTTGCCGCATTGACCGGCATTGCCGGGAGCGCGATCATCGAGGATTACGTTGCCGTGGGCGGTCAGGTGGGAATTGCCGGTCATATCCGCGTCGGCACCAAGGCCATGATTGCCGCGCAATCGGGGGTCAGCAAAGATGTGCCACCCGGTGCTTTCATGTTCGGAGCACCTGCCGTAGATCGCACCCGCTTCATCCGGGATCAGGCCAGTATTCATGCGATACCGGAGCTCAAAGAACGTTTAAAAAAAGTGGAAGAATTATTAAAGGCAA
>Ga0209610_1000766_pt1 | contig 16717 bp, 13 predicted proteins | sample LakKivw275mmetaG_FD_184137 | JGI IMG/M metagenome (GOLD analysis project Ga0209610, IMG submission 184137) | Anoxic lake water microbial communities from Lake Kivu, Rwanda to study Microbial Dark Matter (Phase II) - Lake Kivu water 275m metaG... | ecosystem: Environmental > Aquatic > Freshwater...
CCGTTTCCTCAAAGGAAACGGGGCCCTCGCTATATCTTCCCAAGTGCAGCGGTGGGTTTCAGCCCTTCGGCTTCCGCTCAGGGCAAACATCTCGCCCCATCCCTTACGTTGGTGTTTAGGTTGGCGTGGGGGTGTCCGTCGGGGTGGGCGTGAGGCTTGGGGTGAGGGAGGGGGTCTGCGTGGGAGTTTGTGAGGGGGTCAAAGAAGGCGTTTCTGTGAAAGTAGGCGTGTCGGTTGGCACCGGCGTGCTCGTTGGCAGTAGGGTGTTCGTGGACGTCGGTGTATTCGTCGGCGTCGAGGTTGGGGTCAGCGTTGGGGTTGGGGTGGGCAGGTTCAGGCGTAGATGGACGCGTTTGTCCGCATGGCCGCCCGTGCTGCTTTTCATATACAGCCGTAAGGTGATGATATCTCCTTTCACGTCGGTCAGGTCCCAGGTGTAGATTTTCGAGGGTGTGGGTACCGGTGAGGATGTGGTATCCACCAGTACTGTCCACCTTGAAGGATCGCTGCCCTCCCCGTAGTCCAGGCGAAAGGATTGGAAGTTAGCGGTCGCATCCGCAACGGCAAAAATATCCAGCGGGGTGGCGGCGATCTCCTGCTCGTCCTTCAGGCCGACGAAATCCAGCTTTGGGTGTGGATCGTCCTCTTTACATTCCCGGCTGGGAGCGAAGAAGATTTCATCGGTAAAGCCCATGTTCATGGCCCACTCCTGGCCCTTCGGCTCCTGGCGGATCCAGTTCCTTGCCCACTCTTCGGATACGTTCAATGCCATCCGTTCCTCGGTGAAATCGGAGCAGGCTGGCGAGGCGCGCAGGCCGGTCCAAGTGTCAATCAGCAGCTCCTGCCACAGGTCCTGGCTGGCCGGGAGCGGTGGCTGGTCGGCGGCGAAGTATTCCGTCCGCTGGTCAGGGCACCATTGGGAAGGTTCAGTCCCTGAAACGGAGCAAATGACCTTTTCGACCACGCCGTTGGGCCGGACGAATGGCGTGGGATTCCCACCGGTTAAGTATTGGATGGCGACTTGCATGAACTGTGACCAGATAGGTGCTGCGCCCGTCAGGCCACTGGTGTTCTCCATCGGCGTGTAGTCGGCGTTGCCAACCCATACGCCGACGGCTAAGTCGGGGGTGTAACCAAGCGTCCAATTATCCCGAAAATCATTCGATGTGCCGGTCTTGGCGGCCACCTGGAAGGGCAGGTTAAGGGCAGAGTTCCACCCGAACATCGGTACGCGCGCCTCGTTGTCTGAGAGAATGGATGAAATCAGAAAGGCGTGTTCTGGACGGATGACCTGTTCGCCTAAGGGTGGCTGGTATTCGTAGATCACCTTGCCGTCGTGATCCACAATCTTCGAAATCGTGACCGGCGGGACGCGCCGTCCCCCGCTGGCAAAGACAGCGTAAGCGCCGGTCATCTCCAACAGGCTGACGTCACCCCCTCCCAGGGTCAGGGAGAGGCCGTAATCGTCGCGCGTCAGGCTGGTGATACCCAGGCGTTTGGCCATAGCCACCAGACCAGTATCTCCGTAAACGCCGACGTATTGCAAAGTCTTGACGGCTGGGATGTTGTAGGAATTGGCGAGCGCGACGCGAGCCAGCACCGGGCCATGGAACCTCTCGTCGTAGTTGACCGGGATGTAGGGCGGGCGCGGGTCGTTCGGGTCGCCCGAGGGTGGAAACTCGGAAGGCACATCCCAGATCAAGGTGGCGGGCGTCCAGCCCTTTTCGAAGGCAGCCACATAGGTCAAAGGCTTGATAGACGACCCCGGCTGGCGGGTTGGGCTGGTGGCCATGTTGACCTGCCCAGATATGGCCGTGTTGTAGAAATCGGCCGAGCCGACCATGGCCAGGATTTCACCAGTGGAGGGGCGGATAGCGACCAGCGCGCCGTCGGTGACATGGCGGTCAGCCAGCGCAGCCACCTGGTCGCCGACTAATTGCTGGGCGGCGTCTTGCAGACCGGGGTCCAGGGTGGTGTAAACGGTGAAACCGGAACGGTAAATGGTTTGTGGGTCGAATTGGGCTTCCAACTGGGCGCGCACATACTGCACCCAATGCGGGAAACGCATCTCCGCTCGCGGCGACTGGAAGAGGTAGGTCTCGATCTCGTTGGCAGCCAGTGCGGCGGTGGAGGCATCCACACAGACCGGCTGGAGGTTGTTGCTCACGTAGATGCAGCTCCGCTCCTGGCTGAGCTGGTACATCAGCACAAGCACCTGTTGCTGGCGCTTGGCGGTGACCTCAGGGTTGGTGAAAATGTCATAGATAGACGGCGCTTGCGGGAGGCCGGCCAGGAAAGCCGCCTCGCCCAGGGTCAACTGATTGGCCGACTTACTGAAATACGTTTCAGCAGCGGCCTCTATCCCGTAAGCTAGGTTGCCGTAGTAAATTTCGTTCAGGTAAAGCTCGAGGATGTCATCTTTGGAATATTGCCGCGTGATTTCGGCCGCCAGAATGATCTCGCGCGTCTTGCGCAGAAAGGTACGCTGACTGCGCTCTTGTGGGGAGAGCAGCAGCGTGCGTGCCAGTTGCTGCGTAATGGTGGACGCTCCGCCGCCTTCTTCCCCTCCGCTGATGACGTTATTCCACAGGGCGCGCAGGATGGCAATGGGATCGAAGCCGGGATGGGCGTAAAAGTCCTTATCTTCCGTGGCGATGGTCGCAGCGACCAGGTAGGGTGAAATCTTGTCGAGGGAGATGTATGTACGCCGGCCGGCGTTAGGATCGAGGATCTCGTAGAGGATATTTCCGTTGCGGTCGAGGAGGCGTGTAGTCTCGAATTGTGAGGCTCGCGCCCGCAAATCCTCAACGCTGGGCAAGGTGGAGGCAATGGTGTAATACTCGTAGATGCCTACGGCGGCCAGCAAGATGCCCAACCCAACCAGGATGAAGATCAGTACGATGAGGACGCGCAGCAGGCAGCCTCCTGCCTTGCGCCAGTCCATTGGCTTTTTGCGGGAACGTTTGGCGGCTGGTCTCCGGACAGTTGGGGGCGGGGTGTGCTCGAAGGCAGCCGGAGTGACTCGCGTGGCGTTCATGTCAATTTCATCCACATGGCGGGGCAGGGGCATACCGCGCGAGTCCACGGCGGGGCGAGGGGTGTCGCGTATCCCGCTGTCAGACGCCGACTTTTCCGGCGTCGCGTTGGCAGGTTCAACCTGCGTCTCGGATTCGGAGGCGATCAGGCGGCGGAAACGCTCTGTTGGGTCTTGCTTGTCATCTGGGTTCTCAGGCATATTGTGTCGTTCGTCACACGTCACTTGTCACCCGTCACTCGACTGTTTTTGGCTTGCTCATCACCAACGCGATCCACACGCCTTTCATCACCACATCGTCGCGCTGGTTCTTGACCTGGATGGCAATCGTCACTGAGCCGGCGTTCAGGCGCGGCAGCGACTTGGTCTCGGTCACGTCCAGCTCGGCGTGAATGGTGTCGCCCAAAAAGACCGGCTTGATGAACTTCCACTCGTTGATTTCGCGGAAGGCCAGCACGGTGCCTTCCAGCACGCCGGTGCGCATGGCTAGCCCGGAGACAATCGAGAGGCACAACAGTCCGTGCGCCACACGCTGGCCGAAAGGCGTGGACTGGCTGAAGGCCGCGTCGGTGTGGATTTGGTTGTAATCGCCCGAAAGACCGGCAAAATTCACCACGTCGCTTTCGGTGACGGTGCGCGCCGCGGTGATAATTTTTTGGTCGATCTGAAATTCTTCGAAATACAGGCCGCGTGAAAATGAAAGTGGGGGCATGAGACTCCTTTGGTCATATAGTCAAATGGTCTGATAGTCACTTGGTCGGATGGTCAACTGCTGAACGACTATGAGACTATCCGACGATGAGGTTATACGACTGCAGGACTAATTATACCCTTTGACCTGTGCTGCAACTGCCCGTACAATAGCAACATGCGCGATTGGTATCTCAGCCTCGACGATCCCCTCACTCTGACCCTGGCGGCGGACTTTCGCCTGTGCGAGCCTGATTACCTCAACGACCACATTTGGGAACTGGAGCCTGGCAGCGGGGATCCGCCCGCTCTCTCCCTGCGCACCACTTACGGCTTGCGGGCGCGTTCCATGCGCATTTTCCCGCGCTTCACTGCCAGCGGCACGACCGTCACCGCCCTGTCCAGTTTTGCCGCGCCGCCGCGCCTGCGCCGCTTCTATCCCAATTTTCTTTCGCTGAACTTTTCCCCCTTCACCGGCCTCGAGGTGCTGGCTGAGTACTGGATACCCTCCTCCCAGACTATTGCTGGGCGGTTGACCCTCATAAATCATGCGAACGAGGCCTTTGCGATAGGGTTGGAACTGTGCGGACTGCTCGTCCCAATCGAGGGGCAAAGCCTGGTTCATACCCAGATTCAATTTGCCAACGTGTTGGCCGGACGCACCTCGGACTTGGCGCCGGTCATCTTCCTGACAGGCGGTCCACAGCATGGGCCGGGACCGTACCCTTCCCTGATCCTCGACCTGTATCTGGAGGCCGGGGCCGCGCGCCAGTTGACCTGGGCGCAGGCCGCCCTCGGCGACCCGCAGGCTTCTCTCGAGCTAGCGCGCCGCACGGCAGCGCGCCCCTGGGACGCGGAACGGGCCAGGATCGAGCTGGTCAACGCCGCGCAGACCATCGAGGTCGAGACCGGCGACCCAGACTGGGACGCGGCCTTTGCCCTCAGCCAGAAGACTGCCTTCAGCCTGTTCTTTCCGGGCAGCGAACATTTGCCCAATCCATCTTTCGTCCTGGCGCGTCAGCCCGATCACGGTCGCTCCATGCGCGGGGATGGCAGTGATTACACCAGCTTGTGGAGCGGGGGATCGCCGTTGGAAGCCTATTACCTTGCTAGCCTGCTGCCCGGCGCGCCGGAGCTGACCGAGGGTCTTGTGCGCAATTTTCTGTCCACGCAAGGGGAGGACGGATTCGTGGATTGCCGTCCCGGGCTGGCCGGTCAACGCGGACGTTGGCTGGCCGCGCCGCTGCTCTCCACCTTGGCCTGGCAATCGTACCAGGCGACCGAAGATGAGGCCTTCCTGGCCGAGGTCTTTCCGCGTCTGCTGGCCTTCTTCCAGGCCTGGTTCGCCCCGTCCAACGACCGTGACGGTGACGGCTTCCCCGAATGGGATCATCCCCTCCAAACTGGCTTCGAAGACAATCCTGCTTTCGCCGCCTGGCACGGGTGGGCGCTGGGCGTGGACATTTCAACAGTCGAAAGCCCGGCGCTGGCCGCCTGTCTGTACCGCGAATGCCGCAGCCTGATCCAGATCGCCGAAAAACTGGGACGCAGTGAGGAGCTGGAGAGGTTGCAGTTCCGGGCAACCGCCCTGCGCATCGCGGCCGAGGAATGCTGGAGCGACAGGTCAGCTATATACCACTATCGTGACCGGGATACGCATCGCAGTCCGGCAGGAAAGATGCTGAGGCGGCGGCGCGGTTCGGGTCACATCGAGTTGAAAAAAGTTTTCACGGTGCCAGTGCGTCTGCTGATCTGTGTTCAAACGAAGGATAGAGTCATCCGGCGTTTGGAATTGACCATCAAAGGCCAAGCAGCGAGCGGCGCTCAAACCGAACAAATAAAATGGCAGGATGTTCCATGGCACATGGAGAACGCCGCCATCACCAGCCGGGAAGTGTATACGCAACTGAGCGAGATAGAGATTGCTGGCCTTGAGCTAAACGATCGGGTGACGATCTCCACGGTGGATTACACCCAGGAAGACCAGACCCTGTTCCTGCCGCTGTGGGCCGGTATTCCCGAAGAGCGGCGCGCCGCGTCGTTGATCCAGCGCGGAATGTTGGATACAATCCGTTTTTATCATCCCTTCGGCATCTCGGCTTGCGCCTCGCTCCCTTGCCTGCAGGCCGAAGCGACCTGCCTGAGCGTGGCGATGCCCTGGCAGCAATTGATCGGGGAAGGGCTGCTGGCTTATGATTACCCCGGCGAGGCCGCGCAACTGGTCACCCGCTTGATGAATGCCGTTATCTTGAATCTGAAGCAGCAGCACGCTTTTTATCGGACCTATCATGCTGAGAGGGGCGTGGGCATCGGTGAGCGCAACGCCTTGACAGGGCTGGCCCCGCTCGGCCTGTTCTTGCAGGCGTTGGGCGTGCAGTTCCTGGCTGGGGGCCGCGTTCGCTTGAGCGGAAAGAATCCATTTTCGTGGCCGGTTACGGTAAAATATAAGGGCTTGAGCGTTACGCGCCGCTCTGACCAGAGCGAGGTCACTTTCCCCGATGGCAGGACAGTGGCCCTCAGCGATCCGTCCGATTTGTTGGTCTGCCCGGAGTAATGGTAGCCCCCAGGCTGCCATAAGGAGGATCGGCCTTATGGAACATCTCCCAATTCGATATTTGATCGCTGCCGTCGTCCAGGAACAGGACGTGGATCTGGCAGCGCGCGCCCTGAACGTGCTGGGCGCGCCAATCATTCATTTGGCAAGCACGGGCGGTTTCCTGGGAAGGCGCAATGCCACCCTGCTGATCGGCTTGCCGGAGGGCATGACCGAGAAGGCCGTCGAGGCCCTGCAGCATTCCTGCCGCCAGCGCGTGGAATACCTGGCCATCCCATTGGAAGGCTCTCCTTTGCCGCTCCCCACACCCGTGCCGGTGACGGTCGGCGGCGCGACCATCTTCGCCATTCCGGTGGAAAGGTTCGAGGAATTTTAGTAAGGTGCTCGGCCAGGGCTTAGTCCCTGGCCGGGCGGAGGTAATTGCCATGAAACTGATCATCGCCATTCTGCAGGATGCTGACTCCGATCCCGTTACCCAGGCCCTGACCGCGGCCAAGTTCCGCGTGACGCGCATCGCCTCGACCGGGGGTCTGCTGCGGCGCGGCGTCGCAACTTTTCTCATCGGCGTGGATGCCGAGCGCGCGGAGGCTGCTATCCAGGTCATACGGGAAAAGACCTCTACTTCTGAGGCTGGCGAAAAGCGCTCCACGATCTTTGTTGTCAACGTTGACCGCTTCGTGCAAATATAATTCATCCCTGGCGGAAAGGAAAAGCTCGTGCTCAGTTGGCAATTCCGCTTGGTCTCGCCGCTCTACGCTGACCTGCATGGCCTGCCGCCGCTGCTCATCCAGGTCGGTTCGGACGAAATCCTGCTGTCCGATTCCACCCGCCTGGCTGAAAAAGCCCGCGCCGCGGGGGTGGAGGTTACGCTGGAAGTCTGGGAAGGGATGCAGCACGTCTGGCACTTCGCGGCGAGTCTCATCCCCGAGGGTCGGGACGCGATCTGCAAGATTGGGGAGTTCATCCTCGCTCACTAATATTGCAGTTCAATTTGATCTTCAGCGAGCACGTCTCGGCTTGGTGCGTAACCCCGATGCAGCACGACCGGGGGCCTCCACAAATGACTATGGAGACTTCCGGTTGTTTTAGCCGCCTTTGCAGTGATGGTTCAGGATGATGTTGGTAATCACCAGACGAGTCTTCATCCAATTACAAAATTGTCAATCAGCCTGGTCTTCCCCACATACACCGCCATCGAGAGCAACGACTTGCCGCGCACTGCTTCCAATTCCTCCAGCGTCTCGTAATCGGCGCAAGAAACGTATTGCAGCTTGGCCAGCGGCTCGGCGTTGATTATCTCGATCATGCTCTGGCGCAGGGCTTCGGCGCGGCGTTCGCCTTTCTTGTAAGCGGATTTGGCTGCCGAGAGGGCGCGGAAAAGCACCGTTGCAGCCTGACGCTCCTCGTCGTTGAGATAGGCATTGCGGCTGGACATCGCCAGCCCGTCCGCCTCGCGCACGGTTGGGCAGGCCACGATCTCGATGGGGAAATCCAGATCCTTCGTCATTTGGCGGATGACAGCCGCCTGCTGTGCATCCTTTTGCCCGAAGTAGGCCTTCTGTGGCTGGACGGCGTTGAACAGCTTGGCGACGACGGTGGTCACACCGCGGAAGTGACCGGGGCGCATCGCGCCTTCGAGGCCCTTGGTCAGTTCCTCGACCGTGACCCAGGTCTGGAACCCGGGCGGATACATGACCTCCGTCGTGGGCGTCCAAACCAGGTCCACGTTGACCGATTCGAGCAGGCGCAGGTCACGCGCTAGGTCACGTGGGTATTTTGACAGGTCCTCGCCCGGCCCGAACTGGGTCGGGTTGACGAAGATGCTGACGACGGCGCTGGCGCATTCTTCTTTGGCACGGCGGACGAGGGAAAGGTGTCCCTCGTGCAGGTAGCCCATCGTCGGCACGAAGCCGACCGGGTCAGGCAGCCTGGCGCGGGCGGCGCGCAGTTCGGACAGAGTGGTGACAGTTTTCATGGGGTGCTCGCAATTTCGTCTCGGAAAACACTTGACTTTTTTGGATTTCTTGATACACTATTAGCAACACTTTCACTTTGGCTCGAAGGAGGAATAAGATGCCAGCACTCAACCGCGTTCAACTCATCGGCCGCTTAGGCAAAGACCCGGAGGCCCGCTTTACGCCGACAGGCAAGCAGGTGACGCATTTCAGCCTGGCTGTCAGCAACCGCTGGAAGAGCAGCGGGGAGGTAAAGGAATCCACCGAGTGGGTCAACATTGAAGCCTGGGGGCGGCTGGGAGAGGTCTGCCGCGACTATTTGCACAAAGGCAGCCTCGTCTACCTCGAAGGCCGGTTGAAGACCGACAGGTACGAGGATAAAGGCGGCGAGACCAAATATTACACCAAGGTTGTCGCCTTATCCATGCAAATGCTGGACAAGAAGCCGGAAGAAGAGCCGGTGGCGGCAGTGGAGGAAGAGCAGGCCGAGTACGAGGCGTAGGCACGTAAAACGTAATGCGTGCTTGTGATCTTACGTTTCACGCATTACGTTTTACGTTGACATCTACGCGGCTTTCACAGGTAGCTTTTCCAACTCGTCTACCAACGCGGCAATCACATCGAAACCGCCCTGCCAGAAGGCAGCCGAGCGGATATCTATGCCCGCGTCACCTAAGATCTTCGCCGGAGCCTCCGAGCCGCCCGCTGAAAGAATCTTGAGATAGCGCGGCTTGAAGGCTTCGCCTTCGGCTTTGTATTGCTGGTAGAGGGACAGCACCAGCAATTGACCGAAGGTGTAGGCATAGACGTAGAAGGGCGTGTGATAGATGTGGGGGATGGAAACCCATTCCCACTTGAATTCGTCGCTCAGTTCGACTGCATCGCTGAACTGCTCTTTCAGGTTTTCCACGTAAGCCGCGGATAGCTCATCCACCGAGGCACTCTTCTGCACCATTTCATGTGCCTGACGCTCGAAGAGGGCGAAATAGGCTTGGCGCATGATGGTTGCGTAAGCGTCGTCCACTTGGCGGAAGAGCAGGTCGCGGCGCACAGATTCGTCTGTCTCTGTGGAGAGCAGCCGGTCCACGAGCATCATTTCACCGAAGGTGGAGGCCGTCTCGGCCAACGGCAGTGAGGAATGGTAAGTGAAAACGGTGTGGTGTGCAGCCAGCATGGCATGGATGGCGTGGCCCAGCTCGTGCGCCAGCGTGGCCACGTTATCGGGGCGGCCCTGGTAGTTGATGTGCACCCAGGGCGGCAGGTCTGGGACAGCGCTCCAACAGAACGCGCCGCTCTGCTTGCCCTTGCGCACCTCGCTGTCCAGGTGGTTTTCGGCAAAGATGCGGCGCGCTTGTTCCGCTACCTGTAAGTCGAATTGGCCGAATGAACCCAGCACCATCTCAGCGGCTGTGTCGAAATCGTACCTTTTGTCAGACTTTACGACTGGCGCGTAGAGGTCGTAGCGGCGCAGGCGCTCCATGCCGATGTGACGCGCCTTCAACTGAAAGTAGCGCTGGAAGACTGAGGTGTTGCGGCGGCAGACCTCGAGCAGGGTATCCACCGCCTCGTCCGGAATGTCGTTGGAGAGGTTGCGGACAGCGATGGGATTGGTGAAGTGACGCATGGTCAGGTTCTCATTGCGCCAGTCACGCGCCACGGTCTGATACATCTGGCCGAGGATAACGCCGTCGTTCCCGTAGACGCGGTACAGCTCCTGGTAGGCGCGCGCCCGCAGGTCGGCATCTGGCTCACGGACGTAGACCATCAGCTCGTCGCGCGTCATTTCCTTCGTCTCACCGTTCACTTCCAGCTTGAAGGCGTAACGATTGGTGACCGCGTCGTACAGTGTGTGTAGTGCACTGATGCCGGTCACGTTCTTGAGATTGATGATTTTTTCTTCCGGCTCGCTCAGGGTGTGCGGTTTGAAATGGCGCATTTCCTCCAGGTAGTAACGATAATCCCCTGAGGCATCCATCAAGCGTGCGGCGTTCGCATCGTCCAGGTCTTTCCACCACAGGCTGAAGAACAGGATGCGATTTTCCATCTCGGCCATAAACTGCTGCACGCGCCCAAGCAAAGTTTGGGCGGTCTGGTCTTGCGTATTGGCCGCGAACGACAGGCCTGCGCAGACATAGATGCGGTGCGCCAGGCGGGTGGATTCCTCTGTATCCTTCAGGATTTCGACGAAACTGCCCACTGGAATGTCCGGCTTAAGCTGCGGGCGGATCTTCTCGAAATCGGCGACTTGCGCCTCGAGGTTTTTGAAGGCTGTCTCCAGTTCTGGGCCTTCCAAGGATGGGAACAGATCGTTCAGGCTCCAGGCGGATTGGGTAAATGACATTGCAGGCTCCTTTGTGTTGGTGAATTCTTCCAAGTTTTCCTTTGCGGATTTTGGTGATAAAAGACGAACTCTTTCATCACTTTTTCCCTTTGTGGAAAAAAGTGCCCCCACGGCAATTATACGCTGTGGGGGTAAAAAAGGTGAAGTTCTCTACTTTGACGCAAATAGGATCAGCGTGGATGTCCGTTCACCAGCTTGTCGAACCTTGTCTCTCGCAACCGGCTGACCAGGTGCTCCTGCGCCTCGCACCAGATGGGCTTCAATGGGCAATCATCAGCGAAAGCACACAGCCCTTTTTCGCTCACACATTCATTGAGCAAGATCGGGCCGTCAATAGCTTCGACCACATCCAACAAAGTAATTTCCTTCGGCTCGCGTGCCAGTGCGACGCCACCGCGCGCCCCGCGCGAGGTGTTCAACAAACCGGCAATCGAGAGCTGGAAGATGATCTTGGCCAGGAAGGAGGAAGGGATCCGTTGTGCTTGAGCAACCTGATTGGTCGCGGCGCGCTGGTTGGGGCCCAAACGGGCCAGATACAGCACAGCACGAATGGCATAATCTGCTTGGCGGGTAATCTGCATATTACCTTCCTCTTCGGTAATCAAGACAGAATTTATCTTCTTTATTGTATGATTCCCAGAGACTTGAGGCAAGTGATGTAGGTCATGCCTCAAATATGACACTTTACTCCGATTTTCGAAAAGTCGAATTGCCCCGTACTAAAGAGTCCTCGGCTTTGGTCATGAAGTGATTCAAGGTTACCAAGTAACGCTTTTTATATCGCTCTGGGACTCGAAGTGGCAAAGCCCGCCTCGAGCCGGGCCGAAGGGAATTTCCGCCAGCAGGACGGGATGCCCTTCGTTTTGCCCCCTAGCCCACCGCCTGTGTCTGCCTGTCCTGGCAGCTGGGGCGCCACAGGTGCAGGCCGGGTGGACTGGTGACAAATGTAAAGAAGACCCTACGGCTCTTATAAACCCGTCGGGACAGCAGCCTGCGCTGCTGTCCCTTGGGGTGGAGGAGAGAAATGCAAACCTCACGTCAATCTGCTGGCGCAGGGGATGCGGCCGGCGCGGGTTTTGTAAACCAGAAAAACTTCCAATACAGGAATACGGAAATGGTATAGAGAGTGATGACACCCAAGAACACCGGACCGAAGCCGTACTTGACTTGCAGCCAGCCGCTGATCGAGGGGCTGAAAGCCCAGCCGAAACTGTTTGCCATACTGACCAGGCTGGCAACGGTCGCCCGCGCCGAAGGCTCAACGTGTTCCATCACGAAGGTCTGGTAGACCGGCCCGCTCATGTTCATCAGTGCGAGTCGTATGTAGTACGCCAGGCCGCTTATCCAGAACCAGGGTGCGTAGCCGAGCAAAGCCAGAAATGGGATCGAGAGTCCTTGCGTAATGACCACCAGTTGGATCTTGCCGATGCGGTCGGCGATAGGCGGGGCGATCAACAGGCCAATCCCCATGGCCAGCGCACCCCAGGCTAGCACGTTGCCGATGACCGGGTCTGGCTGGTGGTGCGCCACGCGGAAGAAGACGTTCATAAACGGCATGAACAGTCCCGCGCCGATGGAGGTGATCAACATCGGTAGGATTAGTTTGCCGAGCAAGGCTGGCTGTTTGGCAGCGTAGCTGAACGGGGCGAACAGCGAGCGCTGGGCTTTTTCCAGGTGCGGCGCGCGCATGAAAGACAATGGAAGGATTGCCAGGATGGAGGCTGCGGCGATGATCCCCAACGCGCCGGCGTAGGCTGTGCTGCTGGTCGGTGAGACGCCTTGCCGACTCGCGATCCAAGTGGGCAAATTGCCTCCCACGGCGTTGCCGACGAACGCGGCCGTCATCTGTGCGCCGGAACTGAGACTGAAGAGATAAGTGCGTTCCTCCTCGTCGCTATTCTCGATCAGGAACGGCGCCATGCTCACAGCCGAGAGGCTCTGTGCGGCACCCATCACGATATTCATGACGATGAATATCCCCTTAGATGGCCAGAAGACCATGGCCGCGATGGCAAAGGCCACCACTCCCGCGCCGATGATGAGCGATTTTTTGCGGCCCAAGAAGTCGGCCAGGTAGCCCATCGGCAGGGCGACAATTAGGGCGGTCATGCTGTTGATAGTGATGAACTCACCCAGGTCGCCCTCATTCATGCCCAGGCTGAGGGCGTAGAAATTGAACAACAGACGGTATACGCCCAGCGCCGCGCCAGTCAAGATGGTGCTGGCCAGGTAGAGACGAGCGTTCGGCGAGAATTGACGCACCCGCGCCGCATAAGCCCGTAGAACATTTGCCATACTAATCCTGTTTTGCCAAAAATTCCTGTAAAGAGGCGTTGATACCCTTCAGCGTCTCCAAGCGGGCCGCGTAGCGACGCTCGTTGTTTTCGCTCACGGTGATGTGCACCAGGCTAGCGAGCCTTAGAGCGTTTAGATGATGGACGACGGTCGGCGGGCGCAAGCGCAGGCGGCGGGCCAATTCGGTTGGCGTGAGGGGGTGACCGGCCAGGTAGCGCAGGATACGCAGCCGCGTCGGGTCGGCCAAGGACTTGAGGGCGTGGAGCAACAGGTCCGGCACCTCTGCACCGGGTACGACGCTCTCCACCCCGGGCCTGGTACCGAACAAAAGCAGCGTTTTTTCCGCCTCGGGCTTGGCAATGAAAACCAGTGGCGAGCTCCAAAATGAAGGCGCCAAAGTCAATTCGGAAACTGTCGTCAGCGACTCAAGATGAACGCCGCGCGAGAGTTCCTCGATCAGCGCGTCCACGGGAAGACGCGCAGCCAATTCCTGAGCATGCGCCAGTCCATTTTCCAACGTCAGGTGGATGCGTGCTTCTTCCTCGACAAAAAACACCTGGTAATATTCTTGCAGGGCTGCCAACAGCATCTCTCCCGAGCCTTGCGGGTCAGCCCAGACCGTCAGTAGGTTTGCCAGGGCGTCCGGTTTTAGGGGGACATCTCTACGTAGATAATTCGCCTGCAGGAATTCTTGCTGTGCGCTTTTCCAGGATCGCCGAGTCGCGATGTCGAGTAGCGTGGTGCGCACCTCGGGCGGCGTCTCTGGGGTGAGGGCTAGCGTTGGGAGGCGGTCGGCAGGCAACAGGTCCGCGATGGTGCGCAGGGCCTGAGAGGCGTCCTTCGGCTGCGGGAGCGCGGCAATCCACGCCAGCGGTACCGGCGCGAAGGAATAAATGCGTTCTAGGAATTCCCGTTTGTGCGGAGAGACACGCTGACGCACACCGGCTGCCCAGGAGGGGCGCAAGCCGAAGTCTGGCGCACTATGCAGAACGAACTGGCTGATGAAAAAATCGTAAGCGGTGCCGATATCCCAATGAATGGTGAGCATGGAGGGGATAGCTTATCAAGTCAGATAATTAATTTTAGCATATTAGATAATAATCTAATAATAAGTAGTGGTCAAGAGTCAATCTTGCTTTGATCCTGAGATTGCTTGGAAAGCCCCCGATTTTCTTGAAGTAAACGGTTTTCTATCTGGATTGTGTTTGGCCTGGATTTTAAGAATTTGGGCAAGTGTGCTATACTTGAAAATAAGAATGGACGAATTGCATCACGTTTTCTACGTAAACGCTATGGGTCACGTTTGGGCGAGCAAGTTATTCTCTAAATAATTGGAAGCGGATCGAAGTCCGTAAAAGATAGTTGCGATATGCCAGGTGACGAGTCGCGTTCTTCCCTTGAGCTGCTCTACAACGTCAGCCGTGAATTGACCTCGGCATTGGACTTGCACACCGTGCTACAACGAGTATTGTTCCAGTCACTCAAATATGTAGGCGGCGAGCGCGGCAGTATCGTCGTCTTGGACGACAACGGTAAGCCTATAGACGCGGCCATTGTCTTAGGCAAGCGGGTTATGGATCATACGGCACAACAGCTGCGCGAGACGGTAGAACGCGGCCTAGCAGGATGGGTTTTGCGCCAGCAACAGGCCGCCTTGGTTCCCGATACCAGTCGGGACGCGCGCTGGCTGCGTCGGCCGGATGATGCCGCCGACCGCAGTGGGGCGAAATCGGCCATGTGTGTTCCGCTCATAGCGCGTGAACGAACGGTTGGAGTGCTGACCCTGGTCCACCCGATACCAGGAGCCTTTAGTAAGGAGCACTTTAACCTGATGCAGGCTATTGCAGACTTGGCCGGCATTGCTGTGCTGAACGCCCGTCTCTACGCCGAAAGCCAACGCCAGGCGCGGGTGATGACATCCCTTGCCAATAGCGCCGCCACCATCAACGTCACTCTACGCCTGGAAGATGTACTGAACACTATTCTTAACGAAACCATTAAGGCATTGCAAGTGGAGACGGTGGCCTTGGCCTTGATTGAGCCAAAAGGCGACGTCATTTTCAGGGCTGCCAATGGCAGACAATCGGAAAATGTAATCGGGAAACGTATCCCGACCGGGCAAGGTGTCGTTGGCTGGGTGGCGCGCCAGGGACAGGGCGTCGTCATCTCGAAGGTACAGGAGGATACGCGTTTCTTGCCCGACGTTGAGCAATTTCCCAAGCTGGAAATAAGCGCCCTCGCGGCCGCCCCGATTTACGCTCAGGGAGGCGTGATCGGTGTGTTGGAAGCCATCAATCCCGTTTCTGGCACTTTCGATCCGGATGCCCTGCTGGTGCTGACCGGTATCAGCAGCCTGGCTGGCTCAACTATCCTTCATGCTCAACTCTTTGAGCGTTTGCAGGCTGCCCATCAGCGTTACCGCGAGTTGTTTGAGGACAGCATTGATCCTATCATCATTACCAATTGGGATGGGAAGATCCTAGAGGCGAACCACCAAGCAGTCATTTTCTGCGGCTATGCGGCATCACGGTTGCGCGAAATGACAATTGGTGAGCTGCATAGACTCGATCAGACAGAACATGGTGCAGACCTTGAAAGCTTGAAAACTGGCAAGACCTGCGATTACGAATCCATCCTGAAATACCCCTCCGGCCGGGAAGCCCCGATCCAGGTCTACGTTCGCAAAGTCGTCTTTGAAGATTCGGAACTGTTGCAATGGATCCTGCGCGACATTACCGAGCGCAAGTACCTGGACAATTTGCGTGATGACCTGACCGCCATGATCTACCACGACCTGCGCTCGCCCCTAGCGAACATCATCTCCAGCTTGGACGTGCTCTCAACTACATTTCCTCCAGAAAACAGCGAAATGGCGCAGTCTGTCTTGATGATTGCCAGGCGTTCCACGGCTCGTATTCAACGGTTGATCAGTTCACTGTTGGATGTCAACCGGCTCGAATCCGGGCAGCCGGTCGGCGAACGACAATCCGTTTCACTGAGCGTGCTCGTGAAAGATGCCTTCGATGCTGTCCAACCGATGACCGAGAATCGTCACCAAACCCTGGTTAGTACACTTGCAGCAAGGTTGCCTCACGTGTACATAGATATGGATATGATCCGCCGCGTGGTGATCAACTTGTTGGAGAACGCCTCCAAGTACACACCGCAAAAGGGTAAGATCGAGCTTGGTGCGAGACCGGATGGGAATTGGATGCAAGTATGGATTCAGGATAATGGCCCTGGCATCCCGTTTGCTGATCAAGAACGTATCTTTGATAAGTTCACTCGCTTGAAAGGGAAGGATGCGCCTGCTGGGTTGGGGGTTGGACTGGCCTTTTGTCGGTTAGCCGTCCAGGGTCATGGCGGACGAATCTGGGTCGAAAGCAATCCTGGGCAAGGGTCGCGTTTCGCTTTTACGTTGCCAATTGTGGGGAAGTAAAAGAGTCTCTTTGAGGAGTTGTTATGCAAGCCATCGCCGAGGATGTTTACATAGAAAACCAGTATGTGGGTGTGACCCTGGGAGCCATCAACCTGCCGCACGGCCTGGTGCAGGTGGATGCGCCGCCCTCGCCGGAGGATGGCCGTGCCTGGCGTGCTGCCCTGCTGAATTTGGGAGGAGGCTCGGAACGGTTGCTGGTCAACCTGGATGCACATCCTGACCGCACGCTGGGCGCTCGAGCGATGGATTGTACCGTTGTCGCTCAGGAGAAAGCGGCGCAGGTTTTCCGCAGCCGTCCCAGCACTTTTAAAGCGCAGGGGGACGAGACCGGTGCGGATTGGGAGAGCATTCCAGGCCTGGGCAACGTGCGCTGGTCGCCCCCCGAGATTTCTTTCAGTCATGAAATGAC
>Ga0209610_1000767_pt1 | contig 16708 bp, 15 predicted proteins | sample LakKivw275mmetaG_FD_184137 | JGI IMG/M metagenome (GOLD analysis project Ga0209610, IMG submission 184137) | Anoxic lake water microbial communities from Lake Kivu, Rwanda to study Microbial Dark Matter (Phase II) - Lake Kivu water 275m metaG... | ecosystem: Environmental > Aquatic > Freshwater...
CGCCCCTGCGCCATTGTCTTAATCACACGAAAAAAGATACTTCCTTTCAGGTCAGGTGGCGCGAATTGACAGGGCCGGGGGCGACCGATAGAATAGGGGGCGACAGCAGGAACCCAGGGAGGGAAAATTTGGACGAGGGGTCATATATCCATGAAAAAATACTGGCGGTGTTTTGTCTGTAACGACATTCATTTCGGCCTCAAGCCCCCCGAAATCTGCCCGACGTGCGGAGTCCCGCACGCCTATGTCGAGGTCACGTCCGAGGAGGCCCGGAAGGTCGGAAGCTTGACCGAGGTTGAGTTCTCCGAAGCGGACTTCCGCGTGGCTATCGAACGGTTCACGGCGGGCAACGAGTTTCGGGTCAACCCCGACAAGGAAAAGGTCAACATGCTTTTAGCCGGGATTTTCAACAATGAGCGCAACCACGGTCTCAAGTACTGCCCCTGCCGCCTGACCAGCAAGAACCTCGCCGAGGACCTCAAAATCGTCTGCCCCTGCAACTTCCTCATCCACGAAACCTACAAGGACAAAGAGGATGGAGAATGCTGGTGCGGGCTCTTCATCAGGAGGAAAAAATGAAACGGCTGATTATGTTCCATGGGAGGGAATGCCCCCACTGCACGCGCATGATGCCCCTGGTCGAAAAATTGTTCAAGGAGACCGGAATCGCCCTCGAGAAGCTCGAGGTCTGGCACGACGAGAAAAACGCCGACCTCATGCGCTCCTACCGGCCCGTGATCGCTCCCAAGTGCGGCGGGCAGCTCCGAACCCCGACCTTCATCAACACGGAGACGAACGACTTGGTGTGCGGCGAAATCGACTATGAAAAACTCAAGGAGTGGGCGACGAAATAGGAGCTGCCAGGAGGGAAGTGATGATCGAACGCTTTGACCCCTTCAAGGGCGAGAAACTCCGTGTCCTGGACGAAACGGGAACGGCCAATAAGGACCTCGAACCCCAGCTCTCCCCCAACGACCTCAAGAGAATCTACGCCCATATGGTGACGGCCCGGACCGCGGATACCAAGGCGTTCAAGCTCCAGCGGCAAGGCAGGATGGGGACATACGCCCCGAGCCGAGGCCACGAGGCCTGTCAGGTCGGGACCGCATTCCCCTTGACCAAGGACGACTGGATCTTCCCGTACTTCAGAGACCTGGGGATGTACCTCACGCTGGGCTACCCTCTCTCGACCTATTTCTTTTATTGGATGGGGAACGAAGCAGGCCTGCGCACGCCCAACGGCCTTAACATCTTCCCTCTAGCTATTCCCGTCGCTTCCCAGATTCCCCAGGCGGTCGGCGCCGGCATGGCTGCTAATATCCGGAAGCTCCGGCTGGCTGTTGTCTGCACGTTCGGCGACGGGGCCACCTCCGAAGGCGATTTTCACGAGGGAATGAATTTCGCCGGCGTCTTCAAAACGCCCAACGTTTTCGTCTGTTATGACAACCAGTGGGCTATTTCCGTTCCCCGGTCAAGACAAACCGCAGCCGCGACAATCGCCCAAAAAGCCGCGGCCTACGGCTTCCCCGGCGTCCTTGTGGACGGGAACGACGTGCTGGCTGTTTACGCGGCCGTCCGAGAGGCAGCGGAAAGGGCAAGGAGCGGAAGGGGCCCGACCCTCATCGAAGCCCTCACCTACAGACTCTCGGATCATACGACTTCCGACGACGCTTCGAAGTACAGGACGAAAGAGGCCGTGGCGGAGTGGGAGAAGAAGGACCCGATCGAACGATTCAAAACATATCTCATAAAAAAAGGCCTTTGGGACGAGGCCTTCGAAAAAAGCGTCCAGGACGCCTCCGCCGATAAGGTGGAGAAAGCGGTGGCGGAGGCCGAGGCCGCACCCCCGCCGTCGGTCGAGGACTTTTTCACCTTCGCCTACGGCTCGATGACGCCGAACCTCAAAGAACAGCTCGAAGAAGCCAAGACCGCAAAAGGGGACGTCCGATGAACGCGACCATGGCCCAGGCGATCAACCAGGCTCTGGCCGGGGAGATGGAAAGGGACGGGCGCGTCGTCATCCTCGGCGAGGACGTCGGCGCGGACGGCGGAGTCTTCCGGATCACGGACGGCCTTGTCGACAAATTCGGCCGCGAGCGGGTCATCGATACTCCCCTGGCCGAGTCGGCGGGCGTCGGAGTGGCGGTCGGCATGGCGGCCCTCGGGCTTAGGCCCATTATCGAGATCCAGTTCATGGGGTTCATCTATCCGGCCTTCAATCAGATCGTCTCCCACGTCGCAAGGTTGCGAAACAGGACGCGAGGCCGTTTCACGGTCCCCCTGGTCATCCGGACTCCATACGGCGCCGGGGTTCGCGCCCTGGAGCACCATTCGGAAAGCACGGAGGCCTTTTTCTGCCACATCCCCGGCCTGACCGTCGTCGTCCCTTCAACGCCTTATGACTCCAAGGGCCTGCTTATCGCCGCGATCCGGGGGGAAGACCCCGTCCTTTTCCTCGAGCCGACCCGTCTTTATCGGGCGGAAAGACAGGAAGTTCCAGACGAAGCCTACGAAGTGCAGATCGGGAAGGCAAGGATCGCCCGGGAAGGCAAGGACCTGACGATCATCGCCTGGGGTGCGATGGTCCCGTTGGCGGAGCGGGCAGCCGTCCGGGCTGCAGAGAGCGGCTGGAGCACTGAGGTCATCGACCTGAGGACCTTGTCTCCGATGGACCGGGAAACGATCATCAAGTCGGTCAAAAAGACGGGCCGGGCCCTTGTCGTCCATGAAGCGCCCAAAACCTGCGGCCTGGGCGCGGAGATAGCCGCCCTCATCGGCGAAAAAGCCCTTCTCAGTCTTGAGGCTCCGGTCCTGAGAATCACGGGATGGGACGTCACTCCCCCGCTTCCGAAGGGTGAGGACGTTTACTATCCGAACCCGGAACGAATCTTCCTGGGCATAAAACGGCTGATGGAGTTCTGAACATGGCTAAGCAATTCCGGTTTCCTGACGTCGGTGAAGGAATCACCGAGGGCGAGATCGTCCGTTGGACGGTCCAGGAAGGCGACGAGGTCAAGGTCGACCAAACGCTGGGCGAGATCGAGACAGACAAGGCCGTCGTGGAGATGCCGTCTCCCTATGCAGGAACCGTCCTTAAACTGCACTTTAAGCCCAGGGACATCATCAAAGTCGGCCAGGTCCTGGTGACCATCGGCGAAAAGGGCGAAGCGGTCGCTGAGGCGCTGGCGGGAATGCCGACCCCTAAAGAAGCCGGAGCTCAAGCCGCTGTCCGGGCCGCGGCCGTGCCGGGTGCAATTCCAGGAGAGTCTTTGGCAATCCCGAAGGTCCGCGCCTTTGCCCGCGAGCTCGGGGTTGATCTGGCATCGGTCGAGGGGAGCGGCGGAGGAGGACGAATCACCGAAGACGATGTCCGGCGCGCCAAGGAAAAGGCCGCCGGGGCCGAAAAGAAACCGGAGCTAAAGATCAAGCCCAAATTCGACTTCTACGGGCCCTTGGAATACGTCCCCCTTCGCGGAGTGAGGCGGGCCACGTCCCGGAGACTTTCCGAATCCATCCGCAAGGCCGTCCATGTGACCCACTTTGACGAAGCGGATGCCTCGGCACTCATCGCCCTGCACGAAAGGATGAAGGGCGAGGCCGAAGCCAAGGGGATCAAGCTGACCTACCTTCCCTTTATCGTCAAGGCCGTGATCGAGGCCCTCAAGCTCCACCCAATGTTCAACGCATCCGTGGACGACGAGTCCGAGGAGATCATCGTCAAGAAATATTATAATATCGGCATCGCCGTGGACGTCCCGGATGGACTCATCGTGCCCGTGGTCAAGGGGGCGGATATGAAGACCGTTTTTGAGATCGCCGAGGACATCGGGAATCTGGCCAAGGCCGCCCGGGCCCGAACCCTCGACCTCGCCGACCTCAAGGGCGGGACATTCTCCATCACCAATGTCGGGTCAATCGGCGGGGACGCAGCCACGCCCATTATCAATTATCCGGAGGTCGCGATCCTGGCCACCATGCGGATCGGCGAACGGGTGAGGGCGGAGAACGGCGCGGTCAAGGTGAAAACGATCCTCCCTCTCTGCCTATCCTTCGACCACCGTGTCGTTGACGGCGCCGAGGCTGCCCGCTTTTCAAGGGACCTGGTCAAGCTGCTGGAAGAGAAATAGGGACACAATACCAATTTCCGAATTTACTGAAACGACGAATTCTCCAGGGGAAAATCTGATAATTCGGAAATTGGTATTGTGTCCCTGATTTATTTGGCTCCTGATTTATTTGGCTAGATGGAGCCACGAGGCGAGTCCCCATAACAAGGCGCTGAAGAGGGCTGTACTGGGAATGGTTAAGACCCAGGTCCAGACGATTTTATAAGCAACGCCCCAATGCACAGCCGAAAACTTCGTAACGGCGCCGACGCCGATGACGGCGCCGGTTATAGTATGGGTTGTTGAAACGGGAGCCCCTACGAGGGAAGAAAAGATAATCGCCGCCGCCGAAGCCGTCTCGGCACTAAACCCGTGAACGGGTTTCAATTTCGTCATTTTCATGCCCAAGGTTTCTATTACTTTCCATCCTCCGGCCAGAGTCCCCAAGGCGATGGCCATATAGCAGCTGATGATCACCCAAAAAGGCACATAAAATGTATTCCCCAAATAGCCTGTGCTATAAAGAAGAACGGATATTACCCCCATCGTCTTTTGGGCATCGTTGGTTCCGTGAGCAAGGCTGTAAAAGCCGGCCGAAACCAATTGTAGCCGGCGGAACCAGACATCGATTTTCCTGAGGTTAGAATGTCGAAAGATCCGGTAGACGACAACCATGATGACCATGGCCAGGAGGAAACCGATCAACGGAGAAAGGACGATGAAAAGACAGATCTTCAAGATACCCGAAACGACGAGAGCCTGGAATCCGGCTTTAGCAATACCGCTACCGATCAAGCCTCCGATGAGGGCATGAGAGACGCTGATGGGCAAGCCTGCTTTCGTGCAGAAGTGTGCCCAGAGAACCCCGCTGAGCAAGGCGATCAAGATCAAGACGGGCGAGATGATGGAGGAATCGATGACTCCCATCCCGATCGTCCTGGCCACCCGCACGCCAAAAATAAAAGCGGCCAGAAAGTTAAATGCTGCCGCCCAGATCACGGCCACGCGGGGAGAAAGGACCCGGGTGGACACGACCGTGGCTACGGAATTGGCGGCATCGTTCATCCCGTTCAGAAAATCAAACAACAGGGCTATGGAGATAATCAGTATGATGAAGGCCAGCATGCCGATTCTAAATGATCACGTATGTTCCAAAACAATGCCCTCGGTGATGTTTCCGACATCCTCACAGCGATCTGTGGACCGCTCGATATATTGCAGGATATCCTTCCATTTAATCAATTCACGCACATCCTGTTCATCGCGGAACATGCGGGCTAAAGTGCTGCGCCGAATATAATCCGCCTGGTCTTCCAGGCGATTGATTTCCACGGTCAGCTCGAGAATCCGCTGAGGTTGCTTGAGGTTGCGAAGCAACTTGACCATTTCCTGGACCATCCGGACGCTCTCAAGGAGAACCCGCGCCAATTCCTTGGCTTCGTCAGGGATATGACGGGGCTGGTACATGTCAATCCGGGAACTCCCGCCTTCGGCCGTGTCGAGGATGTCATCCATCGCGCACGCTAGGAGATGGATGTCATCACGGTCAATAGGGGTGATAAATGTCTTGTGCAGGTGGGCGATTATGGCATGAACGATTTGGTCTCCTTCGTGCTCCATGGTTTTTACCCTCAGGGCGTCCTCAGCATAACCGCTATCCTTTTCCATCATTTCATTGAGGACCCGCACGCCCTCCACGATTTTATCCGCCAAGTTGTCGAATTGGATGAAGAAGAATTCATCCTTGGGCATAATTCTTTTCCACACGGTTTCCTCCTTGCCGACACCTTGAGGATATCAATATCATTTAAAGAAACTGGATTCTATCACTCCTCCCAAAAAGTATCAATCATGTTAAAAAAGCCGTACGGTTAGGATCCATTCGCCGGCATGGGACATGCCCTCCGAAAACGATCTTCAGCCGAATTCGAGTCGTCGAGGGCATATATTTCGCTGTTTGAATATGTCCAAAAACCGCGATGATTAGGGCGTTGGTGAAGTCGAAAGCTATAGCGACGAAGATGATGAAAGCGACTAGCGCCGGATCCCAGCGGAGCATCCTTAGACGGTTTTAACGGCGATGTCTTCAATGGTGTTGCTGACCTTCTGAAATACATCCATGATGAATTCCAGCGTGTACAGGACGTCCTTCCATTTGTTGACCTTGGTGGGATCGCCCTCCTCCTGAAAAAGCATCCGGAGCCCCTTATCATAGGCCGTGTCGGCTTCATCTGCCAAACTGTGGATGTCGCAGATCATTTGCCAGATGCGGTCGGTATACTTCTGCTTTTCAAAACATTCCTTGATCAAGGCGTTGAGCTTCTCCGTAGCTTCCTTGATGAGCCTGGCAAACTCGTTGACGAAGTTCTTTTTTTCAATCATCTCGTAAAGATAGATGCTGTGGAAGGCGTTCTCCAGGAGATCGACGATATCGTCCAACTCCTGGACTAGACGGTCAATGCCCTCCCGGTCGAGGGGCGTCATGAAGCTCTGGTTGATGAGGTTGATCACCCGATGGGCGATGGTGTCGGCCCCGTGCCTGATTTCCTTCGCCCTCCTCGAATAGGACTCGAAATCCTTATATCCCGATGCGAAATCCTGAAAGAGCGCCGTCATCTCGGATAGACAGGACAAAATCTGCGAGAAGCACTCGTAAAAAGCCGGTTCCTCAGGTAGCAAGAATTTCATGCTGTTTTCTTTGGATTTGCCTTCTCTATATTAAAATATCAAACCCAGGCCGGGATTCAAGTCAACGTGAGCAAGCCGCGTGTCCAAGCGTCCGAAGGTCATGGAAAGAGACGCGCCGCACGCCGATTTGCCCTCATGAGGAATGCTTTTCGAAAACAGCCCGTACTCGAATTCGAAATAACGAGGACATGTTTTTCCCCTATTTAAAGATGTTTAAAAAAACCGTAATGATCATGGCGTTGGTGAAGTCGATAAAGAACGCTCCGACCATGGGGACGACGAGGAAGGCGCGCGGCGCCCGCCCGTAGCGTTCGACGAGGGATTTCATGACGGCCATGGCGTTGGCGGTCGTCCCCATCATGAAACCGATGAACCCTCCACCCATGACGGCCGAATCGTAGTCGCGGCCCATAAGCTGGAAAAGGGGCCAAAAACAGGCCACTGAGACCAGAACGAGCTGGCCGATAAGGATGACGACGAGGGGCAAGAAGAGCCCGCTCAGCTCCCAGAGCTTCAGAGTCATCAGGGCGACGACCAGGAACAGGGAAAGAGCCACGTGACCGATATCGTCGATGGTCCTCTGGGAGATTCCGAGCCATCCGGTCAGGTCGTCAAAGTTTCTGAACAGGGCCGCCACGAACATCGCCCCGATATAAGCAGGCAGGGTAAAGTGGAGCAGAGTGAAGAGTTGGCTCAGCCATGAGCCCGCCCACATCGCGGCCAGGATGATGACCGAGTTTTTAAGCAGAACATAGGCTCCCGTATCCTCATCCGCCGGGGCCGAAACGGGGGCCTCGGGCATCTTCTCCTCAACGAGCTCTTCGGCCGTCTCCATCTCGGGCATCCCTCCCCGGAACCGGCCCCTTTTCACCCTGTGTTTTTCAATGATCAGCGTGCTCACCGGACCGCCGATCAGGCCGCTGGTCGTGATCCCGAACATCGCGGCCGCCACGGCGATGGTTGCCGCCCCCGCGACGCCGGCTTTTTCGAAAAGCGGGGCAAAGGCCAGGCCCGTGGCCGGGCCTCCGGTCAGGGTCACCGAGCCGCTCAGGACGCCGAACAAAGGGTGGAGCCCGAAGGGCAGGGCAATCAGGATGCCGAGGATGTTCTGGAGCACGGCAAAGACCGTCGCAACGAGGAAGAATCTCAAGACCTGGGGGCCTCCGACCTTGAGCAGGCTGACGCTGGCTCCGAACCCGATCGTCGTGAAGAAGGCGATCATCAGCGGATCGCGGAGCGTCGTGTCGAACTCGAAGAGGACCGCGCCGTACCGGCGGGCGGCGAGCGTCAAAAGAGCGACGACAAGACCGCCCACGACCGGAGCGGGGATATTGTATCGCGCTAGCGGTTTAATGAACCTACGCAATGCGTATCCGGCGAAAAGAACGACGCCCGAAAAAGCCACCGTGTGAACGAGGTTGAGTTTGAGCACAGGCGCCTCCTTGAAAACAGAGGAGGGGATTATAGCACAGAGAACTCCTCCCGGTACGACCCCGTGCCATTATTCGTTCTTGCATAAAAAAGGCTGGCCCGGCCGCTAAACGCGTGGACGGAAAGATCTGAATTGTGATATAAGAAGGATTTCCGGCAGGCCTGCAGATCAACCGGAGGAAACAGGATGAGTCAAACGTTGTTCAGGACGAAACCGCTCGGCGAGCTTCTGGCCGATACGGCCGTAGAGGGCCACTCCCTGAAGAAAACGTTGAGGGTCTGGGACCTGATTGCCCTGGGAATCGGTTGTATCATCGGCGTGGGCATTTTCGTCCTGCCGGGTGTCGAGGCCGCCAGACACGCCGGACCAGGCATCATCCTATCCTTCGCCATCGCGGGCCTCGCCTGCGCCTGCTCGGCCCTCTGCTACGCGGAACTGGCCGCCATGATCCCCGTCGCTGGGTCGGCCTACACGTACGGCTACGCCACCCTGGGAGAGCTCCCGGCCTGGATCATCGGCTGGGACCTTCTCCTCGAGTACATGGTCGCGGCTTGCCTCGTTTCAATCGGCTGGTCGGCCTACTTCGTCAACCTCCTCAACAACCTTCTTCGTCCCTGGGGGATCGCCCTCCCCGTTTCCCTGACGAACGCTCCCATCGACTGGAGCGACCAGCTCCGCCGGTTCGTTTCGACGGGGGCGGTCATCAATATTCCGGCCATCGCCATCATCTTCGTTCTCTGCGTCCTCCTCATTCGCGGGATCAAGGAAAGCGCGCGCGTTAACCTGATCATCGTCATCATCAAGATCGCCGTCATCGTCTTTTTCATCGTCCTAGCCGTCTGGTATATCAAGCCCGGCAACTGGCAGCCGTTCATGCCCTTCGGATTCGGCGGAGTCATGACGGCCGCGGCCATCGTCTTCCTCGCGTTCGTCGGCTTCGACGCCGTATCCACGGCCGCCGAGGAGGCCGTCAATCCTCAGCGCGACATGCCCATCGGCATCATGGCCTCCCTGGCCGTGGCCACTGTGCTCTATATGTCCGTCTCGGCCATCATGACCGGCGTGGTCCCATACCATAAGCTCGGAGTCCCCGATCCCGTGGCCCTCGTCCTCAACGAACTCCAGATGCCCTGGGCCTCGATCATTGTCAGCTTTGGGGCGATCGCCGGGATCACGAGCGTTTTGCTCGTCCTCCTCGTCGGTCAGCCCCGGATCCTCTTCGCCATGTCCAGGGACGGCCTCCTGCCGCTCATGCTCTCCAAGGTCCATAAGCGTTTTCAAACCCCATACATGACGACGATTCTCACGGCCCTCGTCGTCGCCGTCGGATCGGCCCTTTTGCCTATTCGGGTCGTCGCCGAGCTCTGCTCCATCGGCACGCTCTTCGCTTTCATCATCGTCTGCAGCGGCGTCATCGTCATGCGCTTCACCCGAAGGGACTTCCACAGGCCTTTCAAAGTCCCCCTCTTCCCCTGGCTTCCGGCCGCCGGCACGCTCCTCTGCGCCTACCTCATGATCAACCTTCCGAAAACGGCCTGGGAACGATTCGTCATCTGGCTGGTCATAGGATTGACGATCTTCTTCTTTTACAGCCGCAAGCACAGCCGGCTGGCCAAGATGAAGTAGGGGTCAAACCTACAGCCTTAATAAAAAGCAGTTTTCGGCGTTTGTTGTTAAGTTTGTTAGGATTGTAGGTTTGACCCTTACTTTATTTAACGAATAAGCCTATAATAAAAACCTAACGACGCGCGACTCGGTTTAAATCCCTGACGTTCGCCAAAAAGGTATTGGTATCCATGAAGACAGACATCGCCAAAATGCGGAATATCGGGATCAGCGCCCATATCGATTCGGGGAAGACAACGCTGACGGAAAGGATCCTTTTTTACTGCAAAAAGATCCACAAGATCCACGAAGTCAAGGGGAAGGACGGGGTCGGGGCCACGATGGATTCGATGGACCTGGAGCGAGAACGGGGGATCACCATCGCCTCCGCAACGACCAACGTCCAATGGGCGGACCACTCCATCAACATTATCGACACGCCCGGACATGTCGATTTCACGATCGAGGTCGAGCGCTCCCTGCGGGTGCTCGACGGGGCCGTCCTTGTCCTCTGCTCGGTCGGCGGCGTCCAATCTCAAACCATCACCGTCGACCGCCAGCTCAAACGCTACCGCGTCCCCCGGATCGCTTTCATCAATAAGCTGGATCGAACCGGCGCCAATCCCTACAAGGTCAAGGATCAGCTCGTGGAGAAGCTCGGCCACAACGCCGTCCTGATGCAGATCCCCATCGGCCTGGAAAGCAACCTCCGGGGCATCGTGGACCTGACAAGCATGAAAGCCTATTATTTTGACGGCCCCGATGGAGAGATTATCAGGGAGGAAGAGATCCCCTTCGGCCTTCTCGAAGAAGCTCGCCGGAAGCGGGAGGAGATGCTGGATTCAGTCTCCATGGCCTCCGACGAACTCATGACGGCAGTCCTCGAGGACCGGGCCACCGAAGACCTCATCCATAAAGCCGTTCGCAAGGGCACCATCTCCCGGGAGCTGACGCCTGTCTTCATGGGATCCGCCTACAAGAACAAGGGAATTCAACTTCTTCTAGACGGCGTCGTCCGTTACCTTCCCGACCCGTCCGACGTCGAGAGCACCGCGTTGGACCTGGAAAACGAAGGCCACGAGACCAAGCTCAAAGCTGACCCTTCGGCCCCGACGGTTGCCCTGGCCTTCAAACTCGAGGATGGCCCTTACGGCCAGCTGACCTATATTCGTATTTATCAGGGAAGAATCCAGAAGGGCAGCGAGCTTTTCAACAACCGTTCCCGCCAGAGATTTAAGGTCGGCCGTCTGGTCCGCATGCATGCCGACAGCATGGAAGACATCCAGGAGGCCGAGTGTGGAGACATCGTCGCTCTGTTCGGGATCGAATGCGCCTCCGGCGACACCTTCGTGACACCGGGCCTGAACCTAACCATGACGTCCATCTATGTCCCCGAGCCGGTCATCTCCTTGGCGATCAATCCGGCGGACAATGCTTCGGCCGACCGCATGGCCAAGGCGCTCCTCCGGTTCACCAAGGAGGACCCAACGTTCCGAAGCTACGTTGACCCGGAATCCAACGAAACCATTATCCAGGGGATGGGCGAACTGCACCTGGACGTCTATATCGAGCGCATGAAACGGGAGTACCGGGCCGAGGTCCTGACGGGCAAACCACAGGTCGCCTACCGCGAGGCCATCGTCCGGAAGGTGGATTTCGACTATACCCATAAGAAGCAGACGGGAGGCGCAGGCCAATTTGCCCGTGTCATCGGATCCCTCGAACCTTTGGCCAAGGGAAATTATGAGTTCGTCAACAACGTCAAGGGCGGGCGCATCCCCAAGGAGTTTATCCCGGCCTGCGACAGGGGCTTCCAAACCGGCTTGAAAAAAGGACAGCTCATCGGGTTCCCCGTCATAGGCATCCGCGTGACCCTCGACGACGGCCAATCCCACCCCGTCGATTCCTCGGACCTCGCCTTCCAGACGGCCGCCCAGGGGGCCTTCCGGCAGGCTTATCCGAAGGCCAAACCTCAGATCCTCGAGCCCATCATGAAGGTCTCGGTCGAAGGTCCGACGGAATTCGCGGGCCATGTCTTCGGCAGCATCAACCAGAGACGGGGGGTCATCGCGAGCTCGATCGAAGACGGGACCTTCTCGCGGGTTGATGCCGAGGTCCCTCTGGCCGAGATGTTCGGCTACTCGACGGTGCTCCGTTCCCTGACCCAGGGCAAGGCGGAGTTCACGATGGAATTCTTGAAATACGGGAGGGTGCCGGGCCAGGTGGCCGAGTTCCTCATGGCCAAACAGCAGGAAAAACGAAAAAAAGGCGCTTCGAAATAAAGGGAGGAGACTCAGTCCATGGTCAACACCGAAATCATCCAAAGGAGCCCGATCCGGAACCTCGAGAAATCCATCCACGGCGGCCTGGGCAAGGGCAATATCGGGGTGTTGGCCTCGCGCAAGGGCGTCGGCAAGACGGCCTGCCTAGTTCACATCGCCACGGACAAGCTTCTCCAGAAGAGACCCGTCATCCACGTCTCCTACGCCAGCCGGGTGGACTACATCATCACCTGGTACGAAGAGATCCTGAAGGAGCTGTCCAAAAAAAAGGGCATGAAAGCGGCGTCCGAATTCCATGACGACATCATCAAAAACCGGGTCATCATGAACTTTAACCAAGACGGCGCCAAGACCGAGCAGGTCCTCAGGAGCCTGGAGGCCATGATCATCCACGGTAATTTTGCCGCGGACACGATCATTGTCGACGGCTTTGATTTCGTCCAGGGCACCCCGGAGGATATTCGGAAGTTCAAGGAATTCGCCGCCCGCCTGGGGCTCGAGGTCTGGTTCAGCGCGTCCCTTAAGGGGGATGATCCTCTTTTCGACGACAAGGGCGTGGCGTTCATGCTTCATAATTACCTGGGCACGATCGACGTCCTCATCTCCCTGCGCCACGAGAGCGGGATCGTCAGACTGGACCTGGTCAAGGCCCACGACCTGCCAGTTTCAGACAAGCTTCGCCTCAGGCTCGATCCCAAGACTCTTCTTATAGCCAAGGCCGGGAATCCGCCGGTCCGCGAATAAAGGAAAGGTCCACAATCCAGGAAACGAAGGGGTGGTCCCGGAGGCCCTGGCCGGCAGCGTTAAGCACTGAATCCGATTGACCGGCTCCTGGCTCTTGATTAAGATGAGAGCCGCGATATCGAAATGCCTGTATTGTCCATCTCTGCGCCGGATCCATTCCATCTCCTCGTTTTGCGCTTCTGCCTCCTGCTGCCCTACGCTTCCGCCTGTCGGATCCTTTCCTGTCTTTGGAGTCAAAGCTTATTTCGGGCGGTCGTCTGCCCCGAGGAATGGTGTCATTTTCGTCAAGACTTCGGCTTATTAGCCGGGCCGCCGGGACGGAAGTCCGGAGTCTTTCAAAGGCAGATGCAGGTGACGAGATTGGCCCTGCCCCGTTTGAAAGAGCTCAGCCGTTGGGAAAAGCCAAACCGACCGCCCGCTTGGCTGACAATCGATGGATTCGAGAAGGTTCGTCGGCTGATCGCCGAGGGCCGGAAAGTCGTGATCGTAAACAGCCATTATGGGGCTTTTCAGTGTGTTCCGCTTCTCCTGTGCCGTCTCGGCTTCCGGCTTAGCTCGATCGAATGTGCTGATATCTTCTCAATCTTGAAGGTCCACCGGCCTGAAGGATTGACCATTATCCCGACTGCGGGAGAGTTCCTGGCCCGGTCCGCTCTGCGGGCTAAGCGCTGCCTGGACTCCGAGCGGCTGCTCTGCATCGCCGCCGACGGCTACAATGGAACCAGCGGTTTTAGCCTGATCTTTCATGGACGGCGCCGATTTTTTGCCTCAGGATTCGCCGAACTGGCCGTCGAATGCGGGGCCGACATCATCCCCGTCATGGCCCCTATTGTCGATACCGGGAAAGTCAGGATCGAATTCCTCGATCCTCTTGGCGGTAAAACTTCTCAGGAGCGAAGGCAACGGGTCGAGTCGCTCGTTCGGCAATACGCGCGGCTGTTGGAAGAACGTTGGTCTGAAGACCCGGGCAATATCTTCAACATGGACAAGTTCGTAACTCTCCCGGAGGCGGGGGCCGAAGGAAGAAACAATTAAGAGAGGAGAATGTCATGGCCGAACCCTGGAGCGACAGCCAACAATCTTTGATAGAAGGCGCACGGCGCTTCGCGGAGCAGATCCTTGCGCCACGCCCTCCGGCCCTCGATTTCGATCGCTGGGCCTGGGATGCCTGCGCTCGAGAGGGCATTTTGGGCGCCCCCTTGCCGTCGGAATGGGGCGGCGGCGCCCACGGCGCCCTGACCACGGTTGGCATCTTCGAAGCCCTCGGGAGCGGGGGGGCAGACCGGGGGCTTCTGTTCGCCATGAGCGCGCATTTATTCGGAGTCGCCGTGGCCGTCTCCCGTTTCGGCAGCAAACAGCAAAAGGACCTTTGGGGTGAGAGGTTGGCCGGCGGCGGCGCCGTCGGAGCTCTGGCCGCTACCGAGGAAACCGGAGGCTCAAGCCTCTCGGATATGGCCACCGTCGCCAAGGACAGCGGAGCCGGTTACCAAATCCGCGGGGCCAAGATCCTCGTCACGAATGGTCCAGTCGCCGACCTCTTTCTGCTCATCGCTTCAGAGAATCCCCGGCGCGGACTCCTTGGATTGACGGCATTCCTTTTACCCCGGGATATGCCAGGTCTGAGCATCAAGCCGTTGACTCCCACCCTGGGCCTTGCGGCCGCGCCCATGGCCCGGCTCGAGCTCTATGACGTCCCTCTGCCGAAGGAGGCCGTCCTCGGCCGGTCAGGCGGCGGATTCGCCGTGATGAAAGTCAGCATGCAATGGGAACGGACGTGTCTCTTGGCCGGTTTCTTGGGGGCAGCGGAGCTGGATCTCAAACGATGTCTGAAATATGTTCGAGGCCGGCGGGACGGCGCCGGTTCTCTTTTCAATCATCAAGCCGTTTCACACCGCCTGGCGCGCACACACTGCAGGCTCGAAGCGGCCCGCCAGCTCCTCTACCGGGGAGCTTTGGCCATCGATTGCCAGGAAGATCCCCTGCTGTGGCCGGCCAGGGTCAAGCTGTTCGTGGGCGAGTCCATTATCGAATGCGCAGAAGAGCTCTTGCGGGTTTACGCTGGAGCCGGATGGCTGGATGAGGGCGGCGCAGGGACCGCCCTAAAGGACGTCGTGGCTGTAATGTCCGCCTCGGGAACGTCGGACGTCATGCTGAACATCATCTCTGCCTGCATCAAATAAAGGAGCTACGGTGGCCCCGACATCCTCTTCGCTTCTCCATTCCCCGCTCCTCAATTTTGAGCCGGGGCAGGAACGAAAAACCGCGGTCGCTTGGCCCGCGGGGTCTATAACCTACAACGAGCTCCGCGGACCTGTCTTGCGCATCGCAACCCGGCTCAGGAAGTCGGGGATCGGCCAAGGCTGTCGAGTCGCCGTTTGCCTGCCAAAATGTGTCGAAGCCGTCCAAGTCATTCTCGGAGTGCTGGCCTCGGGCGCGGCCTACGTCCCGCTTGCGGCGTCGTCCCCGGTCCAGTATATCCACAAGCAGGTCCAGGATGCCCAGGCCGGTCTTCTGGTAACAACACCCAGAATCCGGTCGCTGCTCGCTACGGCCTGCCCGGCTAAAGACTGTCCGCCTTCGGTCACCGTCTCTGGAATCGATACAGGTCATGGGCTTGATCCCTGGATCGGGGATGTTCTAGCTGCCGAGCTTCCGGTCATCGATCCAGAGGACCAGGCAGCTATTCTCTATACGTCCGGAACGACCGGAGAGCCGAAGGGCGTCGTGCTTAGTCATCGTAATATTCTTTCCTTCGTTGAATGGGCGATCGCACGCTTCGGGCTTAGCCCGGAGGACCGTTTTGTCAGCCATGCCCCATTCTATTTCGACCTCTCGACACTCGACCTCTTCGCGACCCTAAGACTCGGGGCCGCGGTCTTCCTCCTGAATGAGAAACTCGTTTTGTTTCCCCAGGCTGTGGCCCAAGCCGTTCGGGCGCAGCGCTGCAGCATCTGGTATTCCGTCCCAACCGCGCTCCGTTTTCTGCTTGAGCATGGTCGTCTTGAGCATGGCGGTCTGCCTTCCTTGCGGACGATATTTTTCGCTGGAGAGGTCTTCCCGCTGGCCGACCTGCGCAAGCTCATGGGCCTGCTCCCCGGCCCTCGCTACGTAAACCTCTACGGTCCGACGGAAACCAATGTCTGCACCTATCATATCCTGCCCGGCCCTCCGGATGAAAAGCAGGCGGAAATCCCAATCGGACTCCCCTGCGAGCACCTGGAGGTCGGTCTCCGCGGGGAAAACGGGAGGCCTCCTGCCGCCGGCCGGGCCGGAGAAATATGGGTAGCAGGCCCGTCCGTAATGCGTGGCTATTGGAGACGGCCGGACCTAACCCGGGCCGTTCGCTTAAACCGCAGGGATGACTCATTCCTGACCGGCGATTTCGGCGCTCTCGGGTCCGACGGCCGGTTCTTTTTCCGCGGTCGCCGAGATCGTCAAGTGAAAATCCGCGGCCACCGGGTAGAGCTTACGGAAATCGAGAGTGTTTTAGCCTCATGCCCCGGCGCAAGCCAGGCGGTGGTCGTCGGCCACGGGCTCGAGAGCCTAAATCCCCGCCTTATCGCCTTTATCGTCCCCGCCCTCGAAGCAGCGCTTTCAGCAACGACGCTCCGCAGATTCTGCGCCGGCCGGCTGCCCTCCCATGCCGTGCCAGCATCCTTTTTTGTCCGTTCCGGACTGCCCCTTCTCCCGAACGGCAAGGTCGATCGGGCCCGGCTGACGGAATGGGCGGCCGAGGCCATGACGAACGTGCGCACATCGGCGGACCAGGCGTAGTTCAGACCCAGGCTGGTCATCCCCGCGGGACCGACCAGCGAGGTGCCGAGCGCATTGACGGCGAACACCGGGGCGCA
>Ga0209610_1000771_pt1 | contig 16675 bp, 20 predicted proteins | sample LakKivw275mmetaG_FD_184137 | JGI IMG/M metagenome (GOLD analysis project Ga0209610, IMG submission 184137) | Anoxic lake water microbial communities from Lake Kivu, Rwanda to study Microbial Dark Matter (Phase II) - Lake Kivu water 275m metaG... | ecosystem: Environmental > Aquatic > Freshwater...
CGAGCGCGTCCTTCGGAGCGATGCGATGCCGCGACAGGACGCCCTCCACCGCGGCGCCGCTCTCGTTCATGAATGTCATCGGCTTCACGAGCAGAAGATCGTTCCAGGAATAGACAAGGGCGGACTCTACGATCCGCCCCTTGGTCCGAATCCGGTGGAGCTTGCGGTAGAGGTCGACAATCTCGAAGCCGACGTTGTGTCTCGTGAGCGCGTACTCGAGCCCGGGATTCCCCAGCCCGAAGACGGCCTTCAACGAACCCCCTACGACTTCTCCTCGGTCGCCGTGTCTTCCTCGCCCTCGGCGGCTTCGCCTTCCTCGCCCTCGGCGGCTTCGCCTTCCTCGCCCTCGGCGGCCTCGGCTTCTTCCGCTTCCGCGGCTAGGGCGCGCGGCGAGATGACGGTCACGACGACGCGTTCGGCCGGGAGCATCGGCTCGACCTCTCCGAAGTCGATCTCACGGATGTGGACGGAGTCGCCGAGTTCAAGGCTTGAGACGTCGATCGTCAGGAGGGACGGGATGTCCTTCGGTAGGCCATGCACGGGGATGGTGTTGAACTGGACGTTCAGGATTCCGCCGACCTTCGTCCCCGGGGCCTCGCCGACGATCTTCACCGGCACGTTGAGCTTGAGCGGATGCTTCGTGTCCGGATGGTAGAAGTCCACGTGCACCGGGATGTCGGTGACCGAGTCGTAGTCGACCACCTTGAGGAACACGTCTATCTCCTGCGGCTTGCCGTTCCCTGTGATGCGCAGGTTGATTCGAGAGCTTCGGGTGATCTGCGCGAACAGCCCCTGCAGGTCCTTGCGCAGCATTGAGATCGACTGGTTGTCGATCGACGGTCCGTAGACAACTCCCGGAACGATCCCCTGGCGGCGAAGGGCGTTGGCCTTGCCCGCCGGCCTCTTCGTAACCTCTAGCGTATGCATCGCGACTCCTACGGTTCAACTAGTAGTGCGGGAAGAGGTGACTCACCGACTTGTCCTCGAAGATCCGGTGAATGGTCTTGGCGAGGTGCTCACCTACGGAGATGTACTCCACAATCCCGCTCTTCTCCGCTTGCTCTCGGAAGATGGTATTGGTTACCACGATTCGTTTCAAGGGAGAGCGAGCCAGCGCTTCCAGCGCGTCTCCGGAGAACAACCCGTGGGTGCAGTAGGCGTGGACCTCGGAAGCTCCGTCGTCGAGGAGGCGGCAGGCGCCCTTCACCAGCGTCCCTCCGGAGGCGAGGATGTCGTCGACGAGGATCGCCAACTTGCCTCGCACGTCTCCGATGACGTTCATGACGTCGACGACCGCGTCGTCGTGGCTGCGACGCTTCTCGAGGATCGCGAGGGGGAGATCGAGCTGCTCGGCGACCATGCGGGCTCGGACCGCCCCGCCGGCGTCGGGCGAGACGATGACCGCGTTCTCGATCCCCGTCAGGTGCGTTCGGATGTGGTCGGCGAAGATCCAGTCGGCGCGGAGGTTGTCGACGGGGATGTTGAAGAAGCCTTGGATCTGACCGGCGTGGAGATCCATGGTGAGGACGCGGTCGGCGCCCGCCGTCTCGATCAGATTGGCGACGAGTCGCGCGGAGATCGGAACCCGCCCCGTCTGCTTGCGATCCTGGCGAGCGTAGCCGTAGTACGGGATCACGGCGATGACTTTCCGCGCCGACGCCCGCCGCGCCGCGTCGATGATCAGGAGAAGCTCCATGAGGTGATCGTTGACCGGCGGGCACGTCGGCTGGAGGACGAACACGTCGGCCCCGCGCACCGTCTGACGGATGCGGACACGGATTTCCCCGTCGCTGAACCGATCGACGGCCATGTCGCACAGGTCGATTCCGAGCGACGACGACACCTCTCGAGCCAGGCCGGGGTTCGCGTTTCCCGTCACGAGCTTCAGTTCCTGCCCGATCATGCTTCCTCCTCGCCTGACGGCGTCGCTTTTCTCTCTTTCAGTACCTGGCGCGCTCTGCCGAGGGCCAGCATCTGCGGCGGAACATCCTCGGTGATCGTGGACCCGGCAGCGACGAACGCTCCTCGGCCAATCGTTACGGGAGCGACCAACGACACGTTGCTTCCAATGAAGACTCCGTCCTCGACCACTGTGCGGTGCTTCGTCACCCCGTCGTAGTTGCAGATGACCGCCCCCGCGCCGATGTTTGTTCCGTCTCCGATGTCTGCGTCGCCGAGGTACGCCAGGTGCCCGGCCTTCACGCCGCGCCCGAGCCGGGCTGCCTTGACCTCGACGAAGTTCCCCACACGCGCCTCCGGACCGACGTCGGCCCCCGGGCGCAGGTGAGCGAACGGGCCGACGGTCGAGCGCTCCCGGACACGAGCCTCCTCGAGCACGGAGTAGCGAACCGTGGCGCCGTCGTCGACGGTCGAATCCTCGATCCACGAGTCCGGGCCGACGGTGCAGCTTCGACCGACCGCCGTCCGCCCCACGAGGTGCGTCCCCGGCAGAATCCGCGTTCCAGCTCCGATACGCACGGACTCGTCGACGTACGTACGTTCGTCGTCGAGGACGATGACGCCAAGACCGGCGAGAGAGGCGAGCTTGCGGCGCCGAGCGATCCTCTCGAGGATGGAGATGTCCGTCGGCGACGCGAGACGGCGGAGGTCGTCGGGATCGGCCGCCGTCCATGCCTCGTCCTCGCGATCTCCGAACGGCCGGTTGCTGAATCTCTTGACCGCCTGGAAGAGCGCATCGACGGAATCGGCGCCTCCGGCCAGGGCCGCGACCGCGCCCCCACGGGCGACCCGGCGCGACGAAGGATCCGCTTTGGCGGTTCGTAGGAGAGAGTCAATCGTCTCCGGCGTGAGGAGGGGAAGATCGGCGCACACGGCGAGCACGCGGTGTCCGGCGAGGCGCGACGCGAACTCTCGGCGGACATCGCCCGTCGCTACGTAGCGCGGCGCTCCAACCAGGTTGGGATCATCCGGCAGCGTCGACGGGGAGTCGACGAGCCAGAGCACGTCAGAGACCCCAGCCGCGCGAGCCGCGGCATCGACTCTTCGCGGCGCGGAGACACCACAGAGTGGGACGGCGTACCGCACCTCGTCCCACGATCTGTCACCGCTTCGCGCCGCCAACACGACGGCCACGGTCCGTTGCGCGTTCATCTCGCTCCCGTCTCGATGATACGTCAGCGGGGAAGGCCCCATCAACTGGAACGCCGCTTGCAGACAGGTCCGAGAGCAACCTATACTCCCGGATATTCAAGGCGCAGGAGGTGGTCGACGTGGTCAAACGGGTCTTCTCAGGCATCCAACCGACGGGGACGATGCACATCGGCAACTACCTTGGGGCGATCCGGAACTGGGTCTCACTCCAGGATGGGGCCGACTGCATCTACGGCATCGTCGACTACCACGCGATCACGATCGACGTCGATCCGAAGGAGCTTCAGGCCGCGTCGCAGTCCATGGCTCTCGACCTGCTCGCATGTGGCGTGGACCCGGAGCGGTCGATCCTGTTCGTCCAATCCGACGTTCCCGCCCACACGGAACTTGAGTGGATCCTCGGGTGTGTCACGTCGTACGGCGACCTGTCTCGGATGACGCAATTCAAGGACAAGTCGGCCAAGCAGGAGTTCGTGTCGGTGGGATTGTTCACGTACCCGGTCCTTCAGGCGGCCGACATCCTGATCTACAAAGCGCACGGCGTCCCCGTGGGAGACGACCAGGTTCAGCACGTCGAGCTGTCGCGGCGGATCGCCCGACGGTTCAACGCCCGGTTTGGGGAGTACTTCCCCGAGCCGGAGCCGATCGTGACCAAGGGTGCCCGGATCATGTCGCTCGCGGACCCGACCTCGAAGATGTCGAAGAGCTCAGGGGAGGCGCACTATGTCGGGGTGATGGAGCCCGAGAAGGCGATCCGCAAGAAGGTGCGCTCGGCCGTCACCGACGTCGGACTCGAGGCGGGGGCCGTGATGTCCCCCGGCGTTGCGAACCTGTTCGAGATTCTCGAGCTCGCGTGCGAGGCCGTCGGCGATGAGCACACCGTGCCCGAGCTCAAGGCCGAATTCGCGGATGGGAAGCTCTTGTACTCGCGGCTCAAGGACACGACGTTCGAGCGGTTGATGGACGTCCTTCGGCCGATTCAGGAGCGCCGCGCGCGGCTCGCGGCATCGGGCGACAGCGTGGACATCCTGCGGAACGGCGCCCGGACGGCGACCGAGATCGCGTCCGCTACGATGGCTGACGTCCGGCGGCTCGTCGGCCTCGGGACCTCGGCCTAGGCGCGAACCCCGCCACCCGCGACGCGGGAACCGATCGCCGTCCACGCCCCTCGAAGCTCCTCCGCGGACAGGGCCTCGCGGCTCTCCCACGAGGGGTCGATGAGGTGCTTCTCCTTCGGGACGCGGAACGGCTGAAGCACGTAGCGGCGCGCCCCCTGGATCCACTCCGCGATCGCGACGAGGTCGTCCTCGCCGAGGCCGGGGGCGACCGTGGTTCGGAACTCGTAGTCCACGCCGTGGTCGCGGATTGTCCGCATCGACTCCTCGAGGGCGCCGAGATCGACGTGGACGCCGACGAACTCCGCGTACCGGGCAGGGGGAGCCTTCACGTCCATGGCGACGTAGTCGACGAGGCCCCGTCCCAAGAGCGCTGCGAGGACCTCCGGCCGCGACCCGTTCGTGTCGAGCTTGACCCGCAACCCCGCCTCCCGAACGGAGGCGAGGAACGACCCGAGGTCCGGCTGGAGGGTTGGCTCTCCGCCGGAGACGACGACCCCGTCGAGGAACCCATTGCGCTCTCGAAGCTTGGCCAGGACGGCCTCGGCGGCAACCGTCGGGCTCTGGGCCGCGAGTTCCGGCAGGACGAGTTCTTGGTTATGGCAGTAGGGGCAGCGGAAGTTGCACCCGACGACGAAGACGAGGGCGGACACCCGTCCTGGGTCGTCGGACAGCGACAGCGGACTGAACGCTCCCACACGCACGTCGGCCCCCGTTCAGACGGAGCGGATTTCCGTCGTCGCGAACGTCTTGCGGTCTGCGAACTCGGCCCTCTTTCCGTCGTTCCACTGCTCGACCGGCCGGAGATATCCGACGATCCGGGAGTACACCTCCGCCGGCGAACCGCATGTTGGACACGCCGGATGCTCCCCCGCGATGTACCCGTGCTCGGGGCAGATCGAGAACGTCGGGGTGATGGTGTAGTACGGCAGGCGGAACGATTCGGCGATCTTCCGCACCAGCCGCTTCGTCGCGTTGGAGTTGGGCAACCGCTCCCCGAGGAAGCCGTGGAATACCGTTCCCCCAGTGTATTTCACCTGAAGCGGGTCCTGAATGCGCAGCGCTTCGTAGAGGTCGTCGGTCAACCCAACCGGAAGCTGTGTCGAGTTCGTGTAGTACGGGGTTTTCCCGCCGTGCACTTCGAGGTTATAGATACGAAGGTCGGGGAACCGCTCCAGATCCTTCTTCGCCAGCCGATAGCTCGCGCCCTCCGCCGGAGTGGCCTCGAGGTTGTAGATCTCGCCGCTCTCCTCCTGGTAGGCGCCCAGCCTCTCCCGGATCCAGTCGAGGGTGCAAAGCGCGAACGCCTGCCCGGCGGGCTCGGCGAGCGAGCAGTCCAGGAGGTTCAAGACGGCCTCGTTCATGCCCAAGACTCCGATCGTCGAGAAGTGGTTCCGCCAGTACCCGCCTTCGGCCTCCTTGATCCTCTGCAGGTAGAAGCGCGAGTACGGATAGAGCCCCTGGTCGGTCAGCTGCTCGAGCGTCTTGCGCTTGATCTCGAGCGCCTTCCGCGCGAGATCCATCAGGGCACCGAGGCGGCGGAAGAAGTCGTCTTTGTCGGCGGCGAGGTATCCAAGCCGAGGCAGGTTCAGGGTGACCACGCCGATCGACCCCGTCAGCGGGTGCGCCCCAAACAGCCCGCCTCCGCGGCTCCGCAGCTCGCGGTTGTCGATTCGCAGGCGGCAGCACATGCTCCGAGCATCCTCCGGCCGCATGTCGCTGCCGATGAAGTTGGAGAAGTATGGGATCCCGTACTTCGCGGTCATCTCCCACATCGGCTCGAGGACGGGATTGTCCCAGTCGAAGTCCTCGGTGATGTTGTACGTCGGGATGGGGAACGTGAACGGACGGCCTTGGACGTCGCCCTCCATCATCACCTCGGCGAACGCTCGGTTGAACAGGTCCATCTCCGGCTGGTAGTCGCCGTAGCACGCCTTCGCGAGCGTCCCTCCGAGGACAACCGGCTCGGCCGCCATGAATCGCGGCACCTTGAGGTCGAGGGTGATGTTCGTGAACGGGGTCTGGAAACCGACGCGCGTCGGCACGTTCATGTTGTAGATGAACTCCTGAACGTTCTGCCGGATCTCCTCGTACGACAGGCCGTCGGCGCGGATGAACGGAGCGAGGTAGGTGTCGACGTTCGAGAACGCTTGAGCTCCCGCCGACTCCCCCTGCAGCGTGTACATGAAGTTGACGATCTGGAGCAGGGCGACTCGGAAGTGCTTGGCGGGCCGCGACTCGATCTTGCCGCGCACGCCGCGGAACCCCCGCAGGAGGAGATCCCGAAGGTCCCACCCCACGCAGTAGGCGCCGAGGGTTCCAAGATCGTGCACGTGGACGTCGCCGCTCTCGTGCGCGGTGCGAATCTGGATCGGGTAGATCTTCTGGAGCCAGTACTGCGAGATGATCTTGTCCGTGATGTGGGTGTTCAGCCCTTGGAGGGAGAAGGTCATGTTGCTGTTCTCGCGGACGCGCCAGTCGCGGTCGTTCAGGTAGTCCTCCACGAGGGGCATCTCGTCGAGAAGACCGCGCATGGCGCGAAGGTCCTCGTGTTGCTTGCGGTAGAGGATGTACGCCTTCGCTGTGCGCGCGAGACCTCGATCGATCAGCGTGTCCTCGACCGTATCCTGGATCTCCTCTACGGTCGGAGGCTCGCCGATGAACCGCTCCTCGAGGATGCGGGTGACGCGGTCCGCCAGGCTCTGGGCGAGATACTCGTCTCCCTCGCCCACCTCGCGCATGGCTTTCCAAACCGCGGTGGTGATCTTCGTTTGGTTGAACGAAACAACGCGGCCATCGCGTTTGACGATGCGATCCATGACCCCCCCATCTCGGCTTGATTGCCGAACCCCGGACCATCCTAGCCATCGACTCGGAAGACGGCAATCCTAGAATGTGTGGGAGAAACCGGGGGTAGCTCGCTCGTCCACGCGCTCTCCGCGTCGCCGAACGGGGCACAGTGGACAATGGTCTCGGGCTTGGGAGCGGGATCGTTCCCGGGTCCAGCGAGCGACAGCGCGCTGTCCGTGATCCGGGTTCGATTCCCGGCGGCTCGCGGGTGGAAGAGATCTCGCAGCCTGCGGCGTTACGTGGAAGGGGTGCCTGGGCTTCGTGTGGGCGAGCGGCTCTCGGCGGTCTGCCCGCGGGTCTCGGGCCCTGTGGGTGAAGACTCCACGCACGGCATCGGCTCCGCTCGCTGCGCCTCGTGCCTACGACATGCGCCGCAGGCAGAGTTCGGAGACGGCGTACGTGACGGCGGCCGCTCCGAGGACGCCGCCGAGTGCCGCGACGGGCACCGGAGCGCTGAGGACGCGTCCGTAGACGATCGTCAAGCCCGCCACACTGACGAGGGTGAGGACGAAGGCGTTCCGGGCCGCCTTGTCGCGAATCGCGCGGGATCGCTCGTCGCGGCGCAGCGGCGCGACGCTGCCCTCACACTGTACGACGTACCTTCCTGACCGCGGTGCCGCGAGGAAGAAGGCGAGCACCAAGACCCCCGCGGCAGCGGCTCCCCACCACGGCAGCCCACCGAAGTAGAGGGCCACGCTGAGGGCCACCGCGAGCCCAACTCTCGAACCGACGTATCTCGTTCTCATGCTAGGTTCTCTTTCCTTTCGCTTCCGCCAACCAGAAGAGGTCGTCCACCGGGACGGCGAGCGCCCGGGCAAGCTCAAGCGCCAGCCGAACCGATGGCTCGTAGCCTCCTTTCTCGATGGCGAGGATCGTCTGTCGGGTGACTCCCACGGCGCGCCCGAGATCCTCCTGGGTCCAGCCGCCGCCCATGCGCGCCTCACGCAACCGGTTCTCCAAGCGCACCGCGACCTCCTGCTGTCGAGAATCCTTTACATCCTATCGATCTTCGCCTGCGATGTCAAGGCAACTTAACATGCGCCCAGTGCGCGGCTCGATCAGATGAAGGCGATCTCCCCACGGGTGAGGCTAGCCGACCGCAGCGGCCGGCCCGAGGGTCCGCCCCCGCCAGGCGAACCACAGGGTTCCGACGAGACCGAACCCGAACGCGACCCAGAGGTTGGCCTCGGGATGGATCGACCAGAGGAACGCGCCCCCGAACGCGGCGACGGAGACGATCATGTCGCGGACGAGGTAGTAGAGGCCGAAGACCCCAGCCTTCCGATCTTCCGGCGCAAGGTCCATAATCAGCGCCTTCCTCGTCGGCTCGCCGAACTCCTTGAGCCCGCGGAGCACGAACGCAACAGCGAGGCTTCCGAACGAGCGGGAGACGAGGAGGACGAGGGGAAAGGCGGTGAAGAAGGCGAAGGTCACGATCACGAACGGCTTCTTCCGGCCGCGATCGGCGGCGTACGCGACGGGGATGTAGATTAAGATTGCGGTGGCCATCTCGATCGTGCGCAGGACGCCGAACTCGAGCGCGGTGACGGGCCCCGGCGCGGCCGCGGTTCCCACCGCCCACACGACGACGAACGCGTAGGGGATCTGCTCGCAGAACCGCACGAGGATGTCGGCGATGAGGAGCTGCTTCAGCTCGGGGCGCATCTCCCGCCACAGGCGCCAGGGCCGTCCCTCCGCGTGCCGCGGCGCAGAGTCACGAGGAGGATCTGGCTCGATGAGAACCTGCTGCAGGACGAGCGAGACGGCGGCGAAGACGAGGGCGGCGCCGAACGCTACCCGCACGCCGATCTCGACTCCGAGTGCGCCGATGAGCGCGCCGCCCACCATCGGACCGAGCGCCATCGGCACACGACGGACGAGCGAGTGGACGGACACGCCCATCGTCCGCTTCTCCTTGGGCAAAGCGCGGGCGACGAGGCCCATGGTGGCGGGAAGGGAGATCGCCGTCCACGAGAGGAAGAGCACGGCTCCTCCCATGACGGCAATCCACGACGGGACAAGGATCACGACCAGGAACCCGATCATCGACAGGAGGTTGAAGACGAGGAGAGACCGCTTTGTTCCGAGCCGATCGGCAAGGTACCCGCCCGGGAACGAGTACAGGGCTCCGAGCAGGTTGTCCATCCCGTTCAGAAACCCTACGGAGAGGAAGCCGCCTCCGAGGGCGATGAGGTAGAGGGGCAGGAACTGCTCTGCCATGTGCTCGCCGAGTCCGACGAGCACGACCATTCCCAGGAGCCCGACGATGCTTCGTCGAAGACCGAGGAACGCGGCGACCCTCGAGAGAGCCGTCTTCGTGGACCGTCCGCTCGCCGGTACCCCGCGGTCGTTTGCCATGGCAGAATCCTCCTCGAGACGACTGCGCGCAGGGGCGCCGGGATCGCGCGCGGCGACCCCAACGAATCAGAGTGACGGCTTGAGCTTCTGCAGCGATGCCTCGACAGGCCCAGGCACTTGGAGCCTCGGAGGGCCCACGGGCGGCGGAACCCCCTAGGTAAGGTGGAAGATCCCCTTCGCCCGATCCACCTCATCGACGGTGAAGATCGCCTGGTGCTTTCCGACTGCTGCGTACACCGACAGGACGTTGATCCCCTCGGCGCTCAGCCGCGCGAGGATGGCCGCGAGTTCCCCCGGGTGGTTAGGGAGATCGATCACAAGGGCCTCTCGCTCCTCGAAGTCAATGCCCTTGTCGCGCAGGACCCGGCGCGCCTTTCCATGGTCGTCGGTGACGAGACCGACGACGCCCTCTTCCAGAACCGTCAATCCGGCGATCCCCTCGATGTTGATGTGCTCGGCGCCAAGCGCCTCCGCAATGTCCACCAGAGCCCCGGGGCAGTTGCCGACCAGGAAGGAGAACTCCTTCACTCGCCATCACCTCCTAAGTCGCATCGTAGCACGAGGTGCGCACGTCGGGGAAGTGACGAGCGTGAATGTGCCGACGCAGACGCCACCTGGCCATCCTCACGCGCCCGCTGGCAGGTCAACGGAGGACGGAGGCGAGTCGATGCTCCTGTGGAACCCGAGCGCGTACGCAGTGGCGCTGATCGTGACTGCCGTCGGAGTTGCGGCGGGCATCGCGCTCGTCGCGTGGCAGAAACGGTGCCTCCCGGAGGGTGGGCCCTGCTCATCCTGCCCCTGGCTGCGTCCTGGTAGACGTTCACGTACGGTCTGGGGCTCGGGGCATCCAGCCTGAACGCGAGGCTGTGGATGACCAGACTCGAGTACGTCGGGATCGTCTCCGTGCCGCTCGCTTGGTTCTGCTTCATCCCCCAGTACAGCTCCCACGGCCGATGACTATCCTCGAGGCGCCTGGCGACCCTGGCCGAGATTCGGGTGGCCACGGTTGCGCTGGTCCGGACCCACGGGCGGCGCGGCCTCGTCCAGAGGAACCTCTCGCTCGACTCGAGCGGCCCGTTCTCTGCCATTTGCCAGACGTATGGACCGTGGTTCTGGGTCTAGTACACTAGGCAGCAGCCCTTCTTCGCTCCGCGACGTACGCGCTCGTCCGGGACTCCCGAAGAACCTTCGCCTTCGCCGGCGACACGTGGCACTTCTCGTCGCCGTCTTTGCGCCGTGGACCGTCAGTCTCCTCCACATCGCCCACATCACGCCCCCCAGTTCGACCTTGCCGGTTGCGTTCTCCCTTTCGACCGTCGCCCTCGTCTGGGGCCTGCACCGCGCTGAGCTGTTTGGTCTCCTTCCGGTCGCCCGCGACTTCACGATCCGCGAGATCGGCCGGGGCATGCTGTTCGTCAGCCGTGAGCTGGCGATCCTCGACGCCAACCCGGCGGCCGTGCGACGGATCGTCGAGCCTTCGTCGCGAGGCTCCTTGCGGAGGTTCTCCCGGCGCTCCGCGACGTGGCGGGCTTCTTCGACGGAAGCGACGCGATCCTGTATGTGGAGGGAGCAACCCATCCAAACGGAGAGGCCGTCTCCGCGGAGACCGCGCGGGCCACGAGGCGCAACGACCCGCTCGCTTGCGTCATGATCGACGTTGACGACTTCGAACAGGTGAACGACCGTCTGGGTCATCAAGTCGGGGATCGTTTGCTGCAGGACGTCGGCCGAGTTCTGCACGCTAACGTCCGCTCGTACGACCTCGTCATCCGCTACGGCGGCACGAGTTCCTGCTCGTTATTCTGGAATCGTCGGCCTGCGAGGAGAGCGCTGCCCTCCTTCGCCGCCTGCAGTCGTCGCTCGCGGCCTGGAATGAGGAGTCCGCGGTGCCCATCTCTTTCACGCTCTCTGTGGGTGTGGCTCACGGGACCTCGGGCGAGGGGCGGGATTGGGCGGACGTCGTCGAGGAGGCCGATCGATCCAAGTACGATGACAAGGCGGAGCGAGCGCCGTAGAAGAAGCGAGGAGGAATCGATGGCTACAGTGCGGATCACGGTCGTGAAGCGGGCCTTTCATCAGGACTTGAGCGGCGAACACATTCGCGCGGAGCGGTACCCGGAGGGGTTCGGCCCATGCTCTCTCTGGGCGGAAGGGCAGAGCTTCCTTGTGGAAGGATTCCCAAAGAAGCCCGAAGGGTTCCCGTGTGACTGGGCGTGGGCCGACATCCAGCGCGACGTGGCCATGATCGCCTTCGGAGCCGACCTTCCGTGGATGAAGGAGAAGGGCACAGCTGTGACCTGCTGCTCCGACGGCTTCCGTCCCGTCTCGTTCCTCGTCGAGCGGATCGAGGGGTAGATTCGCGGCGCCTTGCCTTGTCGAGCCCCGGCCGACACGGGAAGTCCAAGCTTCGATCACGGTTCCTTCACAATTGCCGGGCAGTCTGAAGCCGTACGAGAGCGACGAGCACGAGGAACCTTCGAATCACAAGAGGCACTCTAGATAGGTGGGGCCCTTCCGAGGGCCCCACCGCCCTTCTGGCCCCGGAGCGCTCCGTCCCCGCGACGAACCGCCGTAGAATGAGCGCCGGAACGCAAGGGGGGAACCATGCCGTACTTCGAGGTCGAAGCGCTTCCAGGCACCGAGATGCTGCCCGGGATTACACGCCGGGCGGCGTGGCTCGACCACGTGATGCTCACCTTCTTCACCTTCGAGCCGGAATCCGTCGTCCCGGTGCATCGACACGCTAACGAACAAATCACGATCTGCATCCGAGGCTCGATGGAGTTCTCTCTTGCCGGGGAGACGCGGATCCTGCGCGCCGGGCAAGGCGTCTGCATCCCGCCCGATACCCCTCACGGCGTGCGCATCCTGTCCGACCCCGCAGTGGCGTACGACGCGTGGAGCCCGCCTCGAGACGACTACAAGGCGTAGAGCCCGACAGAGAAGCCTAGCCTTCGGTCCAGACGCTGTCGCCACGCTTCCCTATTGACGCAAGCCCACGTGCTCGCTATAGTGGCCGAGCTGTCCAGGGAGGAAAGGCTATGCGACGAGGGAGGTGTCTTTGGCTCGTCTAGAGCCTCGGTGGGCTCCATCGGAGTCCTAGTCGTCGTCGCGTGTTTCTCCCCTCATCTCCTACCGATTCCTCCATTCGAGCGTTGGTGGCGACCTTCTGTCTGTGTTGTCGCTTGAGATCCCAACCCATAGACGAAAGGAAGCCCCATGCAAACAGCATTTACGCTTGACCAGAACGAGCTGCCGAAGCGTTGGTACAACGTCCTGCCCGACCTTCCGACCCCACTTGACCCGCCGCTCCACCCCGGAACGCGCGAGCCGCTCGAGCCGGATGCACTTCTCGGGCTCTTCGCGCGTACGTGCGTTGAACAAGAGACAGCCACAGATCGGTTCATCGATATCCCGGAGCCGGTGCTCGATGGGTACCGCCTCTGGAGACCGACGCCCCTGCTGCGGGCCGTGCGCCTCGAACGGGCGCTCGAGACTCCGGCGCACATCTACTTCAAGTACGAGGGCGCAAGCCCGACAGGATCGCACAAGACGAACACCGCCGTGCCGCAGGCGTATTACAACAAGATCGAGGGCACGAAGGCCCTCGCCACGGAGACCGGAGCTGGGCAGTGGGGAAGCGCACTCAGCTTTGCCTGCCAGATGTTCGGTCTGGGCTGCACGGTGTTCATGGTCCGGAGCTCCTACGATCAGAAGCCCTACCGGAAGGCGATGATGTCCGTGTTCGGCGCCACGGTGCACGCCTCGCCGTCTCGCGAGACCAAGGCAGGGCGCTGTGCCCTCGAGCGTGACCCGCGGACATCCGGATCGCTGGGGTTGGCAATCTCCGAAGCGGTCGAGGCCGCCATGTCCGGCCAGGGAACCAAGTATTCCCTCGGCAGCGTGCTCAACCACGTCCTGCTTCACCAGACGATCATCGGCCTCGAGGCTGAGAAGCAGATGGATGCGGCCGGTGAGTTCCCAGACACTGTGGTCGGCTGCGTCGGGGGCGGTTCGAACTTCAGCGGGCTTGCGCTCCCGCTCTACCGCGCCTCGCGGGAGCGGCGGCACACCACTCGCTTCGTCGCCGTGGAGCCGACGGTGTGCCCGAGCATCACCAAGGGCGAGTACCGCTACGACTTCGGCGACATGGCCGAGACGACGCCTCTCCTGCGAATGCACACGCTGGGACACGACTTTATCCCGCCGCCGATCCACGCCGGCGGACTTCGGTACCACGGCATGGCGCCCATCGTCAGTCGGCTTGTAGAGGACGGTATTGTCGAGCCCGCAGCCTACGACCAGCTGGACGTCTTCGCCAGCGCGGTCCTCTTCGCGAGAACCGAGGGGATCATCCCGGCGCCGGAGACCGCGCACGCAGTCCACGCCGCCGTGCAGGTCGCGCGCGAGTGTGCGAAAAGAGGAGACCGGAAGACGATCCTCATCGGATTCTCTGGCCACGGTCACTTCGACATGAGCGCCTACTCAGCGTACCTTGCTGGGGAGTTGGCGTGCGCCGGACCGGCGGATCCAGCTTGTGTCCGTGCGGCCGCGGCCGCCGCTACGCGCCTCTATTGTTAGCCACCTTACGCGGAGCCTTGCCGAGGGACCGGTCTGTGGGCCGGTCCCTCGCGCTCCTTCACGAGGCCCGCTTGTCCAATCGAACCGGTTTGGCGAAGATCCACGCAAGACGAACCCTTGGCGAAGGTGGTCATCGATGGGCGATCCGCGCCGTGCGGGAAACGCCATCGCCGTCCTGAAGGCGCTGTTGAAGTGGGTGTTCGCCGCGGCATTCCTCTGTGTCGGACTGGAGCTGTCCGTCCGAAAACTGGGCGCCATGGGCTGGCGACCGGTGGTCGTGTACCTGTCCGCCACCGTCTTCACCACGGTCCTCGCGTTCGGTGTGGCGTGGCTGATCTTCGGTCTCTTGGGGATGTAGGGTAGGGAGGCGCTCCGGGAGCCGCTCGCGCGGCGGCGACAGGATCAGAACGGGGTGAGTTCGTGACGTTGTTGTCGGCGCTCTTGCTGATGTTCTTGGTGATGGACCCCCTGGGGAACATCCCCCTCTTCCTCGTGCTGCTCGAGAACGTCGATGCGAAGAGAAGGCGCATCGTTCTCCTGCGCGAGTCGCTTTTCGCGCTGGGGTTCCTTCTCGTCTTCCTCTCCCTCGGTCGGTACGTGCTTGGGATGCTGAGGATCTCGCAGGAGGCGCTCGGGATGGCCGGCGGCGTGGTCCTCTTCCTCATCGCGTTGCGTATGGTCTTCCCGCAGCCCGGTGGCATGTTCGGCCAGGCACCCCGGGGGGAGCCCTTCATCGTCCCGATCGCGATCCCCCTCATCGCCGGCCCGTCGGCGCTCGCCACGGTCATGCTCCTCGCAACAAGGGAGCCCGAGCGGCTCGGCGCCTGGGCGCTCGCCGTCCTCGGCGCGTGGTGTGCTTCCACGGTCCTTCTCGTCTCCGCCGAGAGCCTGCGGCGAGTCCTGCGGCCCCGCGGCCTCGTCGCCATCGAACGGCTGATGGGGATGATTCTGATGACCGTCGCCGTCGAAATGCTCCTCTCGGGAATCCGCGAGTTCCTCGGCGCGTGAGGCCGCCCGGAGACTGCGGTCAGCGGGAGCTTGCGAGGTTCGGTTCCGTCCGCTAGGGTGGGCTCATGCACACGCTCGGTGGGTTGCTCCTCGTGTTCCTGTACGAAGTGGGCGCCGCGCTCGTCCTTCCCACGCCGAGCGAACTGCCGGTGCTCGGCCGTGCCTGGCTTCCTCTCGGCTGGGTCTTCGCGTTTGCCGTAGCGGGGAAGATCCTCGGATCGTACGCGGTCTTCTTCCTTGGGGATCGGCTTAAGGGGACCGCCCGCTTCCAACGTCTGGCGGATCGCTACCGATGGATCCGCGCCGTGATGTCATGGAGCGAACGGTTCGTTCGCCGCTACGGCGTGTTTGCGGTGTTCGTGCTTCTCTCGATCCCTGGGTTCCCGGACACCGTGTCCCTCTACCTCTTCGCCCTCGTCGGGCAGCGCCCCGTTCTCTTCGCGGTGGCGGCCGGCCTCGGCACGGCCGTCCGCATGGGGCTCGTTCTTGCTGGCGTCGTCGGCGTCGAGCACGCCGCGAGCTAGTGTCGCCGACTTCCGAGCAGGGTCGCGACCGCGTCAGCGTTGAAGCTGCCGCCGTGCGTCGTGTGAAATCGCGCGACGCCGCGTGCGAGGAGGTCGCGAAGGCTCTTCTCCCACGCGTCGGCGTCCTCGAGGAAGAAGGGGGGCGTCGGGCGCCTGCGGCCGAGGAACCGTCCCATGAGCAGGTCGCCCACGACCGCATCGGCTCCGACGAGGACGGACAGGCAGCCGCGGGTGTGCCCCGCGGTGGGCAGAAGGGAGCCCTCCGCGCCGTACGGTTCCAGGCTGATCTCGTGGTCGACGACGAGGTCGGGCTCGATGCGGGGAGGCTGCGGCCCACGTCGCAGGATGGGAGCAATCAAGCGCCCGAGAGGCGTCCGGCCCTTCAGAGCAGCGCCTTGTCCCTCGCGCAGGAGATGAACGGCCTCTCGATGACAGGCGACCGGAGCGCCCGCCGCGCGGCAGATCCACGGAACGCCGCCCGTGTGATCGATGTGGGCGTGGGTCACGACGACGAGCGCGATGTCCGAGCGGTCGAGCCCACGCTGACGCAGCTGGCGGGACAGGAGGCCCTGCTGCCCGGGCATCCCCGCGTCGACGAGGATCGGCGCCGCGCCGCGGACGAGGTACGCGCTCGTCCTCCCGAGCGGAAGGCGGTGGATTGTCCCGCTTCCCGGCAAGCCGTTTCGTGGAAAGCCCATAGGCTGATTCTGCCGGACGCCCGCGGAGACGCCAAGTGCGCGGCTTCGTCTTCGGTCCGGATCGGCGCCTCGGACTCGTGGAGACACCCTCAAGGCGATAGAGCCCCGTCATGGACTGGATAGTTACTCCGGCCGCCGGAGTGCTGTTCTCGGCGCTGTCACTCGTCGCGGCCGGGCTCATGTGGAGGCGCAGGTCGGCGCCGGGAGGAATGCTCCTGTTCCTCCTGATGCTTGCCGTGGCCGAGTACACGTTGGCCACCGGTCTCGAGGCGGCATCGGTCCCGCTGTCTTGGAAGACCGCGTGGGCGAAGCTCCAGTACCTCGGCTCGGCGTTGGTGTTGACGTTCCTGTTGCTCTTTGCAGTGAAGTGCCCGGGTCTCGATTGCTGGCTGCGCGGATGGCGCCGGCTCGCGAGGGGACTGGTCCCAGC
>Ga0209610_1000774_pt1 | contig 16620 bp, 16 predicted proteins | sample LakKivw275mmetaG_FD_184137 | JGI IMG/M metagenome (GOLD analysis project Ga0209610, IMG submission 184137) | Anoxic lake water microbial communities from Lake Kivu, Rwanda to study Microbial Dark Matter (Phase II) - Lake Kivu water 275m metaG... | ecosystem: Environmental > Aquatic > Freshwater...
CGCAAGTGTTACGATTCAAGCTTCTTTCACAGGTGACGGGCAGTTCGCTGAGAACTCCGCGGCTTCTCTTGGAGTCATCGTCGAGCAGTTACCGCGCCTTAAGCAAGGCCTTTACGAAGTCGGAACAAAACTGAGCTATAACTATTACTACAACGAAAATCTCGTCGGGCAATTCTTCTGTCGCATACCTGATACCGAAATTCGTGATGACGTTGAATATTTGAAAGTTTTAGTGGATTCTTGGGTAAAAACGGGATATGAGAACCGCTGGAGTAATACAACGGCACATGTGAAGTGGACTGGCGAACAAATGGAATATAATTATTTAGAGAGTCGTTCGAATTATGAGAATATCACAATCAAAGCGGATTATGATTACATATCACGGGTTATCACCCTCTCGGGCATTAGAAACGTGGACAATATAGCCCCATTCACAATCAGCATGAACAGTGGGCCTTTCCCCAACGAGCTGTGGCTTTTTGAGTTCAGCACTAGGGAGGTAGTAGAAAAACAAATTTTACTCCCATCATACACAATCAGCTGGGGGGGGTTTGATTTTCAGCCCTATCCACTAAATGTAGAAAATACTGAAACGGTGACAGTGCCTGCTGGTTCATTCGAGTGCTATCGCTTAATGGATGAGATCGGTGCCAGTTGGTGGGTTACTGTTGACGATGAAATATTGGTTAAATATCAGGGGTGGAATATCAAGCTTGAACTCGCAAGCTATGAATTGCCTACTCCCAAGTGGATGGGTTCACGCATCGTAGCAATTGCGGCGCTTCTCGGGATAGCTATTTACTTGGCAGGCATGGCGAGGTTGCTGTCGATGAGTAACAACATTCATGGTTTGCGGTTACGTAAAAGCAGACGAAAACGGGGGCGAGTGGGGGTCAGCAAGGATTATCAATATGCTAAAAAGGCGATGATCATAATGGCGATATCTCTACTTGCCATCGGGTTGTTGCTTTCTACTTTTCGTCTAGCCGGACCGCCTCCGCAGGAACCGACTCATCAAAAAGAATTTGGACTAAAGTACTCCTACGAAGGTCGCGTTCCAGAGAATCACACATGGGCGCCTGACAATATGACAATAGTGTCAAATATTTACCATCCGCCAGCGCTTTTGAGTGTTCGGGAGAATACTTTATATTTCAGAGCAGGTTACGCTGAGGATAATGCTGGGCCCAATCCTGGCTATCTCCTTGCGATTATCTTCCCGACCGACAACGCAAAAGCCGGACAAACTCTTACCTTCCAGTATACGGACGGACGTGGCGAAGCGGCGGGTTACTACGACGGGCTCTACCTTGAGAAAGGATACGAATTGAACGGGCCGTACATGCACCATCATTTTCCAACCCTTTATCGATCCCTCCGCTTCAGCTATGAAAATTATGGAATAGTGTGCGATCTGTACTCCCCCGATAACCTGTTCGGCCTCGCCATTGCCGGCAAGAACATTTATTGCGGCGCGGCCTATCGCGAGAATCAGCGCCATGTCGGGCCATTCGACTTGGTGTATAAATTCAGTTTAAACGGTGATTTACTGGAGATAATCCAGCTCGGTGATAATTATTGGGACATGACACAGGTAGATAACAAATATCTCCTGTTGGTAAAAATTTCCAATGTGGCGGATGTGTACCATCTCGATAACATGAGTCGAATCAAAAGTTTACAACTAGATCCCGGGCCAGGGTCCCCCTCGGGCGTAGCTTATAAAGATGGCACGCTTTACGTTTTGCGCAATTTCTCTGACGACAAAACACGTTATAAGATAGAAGCCTATACGTGCGAAGGGGATGTATTTGCCCCTGGGAGTTGAACGGAGTTGTGCTAGAAACAAGCTACGGCGGAGAGATGAGCGAAGTCATTGCGAAAGAAATGCCTCTCTGAACTCGAATCACAAAAACCGAACTGTGAGCTGTTCTAAAAAGGGCAACGTGTCCAACGTTGGACATCAGACGTTGCAAATAAGATATGTTTTTTCTTTAAAAACCCCCTTCGACCAAAACATAGTCGGTGGCAGGTAGGGGCCGTGGTGTAACGGACAACATCCTTCTCTCGCAAGGAGGGGATGCGGGTTCAAATCCCGCCGGCCCCACGAAAAATCACGTGTGAAGAACCCTGTAAGTGTCCGTAAAGCGCGTGAGCCTGCCACCGCCCATAGAAGATCGACATTTTACCAGAAAATAAAAGCCCGAGCCGCACATGCAGCTCGAGCGGTTGCCTGATGTAACGGCAATTCCTCTCTCGCAAGGAGTCAATAAATAATGAGTAGGAACTGACATAAATAATTTTGGTTGAATGGCTCGCGGTGCAGGGTGTCTCAAATAGGGCAATCAGCAACTAGGCGCTTGCTTTTATCATGCCGAAAACAATGTAGGCTGCTGTGAAGACAAGCGTCGCCAGAAGCACAGACTTTCCAGCTACCGTCCAGAACTCCAGCTTATCATCGCCAACTCGAATCGTCGCGATGTAACGCGCTATGACGAGGGCGAGGGCTATCGCGGTCAGCCCCATCAAGAGTTTTAGCATGGCAAGTTCTCTAACTTCCATTGCCCCGAAGATGAAAGGCAGTCCTGCCAGTCCAGCTCCGCCTGCCTGTGCAGCAGTAGTGAGGCGGATACCAGACATAAACTCCGTCACCCATATCGACATCGCGCAAATCACAGGCAGGAGCAAAATCGCGACCAGCCAGAGGTTGCCGAGCGCCTCGTCTATCTTTTCTTTGAAGCTTGACTCGACGCGGTGAAGCGTACCTAAAAATTCTGCAGCCATCATGCAAGCTCTACCGGCGGCGGCCTCGCTCCCCCGCCGGATTCTAGAGATTATGTCAAGAAAACTAGCCACCAAGGGATTCGAAACACGTTTGATGGCACCTTGCTCAAAGAGGGCGCGATGCATATCTATTCCCCTGTGATCCATAGTGGTGCTCACTTGCTTCAGCTGCCCGGCCAGCGGTGAACCCGCCATCAACTCTGCCGCCTCGTTCATCGCTTGCCCCATTGGTTTGCCGTCAAGCACCCTAGAACCCATGGTGTTCAGAGCCACTTCCCAGTCCGCCAGTTTCTTTCGTTCCTCCTCTCTCAATTTCAGGCGCTGCGTAGAGTAAAGATAGGCATAAAGCGCTATTGCGGCGGCCGATGCCCACACCAACCAAAGTGTGGTAAAGCTCAACGTGATATCACCGAGCAAGCCAGAGGTAAAGCCCAGAAGATAAAGCACGCCCGGCCACGCGAGGGCAATGAAGACGGTCAGTGGGGGCAGCCAAATAGGAACCAACTTGCCGAAAACTCTCGCCTTGCCTGGCGGGGGCAGTCGAGGATCTTTAGCTGGTATCTCGGGCGGTGGTAAAGTGACCGGCCGACGTTTGCCCATATATGTGGTGAACAACAGGAAAGCGGCAATCAGGGAGGCAGCCACAAGCACGAAAAATTTCAAGTCCAAGAAATTCATGCCGATCATCCCGAAGATGGGGGAAAGGCCGACAGCGCCAACTACGGCGAGCGACCCGAATACGAGAAAAGCCATCGTTGGCATCACAAGAGCATTCAAACGTTTGCCGAGTTGTTGCTCCGTGCTTTCAAAAACTCGCTCTGGTGCTTTGGCTATATCTGCGAGGCGGGCGGCTTCCTCCCGTGCACCGGATGAACGCAGGATGTCAAAGATTGCACGTCGAGTGCCTTCGTCAACTTCACCCCACTCATGTGCGAGCACTGTGAGCAGGTGGCGGACCGTTTCGTAGCGCCTTTTCTCATCGAGTTCGAGCAGGCCGCGCTGCAGATCTTCTGCGAGTTTGCCCTTGCCAACATCGGCGGCGTAGATAGTCGCGCCTCGCAGGTCCGGGCGATGATATAGGGCGAAGCTTAGAAGCATGACTGTGTTTATCGCTCGACTTTGGGCTTCACTCATCCTTACTGCGGCGACTGAAGAGGGATATGTTTGAAAAATGGCGATGAAAATGCCGGCGAGGAGGAGGCCAAGTAATGGCAAGTATAGTGAAGCGAGCATGTCGGCGCCGAGCAGCCCTAGCGCGAGCCAAGTGAAGATGCACGGAAGCGTCGGCAGCATGAGTAGTAGGAGAAAGCCTGCCCACCATTCGTTTGATTTTACCCTCAACTTCGCTTGCCCAAGTGTTTTCAAAGTTGCCGGAGTCAATTTTATGTTTTTCGTGGCCCAGCCCAGTACCCGATTTGCGGCCGTGCAGAACCGCTCATAAAATCCCGGCTCTCTCGGTCGAGAAATCTTTTTTAAAATAGTGCGCACATCGCTGGGTATTGGAAATCTTTCGTCGAACTCTATAGGGCCTTCAGCCAAGCTTGCCAGCCCCTCATGACCTGTTTGTAGTTTGGAGCGTTTTGTTTTACGAGAGAGAAATAAACATCGTACGCCTTGCTGACGAACGGCAGCTCAAGGCACTTTGTGTCTTTTGTACGTTCGGCGAGAACCAGCAAATCCGATTTCATCCGCGCTTCTGCTAAAATTGCGGCAAGCAGATCCCGCCCATCTATCGCAAGCTTTTTGCACGCAGCTGGAATGGCTTGACTTCCCCCTTTTTCTGGCGGCAGGAAGTCCACCTTCCTGCTTGCAGCGATGACATCAACATTTGAGAGATTGCGGGAGTTGAGTTTGGAGATCAGCCTTTTATCACCTTTCAAGAAATTCTTTGGAATCAAAAGATCGCGCTTGCGGTCGTCTGCGAACAACTCAGCGTATTCCGGTTTACCCTCCCAATCTTTGAGCACCTCTGCGATCTCCGTGACTCGCCGAATCGTTCCTTCGGGCGTGGAGAAGCGCGCGGTACTTACGATGAAGTCTATGTATTTGAACGCCGCCTCTTGGAGCCCCATGATGTGTGCGATGAGGTCAAACATCTCACGCTTGCTGCGCGCGTGGAAACTCGCAATCACTGGTTGGCTGCCTTGGCGCGCCGCTGCCCCCAGCGCAGCTTTTACTGCCTCGGCAGCCCTGACTTCAGTTATCAACCAATAGCTAGGTCCGCCACGCAGGAAGGCGTTAACCTGTTGCTCGAGGTGCTTGGGATCTGCCACGCGAACGTTTGCAAGCTTGTAACCGTGCGACACAAAGTCTTCGATGTGTAGTTCTTCGGTATCTTGATAACAGACGATGCGCTCCCCCGGGCCTATCTCTGGGATATAAGTCTCAACCTGGGAGGTCTTTGCCGTGCCCATTTCCCCTATAACAAAAGCGCTCGCCCCTACTCTCAACACATTGCTCAGGAGGGATGAGGCGAGCGGCGTAAGAGTTCCCCGCTGGAGAAAAAGCAGTTGCGTCCACGGCTTGCTCCTGCGCTTTCTTATTGAAATTTCAACGCTCCGCGCCCAAATCGCCGGATACCTGCTCAAGAACAATCGCATTCCGAGCTCAGGAATCTCGGCGTCTAGCTGTGGTCGGACTTCATCGAAGGCAACGCCGAGGCGGCTCGCGAGAGTTTCTCCCAAGCCGAGTAGCGCTGGAGTCTCCCAGTATATCCCAGTTTCACATTTCCCCCATCGCTCGTGCTCGACACTTATCGGTTGGAGTTCAGGCGGCGCTGGGACGTAGATGTCTGTTATCTGATCGTCGTGGCTCAAGGGTTCAAGGATGCGGTACGTCAACCAACTCGCGATCAGCTTAGAAAGTTTTCTGAGTTCGTTCGAAGGTATCGTTGCCTTTCCGCGCTCCTTGAGCACATGCAACAACGTGTTGTACCATTCTTCTGCGAACCCCAACATCCGTATGCTGTAAGCAAACCTAGCTTGCCCCGGCGCTTCTTCTATTTCCATACGAAAAGCGTCATCGAGCAATTCCAGTTGCTCGATTGGGAGTTTGAACTCCGGTAGATCGAATTCGTAAAATGGTACTGGGCGATCGAGCTGCTGGTAAATCCGAACCTCGCCTCGACTTTCAGATAACTCATAACTATCTATCAAGCGCGCCTTGCGTGGTGGTGGATGCCAAACCCCTTCGACAAAGAAAGGTTTTGTGCGCGCAGCGAATATTCCATCATAGTTATGTGGGGTTATCCCAGAGGTAGCACGTTTTACATCAGCCTTAATGGTGGCGAGAAGTTTCAGGAAGTGTTCCTTGGTACAAGCCACACATTTGCCCCTAAGCTTGCCCGGTTTTTCAACAAGCTCTTCAAGCGGTGCGAGATCGTGGGGATTTGCGAGTAGCTTGGACCATACTTTATCAACGAGTCTGTGCATCCGCTCGTCCACGCAATCGTCGCACTTTTTATCCGGCCTCTCACTATAAAGCGCTCGATCAAGCGCCAACTGCTTTAGCATGGCGAAAGTTCTTGCGAGTTTGGATATTCTTCGTGAAGGATAGGTCTTGCAATAAGCGCGTCGAAGGATGACTTGATCTATGTCGCCCTCGATGCTCAGCCGATCAAGCACGCACGCGCGGCAGCGAGAGTCGCAGAGAGTGCTCTGTGCAGGGCAGTCATGGCAGTCAAATCCAGCGACGTTCAAGGGGCCAGAGCGCCTGATCTCAATACTGCCAAAGCCATACTCTTTTTCCTGTTTTTGTTTTGGTGAGAATAATCTCACAATCATCCTCCTCGGCATGACTCAATTAACATCATCCAACTGCCTTATAAACACAAATTACAGTTTTGCTTTTGATGAAACCAAAAGATATTCGAGAGGCGCTGCGAGGCGAGCTGACTGATGAAGAGCTAGCGCAGCTCCGGGCATTCGACGTCGTGGGCGACGTTGCAGTCATAAAAATTCCAGAACAACTTTTGCAAAAAAAGCGCGCGATCGGCCGAGCGCTGATGCGGGTGCACACTCACCTCAGAACCGTGCTGAACCAAGTGAGTCCCGTCGGTGGGGAGTTTCGCACGCGGGAGCTTGAGGTAATCGCGGGGGAGCCTTCTACGGAAGCCACGCACCACGAGAGCGGTTGCACCTTCAAAACGGATTTAGCTCAAGTCTATTTTTCGCCGCGCCTCGCGCACGAGCGCCTGCGCATCGCGAAACTGGTAAGAAAGGGTGAGGTGGTCACGAATTTGTTTGCCGGCGTCGGTTGCTACTCGATCGTGATCGCGAAACACAGCGGAGCTGCGAGAGTTTATTCGATCGACAAAAATCCCGCAGCCTTCAAGTTCATGACGGAAAACATCCGTGTGAACAAAGTCGGAGATCGCGTTGTGTCAATCCTCGGTGATGCGCGCGATGTCGTTGAAAAACAGCTCGCTGGAAAATCCGACCGCGCGGTAATGCCATTGCCAGAACTCGCGCGGCAGTTTTTCGACGTTGCATTGCGTGCGCTCAGGCCTGCGGGGGGCGTGATCCACTTCTACGATTTCGGTCAAGCCCCGGATATTTTCTCACCGTCACTGGAATTCGCCCGCAATGCTGCGGCTGAAAAAAATTTCAAAGTTGAGATGATAGGCAGCCGCGCGATCCGCTCGTACGCGCCGCGCTGTCATCACATAGTTCTCGACCTCTCAATCTCTCAAAAATAGCTTATTTTTGTTCAATCAAAATTTTTGACGGCCCAAAATCAAATTTTTTCAATATCAAAGCGTTTATTCAATAGAAACGCTTAAATAGGGCTTAAAATGATAAATAATGGCAATAGGTGGTCTAAAATGGTCGAAATTCCCCTTACAACGGTCGCCCGAATTATGCGAAAAGCGGGCGCGAGGAGGGTCGGTCAGGACGCTGCCCGCGCGATGGCCGAGCTCGTTGAGGAGCGCGCGCTCGTGATTGCAGGAGAGGCCGTCAAGCTCGCTGAGCATGCGGGGCGAAGAACCGTTCGCGATGTTGACATCAGGCTTGCTACCAAGAAACATTCCTAAGCCCGACTGACTTTTATCCGATCATCGGTTCTTGTGTTGCGAAATTTTTCCACGCCACTCGTGATGCGCGCGAATGTGTTGACCGCGCTTATCGGCTGCGACTTTCCGAAGAAGATGCAGAACCCCGGGCCCTCGGGCCAGTATGAGACATCGCCTGCTTTTGTCTTTGGCGTTGGATTTTCCGGCGGGATTTTCACAGGAATCTCGAAGTAGACTTCTTCCTTCCAGATTTCAAGCTCGGCTTCGAACGGCAACGCCGCCCAAATAGCTTCGCAAGTTTTTGAACGTGCACGCTCAAGCAGCTCGGCTTCAACTTCGAAATCTTTGCAAGCGATTTTGATTTTTTTCACCATATTATTGCGCCCTTAAATTCAACGGTGTTTTTCCTTTATAAACCCCCTTCGACCAATACAGCGGCGGGAGAAATGGGCCTACTGCACTACCAAACGCTCGAAGCCGTAGAGTCAAGTGAGCTCGAACTCCTCAGGTGGATCGCCCGCGAGTACAATGCCCCGCGGAGCCCAGAGAAGCGCATAAGGCTGTGGCGGAAGGGAGACATCCTGAGCTGCCTTGAGCCGCAGGAAGCGCGGTGGGGTTTCACGGAAGTGCGCGGTGATGATCAGCGGTGGCGTGTCATGAAAATTCTGGAGAAGATGTCGCTGGCGGCGCCTCGCTTGAGCTGGGCGATATACGAGGAAGGCAACGGCGGAGAGCTCCTGCTTCGAGGCGGCGAACTCGTGGCGTGATGTCTTAAATAGGACAGGCGATGGCATGGCGTATCTGCTGATATTTGATTTAGACGGTAGAAGCACCATTAGGAGAAAAGTAAATCGTTACCTCCGGCGAGAGGCGTGGATGGTACAGCATTCGGTTTGGAAATTTCAGGATATCCGCGCTTTGCAGAAGGCAGCTGAGTTTATCCTTGCGGCTGGTGGAAGGGCGTTGGCATTTGTTGAATCTGATCGCATCTTTCTGGCACGATCAGAAGTAAAGCGGTTTCTTGAAGATGTCTTAAATAGGACACTCGCAACATGAGCATGTCCCAAATAGGACATTGTGTCTCAAATAGGACAAGATGTCCTAAATAGGACAGTCGATATTACTATGTTTTTAAGGGCGATGCTCAAAGAGATTTCGGGAGCTGGATGATTATCACATTCGAGCGGGAAAAGGCAGCCATCCGCACCCTGCTGCAAAAACTCGGCGCATCCCGCGAAGAGGCCAACGCGACAGCAGAGGTTCTGGCAGAGGCAGATGTTCGCGGCTTCGCTTCGCATGGCATCTTGAGGCTGCCGTACATCATACGGGCGCTAAAGCGGGGCACTATTGTCGCGAACGCCAAAGTGAAAGTCGTCAAAGAGACCCCGGCGACCGCGCTCATCGATGGTGGCCACGGCTTGGGTCATCATATCGCCACTCGAGCGATGAAGCTTGCAATAGAAAAAGCGAAGAAGCAAGGCATCGCCGCCGTAGGTGTCTTCAACTCAAACCACTTCGGTATCGCTGGTTACTACGCTGAGCTCGCGACGCGCGAAGGGTTGGTAGGCATCGTGACGACGACGACCGATGCGCTAGTTCACCCGTGGGGTGGAGTCGAGCCCCTTCTCGGCACAAACGCGCTCGCGATGGGTTTCCCGACCGAGCCGCCAATTCTCCTCGACATGGCGATGAGCGTTGCCGCCCGCGGAAAACTCGTCGACGCGATGAAGAAGGGGCAAAAGATACCCGAAGACTGGGCCATAGACAGCGAAGGCAGACCAACTACAGACCCGGAGAAGGGACTAAAAGGCGCTCTCAGTCCATTCGGCAAATCCAAGGGCTACGCGTTGGCTTTTGTCCTCGAGTTGCTCGCTGGCCCGCTCGTGCGCGCGAGCGTCGGCAAAAGCATCGATGGAACACTCGAGCCCGTAAAGGGCTTCTGCACGAAAGGCGATTTCATGATAGCGATAGACCCAGCAGCGTTCATTTCACCCAAAGAGTTCAAAGCACGAGTCAAGGACTACGTGACAGAGATCAAAGCCTCCAAAAAAGCCCCCGGTATATCTGAGATAATGGTTCCAGGTGAGCCAGAGCAAAAGGCGCGCGAGAGGAGGCTCCGCGAAGGAATCCCGATCGCCGATGAAGTTTGGGCCGAACTTGAGCAAATTGCGAAGGAACTGAAAGTGGACATCGGCAAAGTTCGCTAGACCTTCCTCAACACCGCTTCCGCCGCAATCACCAACGGTTCGATACAATCGCACACCGGCGGCGCGTAGCAGTACTCCATGCGCGAGAGATCGTCGACCGTTATCCCATGTTGGATTGCAAGCGCCAGCAGGTTCGCGCGTTCGGCTGAGCCCTCGCCTATCATCTGGCCGCCGAGTATCTTGCGCTCCCCCGGTTCGACGAGCAGCTTTACAATCACTGGCTCGCCCCCCGGGTAGTAATGAGGTTTACTCAAAGTTCGGATGCGCCCGACGATCGGCTCCATTCCGGCCCCCTTCGCGGTGTGAATCGTCAGGCCCGTGGAAGCGATTTCCAATTCGTAAGCAGAGGTCACGACTGTGTTGAGGACGCCCGGAAATACTTCATTTCCCCCGGCTGCATTTGTGCCGGCCACCTTACCCATGCGGATCGCCGTTGTCGCCAGCTGGCTCAGTATGGGGCGCTTGGTTATGAAGCACTTCGCTTCGGCGCAATCGCCAGCGGCGTAAACATCTGGGGCGCTCGTGCGCAAATGATCATCGACCGCGATCGCTCCGGTGGGGCCGACGTTTATCCCAGCTGCCTTTGCCAACCCGATATCCGGCTTTACGCCAGTAGCGATTGCGACCAAGTCCGCGGGTATCTCTTCACCAGCGACAGCAACGGAGCCCACCTTATCTACCCCGAGTATTTCATCCACCCGCTTGCAGCAGATGGTCTCGATGCCGTGCCCCCTCAGTTGCTCGATCACCGAGTCTGACATGTCGGGGTCTAGCATCCCAGGCAGCACACTAGGTTGCATTTCGACAATTGTAACCCCAAGCCCGCGCTTGCGCAGTGCCACGGCGGTTTCGATGCCTATTGGCCCGGCCCCAATCACGACCGCCTTCACCGCCCGCGGCAATGCAGCAATGATTTCCTCTCCATCCCTCATCGTTCGAACGGTATGCACGTTGCCCAAGTTGACCCCGGGGATGGGTGGTTTAGGCGCAAGGCTACCAGTGGCGAGAATCAGAGTGTCGTACTCTATCGACTCGCGTTTGGCAGTGTGGCGGCTGACGACTTCAACGGTTCGCTTGCCCGCGTCTAGAGAAATCGCTTCGGTCGCGGTTCTCACGTCTATGTTGGGCAGCCGGGGTGCGGGTTCCACGAGATTTTTTATGTGGGGGATTTCTCCGCCTATCGCGAAGGGAATGCCGCACGGGTGATATATGGCGTAGAGGCGGCGCTCGATGACGGTGATTTTGGCTTCTCGGTTGACCACCCGCGCAGTCGATGATGCTGTCAGGCCGGCGGACTCGAAGCCTATGACGACGATGTGTTTCAAGCCTTGGCCCCCCGTTTGGCATGCGTTAGCATCTCGACTACTGGAAGTTTCTCTCCAGCTAGGAAGCTTATGCACGCGCCGCCGCCCGTACTTATGTGTTTGATTTGAGGGGCCACCCCGGCCGAGTTTGCCGCTGCAACGATGTGCCCGCCGCCTATTATCGTGAACGCCTGCGAGCGCGCCATGGCTTTCAGCACTTCAAAAGTCCCTTTGGCAAAGGCGGGGTTTTCAAACTTTCCAAGCGGACCGTTCGCCACGACCGTTTTAGCACCCCCGATGGCGAGCGAATATTCGGCCACTGTCCTGCTGCCTATGTCGCACATCGGTAGTTCCGTCGGTAGCTGATCGAGCGATAGTTCTTTTGCCTGCCCATTGTCATCGACGATCACATCGAGCGGCATTTTTATTTTTTCTGCGTGCTTGGAGAGCAACTCTTTGGCCTTGTTGATCTGTTTTTCATAACCCTTGTCAATCAAGAACCGCATGTTGGATTTACCTATATCGTGGCCTGCGGCAGCGATGAAAGTTTGCCCAACCAACCCCCCTGTAAGAACCAAATCGGCGGTGTTTTTTCCGAGCACGTTTTCAGTTATAATCAATGAATCATCAACTTTCATCCCCCCGAGCACGTAAACGCATAGCCGCTCTGGCGAGAGTGCCTTGCTAAGCCCGCGAAGCTCGCGTTCCATTAAGCGGCCGGCGAAAGTCGGCAGCACGTGACCGAACCCGACTAAGGATGGGCTAGAGCGGTGTGTGGCGCCGAATGCATCGTTCACGTAAATCTCGGAATGTTCGGCGAGCTTGCGCACGAGGTGGGTGCGGGCGAGTTCATCGGCCGATTTGCTGAGCCACTCCTCCGCGCAGAACCGAATGTTTTCTAGCATCAAAATTTCGGACGGCCTCATTATCTTTATCGCGCTTCTAGCCGCTGGTCCAAGGATATCATCGATGTATCTCACCTGCATTCCAAGTATATGGCTCAATCGCGCCGCATGCTTTTCGAGTGTCGTGAAATCTGCATCGCCCGGACGTCCTTGGTGGGCGAGCAGCACGACCTTGGCACCCTTGTGGGCGAGTTCATTCAGCGTGGGCGCACACTCGCGCATCCTCGTGTCATCCAAAATTTCTCCTGTTTTTGGGTCGATGGGTGAATTGATGTCAATGCGCACCAGAACTGTTTTGCCCCTGACATTAGCATTGTCCAAGGTGGGGAACTCCAACCTATCCTCCTCACTACATGCGCTCGGCGATTTTGTTTGCCATGTCGACGAGCCTGCAGGAATAACCCCATTCATTATCGTACCAAGCGACTACCTTGACCAAGTTTCCACCGATAACCGTGGTGAGGGGGCAGTCGACAATGGCGGAGTGCGGGTCACCGATGAAATCGACTGAAACGAGCGGCTCGTTTACGCACCGCAGAATGCCCTTCAACTTACCATCGGCCGCCTTTCTGAAAGCCGAGTTTACCTCCTCGGGAGTCGTGTTTTTTCTCAGGATGGCAACTAGATCCACCGCGGAAACGTCGGGCACCGGCACTCGAAGGGCTATGCCGTGCATCTTGCCCTTTGTCGCGGGCAGAACTTCGCCCATGGCCTTGGCGGCCCCGGTCGTGGTCGGGATGATGGAGAGAGCGGCGGCCCTTGCCCGTCTGAGGTCTTTGTGCATGAGGTCGAGCAGCCTCTGGTCGTTCGTGTAAGCGTGAGTCGTGGTCATGAGCGCTTTCTCGACGCCGAACTCTTTGTCGAGCACATCCACCACGGGTGCGAGGCAGTTCGTGGTGCAGGAGCCGAGCGATATCACGTGGTGCTTTTCAGGATCGTAGCTTTCATCGTTGACGCCGGGGACGACCGTTATGTCGGGATTTTTTGCCGGTGCCGTTATCAGGACTTTTTTTGCCCCCGCCTGAATGTGTTTGGATGCGTTTTCCTTGTCTGTAAAAACACCGGTGGACTCGATTACCAAGTCGACGCCCATCTCTTTCCACGGAAGTTTAGCGGGGCTCTTTTCAGAAATGTGTTTCAGCTTTTCCGATCCGACTGTTATCGCCCCATCTTCGGCTTTCACATCAACGTCCAGTTTTCCAAAAACCGAGTCGTATTTCAGCAGGTGGGCGAGCGTTTGTGCATCGGCCAAGTCGTTTACGGCAACACACTCAAATTTTCTCGGCCTCTTCAGAGATGCCCGGTAGAAAACCCTGCCGATCCTGCCAAAACCGTTTATCGCGATGTGCATTCAGCCACCCCCAACGTTGCCTCTAACTTCTTTGATTAGTGGCCGCTAACCCAATATAAAACTTTTTTACGCATGGCTGTGAGGCTATATCGAGTACCATGAAAGATAACCAGGCGAATGTGAAGCCAGACGAAATCGTGGCTGATTTGGACAAATTGGAAAAGTGTAAGCGTTGCGGTGGGGAACTGGGCGATTTTTTAACCTCACTCGCGGTCGAGCAAAGGCTTGCGATAACCCGGGCGAGATGCAAAAAATGCCACCAAAAGTATGTGCAGTTAAAACAAGTGCCGGCCAGTATGCTCAAGCAGTTCAGCAAGGTCATAGATGAGGCCGAACCTTGGATGCAAATCATGACGGACGAAATCCTGATAGGTAGCGATGATCGGCTGGAAAAATGCAACAGTTGCGACGGCCGCTTGGTAGATCGTTTTGTGTGCACCTCGGGCGGGCATAACTGGGAAGTCGTTCGAGCTAGATGCGAAAGGTGCGACAAGCGATTCGTGCGGTTCAGGCGGATTTACCTTTACAAGTGAATCCGCAATGCTTAATATATCCAAAATTGAGTAACTAACAGATTTTTGAGAAGGTGAAAAAGCATGCGTGATTTACCCGTACTGCTAGAGCTCGCACATGCCAGAGCGCATGTTGCCCAATGCAGGCTATCCTCCCGCGAACTGGCAAATCGACTTGGCACCTCTCAGCAAACCGCGGCACGTTGGCTGGTGGAGCTTGAAAAGCGCGGCTTGATCACCCGCGTCTCCGGCCCCAAGGGGCAGAGCGTCAGGCTGACGAAGGCTGGGCTGTCAATCCTTCGCTCATCTTATCAGAAGCTGAGTTCCATTTTCGGGGCGAGCCCGCGAGCGGCCAGGTTAGTCGGGACTGTGGTGTCCGGGTTGGGTGAGGGTTCGTACTACATGCGCCAAGATGGGTATCGCGAGCAGTTCATGCGCAGGCTTGGGTTCGAGCCTTACCCCGGAACTCTGGATGTGAAACTCGATGGCGAGTCCGTAGAGTTAAAGAGCGTGATCGAGCACATGCAGGGTGTTCTTATCGAAGGGTTCAAAACCGATGAAAGGGCTTTTGGGCCGGTCAAATGTGTTCCAGCAAAAATCCGTGGTGTGCGCGCAACGATTGTCTTGCCAGCTAGGAGCACCCACATCGACACCATTGAGTTAGTGGCGCCCAGAAACCTGCGAAAGGCCCTGAAGCTGAAGGACGGCGATAGGGTCGAGGTCGAGGTGTTGACTTGAGCGTGGATGAGGCACTCGGAGCCCTGCGGAACGGCAGTTTTGTCTTGATCCACGATGCCGCGAGCAGAGAAAACGAAACGGATTTGGTAATCTTGGCAGAGAAAGTCAAGCCGCGCCACGTTGCGCTCATGAGAGCGGATGCGGGGGGCCTTATTTGCGTTGCGTTGCATCCCCGCATAGCCCGAAACGTTGGGCTGCCCTACATGACTGAAGTTTACGGAGCCGCTGCCAGCAAGTTCAAGGCGCTTGCTGTGACTAAGCCAGACGATATCCCCTACGACGAGAGGTCGGCTTTTTCAATTTCAGTGAATCACCGCATGACATACACGGGCATAACGGATGCAGACCGCGCACTCACCATCAGTGAATTGGGTATCCTCGGAAGGCAGTCTTTCGACAAGCAAATGATCGAGGAGTTCGGTCAAAAATTTAGAAGCCCTGGGCATGTGCCGCTCCTGCGCGCGGCTGAAGGCACGGTCCTCAAGAGGCGGGGGCATACCGAGCTTGCGTGTGCGCTTGCGGAGATGGCGGGTGTAACGCCTGTGCTGGCGATATGCGAGATGCTCGACTCGCGGACAAGCAAAGCGTTGAGCAGGCGGGCCGCGATTGAGTATGCTGAAAAAAGAGGACTTGTTCATCTGGATGGCGCTGAGGTAGTTGATGAATACAAAAAATGGAAGCGCGAGGAGGAACGAAGATGCGCCAAATAGGCGTGGTCGATACGACGTTTGCCCGCTACGATATGGCAAAGGCCGCAATGGATGAGTTAACGCAGCTCTGCAGCGTCAAGTTCGTGCGCAAAACGGTACCCGGCATCAAAGACTTGCCGGTGGCAGCGAAGCAGTTGCTCGAGCAAGGTTGTGAACTCGTTATGGCGTTCGGCATGCCGGGCGCAAAGCCCATCGATAAGCAATGCGCGCACGAGGCCTCGCTCGGCATAATCTGGGCGCAGCTGTTGACAAGTAAGCACATTATCGAAGTCTTCGTGCACGAGGATGAAGCCCCGGACGACAAAAAGCTGGCTGAGCTCGCGGACAAACGTGCGAGGGAACACGCCCGCAATGTTTATCGCTTACTTTTCAAGCCTGAAGAACTTGCAAAACTGGCCGGCACTGGGCAGCGTGAAGGAGGCCCAGACGCCGGTCCGCTAAGGAGGTGAGCTGATGGTGAAGTTAGGGCTAGTGAGCACTGAATTCAACTTTGATATAGTTGGGCCGATGGTTGAGTTCGCGAAGCGACATGCAGATTTCTTGGAAGCAAAGATAGTCGCAGAGTTGCAGGTGCCGGGCGTCTACGAGATACCCCTGGCGGCAAAGAAACTCGTCGAGCGGAAGGACGTCGATGCGGTAGTCACGCTGGGCGCGGTGATCGAGGGAGAGACTGGGCACGACGAAGTGGTGATGCAGCAGACCGCGCGAAAGTTAATAGACCTGTCGGTAGAATATGGTAAACCAGTGGCGCTTGGCATCTCTGGGCCAGGGATGACCCGCGTGCAGGCGTTAGAGAGAGTGAACGAGTACGCCAAACGCGCGGTGGAAGCCGCGGTCAAGACTGCGAAGCGCATGGGTAAGGTGTAAAGTTGGACCCAAAGAAGGTCGGGATATTAGCGCTTGGCTCGCACGAGGAGAAGCATGGCGCAGCTTTGCCTCCAGACACGGACGCTAAGCTGGCGGCCCATATCGCTTTAGAGGCAGCCGCACGAACCGGTGCCAAGTTTTTGGGGATGCTCTACGCATCTTACGAATTGCCCGGCATAGACACGGGGCGACATCAACCTCTGGAGCAACTCATCGACGAACTTGTTT
>Ga0209610_1000775_pt1 | contig 16619 bp, 16 predicted proteins | sample LakKivw275mmetaG_FD_184137 | JGI IMG/M metagenome (GOLD analysis project Ga0209610, IMG submission 184137) | Anoxic lake water microbial communities from Lake Kivu, Rwanda to study Microbial Dark Matter (Phase II) - Lake Kivu water 275m metaG... | ecosystem: Environmental > Aquatic > Freshwater...
GCATGGGCGAGGGCGTGCCCATCGAGCACCCGATGATCAGCCGGGCCATCGAGCGGGCCCAGAAGCAGGTCGAAGGCCAGAACTTCACCGTCCGCAAGCACCTGCTCGAATACGACGACGTCATGAACAAGCAGCGGGAGACGATCTACGGCCAGCGCCGCAAGATCCTCCAGGGCGAGGACCAGCGCGAGTATTTCCTCGGCCTCATCGAGAGCCTCGTCGAGTGGTTCCTCGACACGCACGCCAACAAAGACAAGGCCCCCGAGGAGTGGGACCGCGAGGGCCTGCGCCAGGCCGTCCTCGGCCAGTTCGGCGTGGACATCGCCACCCTCGGCATCGTTTGGGACACGGTCGTTCACGACGGGCTGCGCGAGACGCTCATCCAGGGGCTCAAGGCCGCCTACGAGGCCAAGGAGCGCCAGCTCGGCCCGTTCGTGCGCGAGTTCGAGCGGATGATCCTCCTCCAGGTCATCGACTCGCAGTGGAAGGACCATCTGCTCGAGATGGACCATCTCAAGGAAGGCATCGGCCTGCGGGGCTACGGCCAGAAGGACCCGCTCATCGAATACAAGAAAGAGGGCTTCGAGATGTTCCAGGCCATGCTCGACCGGATCGAGGAGGACGCCGTGCGCTACGTCTTCCTCATCCAGCCGGTCATCGACCAGCCGGCGCCCGTCCGCAAGCCGACGCCGGTCTATTACCAGCAGCCCACGGGGCCGTCCGGCCAGCGGGCCAAGCAGGCCCGGGCCATGATCCCGGGCAAGCGCCACAAGCACTGATCCGGGAGCCAAGGAGGAGCCATGCTCGACGACAAGATCCGGGAAGCCCTCACCTTCGACGACGTTCTCATCCTCCCCGCGGCCTCCGACATCGCCCCGGCCCAGGCCTCGGTCGCGACGCGGCTCAGCCGCCACATCACCCTCAACATCCCGGTCGTCAGCGCGGCCATGGACACGGTCACGCTGTCGCGCATGGCCATCGCCCTGGCCCAGCAGGGCGGCCTGGGCATCATCCACCGCAACCTCTCGATCGAGGGCCAGGCCGAGGAGGTCGACAAGGTCAAGCGGCACGAAAGCGGCATGGTCGTCGAGCCCATCACCCTCCGGCCCCAGGACAAGATCTCCCGAGCCCTCGAGGTCATGAAGGAGCACCACATCTCGGGCCTGCCGATCACCGACGAGGCGAACACGCTCGTCGGCATCCTGACCAACCGCGACATCCGCTTCGAGAGCCGCCTCCACCTGCCCATCGAGAAGATCATGACCCGCAAGCTCGTCACCGTCCCGGTCGGGACGTCGCTCGAGGAGGCCGAGAAGGTCTTCCACGAGCACAAGATCGAGAAGCTGCTCGTCGTCGACGACGGCTACCACCTCAAGGGCCTGATCACCTACAAGGACATCCTCAAGCGGATCCAATACCCCGACGCGGCCAAGGACAGCCTGGGCCGGCTGCGGGTCGGGGCAGCGGTCGGCGTCGGGGCCGATTTTATGGACCGGGCCAAGGCCCTGGTCGCGGCCAAGTGCGACGTCATCGTCGTCGACAACGCCCACGGCCACTCGCGGCGCGTTCTCGACACGGTCAAGGCGCTCAAGAAGGCCTTCCCGGGCCAGGAGCTCATCGCCGGCAACATTGGCACGGCCGGGGCGGCCCGGGAGCTCATCGACCTCGGCATCGACGCGGTCAAGGTCGGCGTCGGGCCCGGGTCCATCTGCACGACCCGGATCATCACCGGGGCGGGCATCCCCCAGATCACAGCCATCGCCGACGTCTACGAGGTGACGAAGAAGGCCGGCGTGCCGCTCATCGCCGACGGCGGCATCAAGTATTCCGGCGACATCACCAAGGCCATCGCCGCCGGGGCCGACTCGATCATGCTCGGCAACCTCCTCGCCGGGACCGAGGAAGCGCCGGGCGAGGTCGTCATGTACCAGGGCCGGGCCTACAAGATGTACCGGGGCATGGGCTCGATCGCGGTCATGAAGGAAGGCAAGAGCAGCGACCGCTATCAGCAGGACCTGCAGGCGAGCGCGAGCAAGCTGGTGCCGGAAGGGATCGAGGGCCGGGTGCCCTACAAAGGCAGCACGACGGCCATCGTCCAGATGCTCGTCGGCGGGCTCAAAGCCGGCATGGGCTACGCCGGCTGCCGGACGATCGAGGACCTTCAGACCAAGGCCCACTTCATCAAGATCACCCAGGCCTCGCTCAAGGAAAGCCACGTCCACGACGTCGTTATCACCCAGGAAGCGCCCAACTATCACCTCGATTGAGCCGGGACCGGAGGGGATCCGGAGGGAATGGAGACGGGACGATAAAGGGGGTCAGCGATGCCGCTCTCTGTGATCAAGACCATCTTCGCGTTCCTGCTTCTCGGGGCCGGGACCGGGGCGTTCCTCACCATGATGGCCCGTTTCGGCCGGCCCGGCGGCGAGGCCCGCTCGGAAAGGCTGCGGCGGCTTCACAAGGCCTTCGGCTGGATCTACGTGGGGCTGCTCGCCCCGCTCGTCGTCGGGGGCGGCATCTTCCTTGTCCGGATGGGCGACGGGTTGACGATCCGGGGAGGGCTCCATGTCCTGCTCGCGCTCTCTCTGCTCGCGGTGCTGCTGCTCAAGGTCCTCACCGTCAAGACGCACCGGCAGATGATGAGCTTCGCCCGGAGCCTGGGCCTGGCCGCGTTCGCCATCACCCTGGTCATCGTCCTGATGACGGCCGGGTGGTTCGTCCTGCTCTCGGCCGCGGCGCGCTAGAGCCTGCGGCGGGAGCTGCGGTCTAGCGCATCCCCAGGATCGCGTTCCCCTCGCCCATCAGGACAATGGTCGGCCGGAAGTGCTCCATCTCGGCCTCGTCCATGTAGCCGTAGGCCGCGACGATGATGATGTCGCCGACGGAGACCTTGTGGCCGGCGGCGCCGTAGACCTCGACGCTGCGCGAGCCTTTCCCGCCGCGGATGGCGTAGGTCGTGAAGCGCTTGCCGTTCGTGACGTTCCAGACCTCGACCCTCTCGAACGGCGCGAGCCCCGCGGCGGTCATGATGTCCTCGTCGAGGGACAGACTTCCCTCGTAGGCGATGTCGACGCGGGTGACGGTGGCCCGATGGACCTTGGTCCGCAGGAAAGCTCGAAGCATGGCCTTCTCCTCAAACCGTGAGCCGGAGGTTGTCGATGAGGCGGGTCGAGCCGATGAAAACGGCCAGGGCAACGAGGACCTCGCCGCGGAGCTCGGCCACCGGCTCGAGCGTTCCCGGGTCGACGGCCTCGGCGTAGTCGATCCGGGCCAGGGGCTCGGCCTCGATCACGCCGCGGATGCCGGCGACGAGCCGGGCCGCGTCCCTCTCGCCGGCCGCGACCGCCTTTTCGGCCCAGCGCAGGCTCGTCGAGAGCACCCGGGCCGCCCGCCGCTCGGCCGGGCCGAGATAGGCGTTGCGGGAGCTCAGGGCCAAGCCGTCGGGCTCGCGGACGATCGGGCAGGTCACGACCTCCACGTCGAGGTCGAGGTCCGCCGCCATCCGCTCGATGATCAGCACCTGCTGCGCGTCCTTGGCGCCGAAAAAGGCGAAGTCCGGTCCGACGATGTCGAAGAGCTTGAGCACGACCGTGGCCACGCCCCTGAAGTGGCCGGGGCGCGACCGGCCGCAGAGCTTGTCCTGAAGGCCTTCGACCTCGACGGAAGTCCGGTAGCCGGGGGGATAGATCTCGGCGGCCTCGGGATAGAAGAGGGCGTCGACCCCGGCCTCCTTCAGATAGGCCGAATCCTTGGCGAGGTCCCGCGGGTACTTGGAGAAGTCCTCGTTGGGGCCGAACTGGGTGGGATTGACGAAGATGCTGACGACCGTGACGTCGGTGCGGGCCTTGGACTCGCGCACCAGGCTGAGATGGCCTTCGTGGAGATAGCCCATGGTCGGGACGAAGCCGATCCTCTTCCCTTCCCGCCGCCATTCGCGGGCCAGGGCCTTCATCGTCGAGACGGACTTGACGGTCCTCATCGCCGCCCCTTCGCTTTCGGGGAGCGGGGCCTCGCCCGCCGCAGCTCCGAGGCGACCTCGGGCTTGAGATGATACGACGTGCCGCCGTCGGGGAAGGCCCCGTCCCGGACCTCGGCGGCATAGGTCTCGACGGCGCCGCGGATGACGCCGTGGATGTCGGCGAAGGTCTTGACGAACTTGGGCATGTAGCCCGTCGAGTAGCCGAGCATGTCATGCAGGACGAGGACCTGGCCGTCGCAGGCGGGACCGGCGCCGATGCCGATCGTCGGGACGCTCACGGTCTTCGTCACCAAGGCCGCGACCTCGATGGGCATGGATTCGAGGACGATGGCGAAGGCCCCGGCGGCCTCGAGGGCCGCGGCGTCGTCGACGATACGGCGGGCCTCCCCGGCCGCCGTGCCCCTGACCCGGAACCGGCCGTAGCGGTTGATGGACTGCGGCGTCAGCCCGACGTGGCCCATGACAGGGATCTCGGCCTCGACCATGGCCGCGACGAGCTTGAGCCGCTTGGCCGAGGCCCCCTCGATCTTGACCGCGGACGCCCCGGCCTCCTTGAGGAAGCGGGAGGCGTTGCGGATGGTCTCGTCGGCCGACAGGTGGAAGGAGAAATAGGGCATGTCGCCGACGACCAGGGCGCGCCGGACCGCGCGCGTCACGGCCTTGGTGTGGTGGATCATCTCGTCCATGGTCACGGGCACGGTGTTGGCGTAGCCCAGCATGACCATGCCCAGGGAATCGCCGACCAGGATGAGGTCCACGACCCCGCTCTCGTCGAGGATGCGGGCCGTGGGGTAATCGTAGGCCGTCAGGCATACGATCCGGGGGCCGGCCTCTTTGCGGGCCTGGAGGGAGGGGATGGTGATCTTCTCGTCTGTGATAGCGGCCATCGTCCGTCCTTTCTCCCCATCCCGCCGGGGCGGGTTTGGGGTAAAGTCAAAACTCGTCGGCGCCTCGTCCGGTCCCGGGGCGGACCCGCCGCCTCCGGGCCGGCTCCTTGCGCTTAACCTCTTTTAGGGCCTTTCCCTCCGTAGCTCTGGGGCACGTAATAGAGGGAGGCTTTCTTCATGTCCCGGAGCTGGTCGAGGAGGTCGAGCACATCCTCCTCGCGGCCGAAATCGATGTCGTCGGCCTTGACGACCAGCAGGGGCGAGCTCTGATAGTTGAAGAAGAAATAGTCGAAGGCCTCGACGATGTCCTCGAGATACTTCACGGAGATGTTCTTCTCGACCGAGTCGCCGTCCTTGGCGATGCGCCGGCCGAGCGTCGCCGTCGAGATCTGGAGGTAGATGGCGAGATCCGGCTTAGGGACGCGCTCCGAGAGGATGCCGTAGATCTTCTCGTAGACGAGGAGCTCGTCGTCGGACAGCGTCTGGTAGGCGTAGATCTTGTCCTTCTCGAACATGTAGTCGCAGATGATCCGGTCGACGAAGAGGTCCCGTTGGAGCAGCCGGACCTGCTGGTTGTAGCGGTTGGCCAGGAAGACGAGCTGGGACAGGAAGGCCGAGCCCTCCCGCTCGTTGTAGAAGTCCTTCAGGTAAGGATTGCCGACGTTGTCGAGGACGACCTTGCCGCCGATCCGCTGGGCCAAGATGTTGGCCAGCTGGGTCTTCCGGGAGCGGAAAACGCCCTCGACGGCGATGTGCTTGAAGGGGACTTCGAGAGCGCTTTTCATGCCCATCGGGAACTGTTTAGGTTATAGCTAAAGTCTAACTATAAGTCAACGGAGTTCAGAGGGCGGCGGGACCGTCTTCCCGGCCGGCAGGATCAGGCCTGGGTCTTGGTCTGCAGAGGGATGACGATCCAGGCGATGATGTAGAAAAAGACCATCGGCAGGACGGCCGTGACCAGGGCCAAGCCGACGAGAAGCAGGCGGACGATCGAGACGTCGATGTCCCAGTATTCGGCAAGCCCGCCGCAGACGCCGCCGAGCATCTTCTGGGTGGTCGAGCGGAAGAGTTTCTTGGCCATGTGAATTCTCCTCGCTTATTATACGTAAATCCCGTGGATTTCGCCCAAAAAAAGCGCCGCCCCGCCTGGAATTCCTTGACTCGGAGGGCCCTCAACGTTTAGGATGGTGGCGCCAGAACTGAATTCCCCAGGAGGACGATGATGCACGGCTGGACTGGCCAATTCCTAAGGGTCAACCTGACCGATAGGACCTATAGGGCAGAGCCTTTTAGCGAGGATTTCGCCCGCAAATGGATCGGCGGCCGCGGCTTCGCCGTCAAGATCCTCTATGACGAGCTCAGGCCGGGGATTGACCCCCTCGGTCCGGACAACAAGTTCATCGTGGCCCTCGGGCCGATCGCCGGCATCCCCGCCCCGAACACGGGGAAAGCGGTCGTGGCCGGCAAGTCCCCGATCACGGGCGGTTACGGCGACGGAAACCTCGGGACCCGGGTCGCCGAGCAGCTCCGCAAGGCCGGCTATGACGCCCTGATCGTCGAGGGCAAGGCCGCCTCCCCCACCATGCTCGTCATCAACGACGACAAGGTCGAGTTCCTGCCCGCCGGCGAGGTCTGGGGCCGGGGCACCTACGTCACCAACGACTGGATCTACGCCAAATACGGCAAGGGCGTCGGCGTCCTCAACATCGGCCAGGGTGGCGAGAACCTCGTCCGCTATGCCGTCGTCCGCAGCCTCGAAGGGCGGGCCGGCGGCCGCACGGGCATGGGCGCGGTCATGGGCTCGAAGCTCCTCAAGGCCGTCGTCGTCAAGGGCACGAAGCCCATTCCCCAAGCCGACCCGGCCGGGATGAAGAAGGTCGGCACGGACGACCTCCGCGAGGTCAACAGGATCGACAAAAAGACCGGCTGGTCCATCCAGAGCACGAACGGCGTCCTGGCCTGGTGCAACGAGGTCGCCGCCCTGCCGGTCCGGAACTTCCGCAAGACCCATCACCCCGACGCCTGGAAATGCGACGGCGAGCGCCTCAACAACGCCCGCATCGCCACCTACGGCTGCCCGAACTGCACGATGCGCTGCGGCATCGCCATCCACGACGAGGCCGGCCGCGAGTCCGAGCTCGACTACGAGAACGTCGGCCTCCTCGGCCCCAACCTGGAGATCTTCGACCTGCCCCTCATCGGGACGCTCAACTACATGTGCGACGACTACGGCGTCGACACGATGTCGGGCGGCTGCGTCCTGAGCTTCTACGCCGACGCCGTCGACCGCGGCGCCGCGCCCGGCGACCTCCGCTTCGGCGACTCGGAAGGCTTCAAGAAGCTCCTGACGGCGATCGCCCTGCGCCAGGGCGAGATCGGCAACATCCTGGCCGAGGGCTCGATGCGGGCCGCCCGCAAATTCGGCCACGGCTCGATCGACTACGCCATGCAGGTCAAGGGCCTCGAGGTCGCCGCCTACAACTGCAAGTTCATCCCCGGCATGGCCCTGGCCTTCGGCGTCAGCCCGATCGGCGCCCACCACAAGGAGTCCTGGGTCATCACCTTCGAGCTCAAGCAGTCCGTGCGCGAGTCCTACGGGCCGGAGAAGGCCCAGAAGGTCATCGACCTCCAGCGCATCCGCGGCGGGCTCTTCGAATTCATCGTCTCCTGCCGCTTCCCCTGGATCGAGAACGGCTGGCCCCTCGAGCATTATCCCAAATATTTCAAGCTCGTCAGCGGCCTCGATTGGACGCTCGACGATTTCTGGACGGTCTCGGACCGGATCTATTCGCTCATCAAGCTCTTCTGGCTCCGGGAATACCCCCAGACCGACCGCCGGCTCGACTACCCACCCGCCGTTTGGTTCGATCCCTCGAACGTCGACACCGAGGGGCCGATCGCCGGCAAACACCTCGAGTTCGACAAATACGACGGCCTGCTCCAGCACTATTACGACCTGCGCGGCTACGACCGGCGGGGCATCCCGACCAAGGCCACGCTGGAGCGGCTCGGGACCGCCGAAGAGGGCCGGGCGGCGGAACGCTACGGATCGCTCACATGACGATCACGGTCAAGCTCATCGGCCCGTTCGTCCAGCTCTTCGGCTTCAGCGAGAAGCCGCTCGACGTGCCGGAGGGCACGACCGCCGACGACCTGATCGGCCTCGTCAGCATTGACAAGTCGCGGCCCAAGGTCGTGACCCGCAACGGCCGGGCCGTCGTCCCCGGCGAACCCCTGGCCGACGGCGACCGCGTCGTCATCTCGCCCATCTATTCGGGCGGATAAGCCCGATATCGTCGCCACCGAAGGAGGTCGGGGAGATGACCCACCAGGTCCTGGTCGGCGGCCGGTGGCGCGACGCGAAAGACCCGGTCGGCGCCTTCACGGCCAACGATCCGGCCCAAGGGGTCCCGATCCCCGGCGAATACCCGATCTCCTCATGGCTCGACCTCGCGGAGGCGCTCGCGGCCGGGGCCGGCGCCGCGCCCGCCCTGGCCCAGGCGGGCCCCGACCGGATCGCCGGCTGCCTCGACGCGCTGGCCGCAGGCCTCGAGCGGCGGGCCGACGCCCTCATCGACATGGCCCGCCTCGAAACGGGCCTCCCCGCCGCCTCGCGTTTGAGGTCGAGCGAGCTGCCCCGGACGACCGGCCAGCTGCGGCAGGCGGCCGCGGCCTGCCGCGACCGTTCCTGGACGAGGGCGACGATCGACACCAAGCTCGACATCCGCTCCAAGCTGGGCCCGATCGGGGGGCCCGTGGCCGTCATGGGGCCGAGCAACTTCCCGTTCGCGTTCAACGCCGTCGGCGGCGGGGACTTCGTCGCGGCGCTCGCGGCCGCGAACCCGGTCATCGCCAAGGCCAACCCCCAATCGCCGGGCACGACCCGGATCATGGCCGAAGCGGCCTTCGAGGCCCTCTCCGCGAGCGGGCTCCCGGCGGCCGCCGTTCAGCTCGTCTATCATTTTTCTCCCGAGGACGCGCGGAAGCTCGTGTCGCACCCTTTGATCGGCGCCTCGGCCTTCACGGGCGGCCGGGCCGCCGGGCTGGGCCTCAAGGAGGCGGCCGACCGGGCCGGCAAGCCGATCTATCTCGAGATGTCCAGCATCAATCCGGTCTTCGTCCTGGCCGGCGCCCTGAAAGAGCGCGGCCGGGACATCGCCGCCGAGCTCTTCGCCTCCTGCACCTTGGGGGCGGGCCAGTTCTGCACCAAACCGGGACTCGTCATCTATCAGGAGGGCCCGGGCGACGGCGGTCTTTCGGAGGCGATCGAAGCCGCGTTCAACGGCGCGCCGGCGGACATCGTTCTCGGCCGTGGCGTAGTCAGGGGATTGGAGGCCGGGGTGGAACGCCTCAAGAAGCTGGGCGCCGAGCTCGCGGCCGGCCGGGGCGAGGCCGAGGGGCCGGGCTTCCGTTTCCGGCCGGCGCTTTTCCGCGTCCCGGCGGCCCGGTTCCTCAAGTCCCCAGCCGAGTTCCAAGTCGAGTCCTTCGGGGCGGTCTCGCTCGCCGTCGCGGCCAAGGACGTGGGCGAGATGACGGCCGTGGCGGCGGCCCTTGAGGGCCAGCTCACGGCCACGGTCTTCAGCGCCCGCGACGGCTCGGACGACGCGGCCTATGCGGTCCTCGAACCGCTTCTCCGGCGCCGCTGCGGCCGGCTGCTCAACGATAAGGTCCCGACGGGCGTCGCCGTCTCGCCGGCCATGAACCACGGCGGGCCCTTCCCCGCGACCGGGCATCCCGGCTTCACCTCAGTCGGCATCCCGGCGGCCATGACCCGGTTCGCCGCGCTCCACTGTTACGATAACGTCCGGCAGGACCGCCTCCCCTTCGAGCTCCGGAACGAGAATCCGACCGGCCGGATGTGGCGGCTCGTCGACGGCGAGTGGACGCAGCGCTCGATCGGCTAGATCTTCGCCTTGGCCTTGCTCCGGACCAAAGCATGGTTGATCGTATACTGGTTCCAGTCGGCGACCTTGGCGTAGAGCTTCTTGGCCCCGGCGGCGTCCCCGGCCTTCTCCTTGGCGACGGCGCCGTAATAAATGAAATAGGGATCGTCGATGGCGGCCTTGGTGAAACGGGCGTCCGCGCCCGCCGCGTCCCCTTGAGCCAGGGCGATATAGCCCTCCGTCCATTCCCCGTATTTAGCCAGGAGAGGGTCGTTGATCTTGGCGCTGGCGGCCCGGAACTCCTCGAGCTTCGGCTTGGCCCCCGGGATGTCACCCTTGCGAACGGCTATGAGCGCCTCGAAGAGCGGCAGGTTGGGGGCCATGGCCGCCTTATCGCTCGCCGCAACCTTGGGGTCGTCAAGGCAGGCCTTGAAGGCTTCAAGGCTCTTGGCCGCTCCCGCGGGGTCGTCCGTCTCGATAAAGATCATGCTCTTGATCTGATGGCCGTTGGCCGCCGATAGGGGAAGCCCCATCTCACCGGCCATGCGGATGGCGCTGTCCAGGCGATCGAGGGCCTTCGGATACTCTCCAGCGTAGATGTAGGAGAGAGCGATGGCTTCCTCGTTGCCGATCTTGTCGGCCGGCTCGGTCTCCATGCCCTTGGCCTTCTCCATGGCCCGGCGACCTTCCTCGTAGCGCCCCAGCAGAACGCAGCAGGAGCCGATCTTCAGCTGGGAGGCCGAGAAATGGGGATCGAGCTCGACGGCCTTCTCGTAGTGGCGGATGGCCTCCTCGAACCGCCCCATCTTCATGTAGAGGTCGGCCAGGCAGTCGTGGGGGTTCGGCTCGGACGGCGCCAGCTTCAAATAGGCCTGGAAATGCTCTTCGGCCTTTTCGAACTCGCCCTTGGGGTAGTAGACATAGCCGAGCCGAAGGTGGGCCCGGGCGAAGTCCTTGTCGAGAGAGAGGGCCTTTTCGAATTCGGCGATGGCCTTGTCCGTTTCCTCACGCCCGACATAGCTGTCCGCCAGATAAAGGTGGGCCCGTTTGTCGTTGGGGAAGAGGTCCGCCAGCTGCTTCAGGAGGGCGTTCTCCTTGACCGGATCGTTCTCCAGCCAGGCGGCCTGCCGGGCCGCGATCAGCAGCTGCTCCCCCCTTGTAACGCTCGCGCTGAGGGCCATCGCCTTTCTCAACTCCTCATCGAGGACCTTCGGATCGGCGGCGGTAAAGGCAGTGGATAGGTGGGCCAGGGCAAAGCCGGGATCGACCGCCGCGGCCCGCGCATAGAGCCCATTGGCCTCTGCGATATGATAGTTCTCGTCCTTGGCCCGTCCGTCGAGGAATAGCTTCAAGGCCTCCTGGGACTTCGTCGTGATCGGGATTTCCTGCGCCGCCGCGGCCTGCGCGCCCGCAATGGCGATCAGGAGGAGGGCGAGGCCCCCCAGCCGCAGCCTCAAGACTGACCTTCGGGAAAGACCCATGCTCCACCCCCTCAAAGAATGCTGACTTGACTTATCTATATGGACTGCAGGGCAGTTCGGGCGTCATGCCGGGGGCCAGGGACAGCTTTCGCTGACGGTCTGAGAATGAAGACCGGGGAGACGAAATTTCAAGCGTAATAGTCGGAAATCAATGTCGGGAGCGGCCGATCCCGGCTATTTATACAGGCACAGATAGGCCGATTCGGCGGCGACCTTGAGCTGGAACTTTTTTCCCGCCGCGACCGTGAAGCTCTCCCCCGCTTTGTAATCCTTCCAGACATCGCTTCCCGGCAGCTTGACGGTCAGGACGCCGCTGAGGACGGTCATGACCTCGACCGTCGAGGTCCCGAACTCGTACTCCCCGGGGGCCATGACCCCGACCGTCGCCGGCCCGTCCATCGACTTGAAGGCCAGGGACTTCACCTTGCCGTCGAAATACTCATTGACCTTGAACATGTCGACCTCTCATTTTCATCAGCAGCTCGACGACCTGGTTGGCCTGCATGGCCGCGACCAGGGCGACGCGCGGCGCCATCGGGCTGATCCCCTTGGGGCATTGGCTCGATTCGTCGCCGCAGATGTAGAGATTCCCGAGGCGCCGCGAATGGACTTTCGCGTTGCCGCCGTAGCCGGCCAGGCCCGAGGCGGCGACGATCGGCCGGCCCGGGAACTTGGCCAGGCTGGCCTCGATGAGCATCTCCTTGGCCGCGGCCTTGTCGAAAGCTTCGACGAGGACGTCGACGCGCTCGAAGATCCTGGCCGCGTTCCTGCGGGTGACGCGGACGTCGTGGATCTCGTAGAGGGAATAGGGATTGATGGCCAGGAGGTTCTCGCGCAGGGCCTCGACCTTGCGCTCGCCGACCTGGTCGACGAAATACTGCTGGCGGTTGAGGTTCGAGGGCTCGACCCGGTCGAAATCGGCGATGACGAGGCGCCCGACCCCGGCCCGGGCCAGGGCCACGGCCACGTTCGAGCCCAGCCCCCCGGCGCCGGCGATGCCCACGGAGCTCTGGCGCAGGACCGCGAGCACGCCGGGGTCGCGCCGGGAGAAATACTCCCGGGCGAAGGCGATCGATCCGGTCTTCGCCAGAGGTTTCATGGCTTGGCCCCTCCCCGCCCGGCCGTTCCCGTCCGGTCGATCTCGAGCCGGATCTCCCGCGGGTCGGGATCGATGCCGCTCAGGGCCGTGACCATCCCGAGCACGGTCTTCTCGATGAAGGTCTGAACGAAGGCGTTCAGGATGACTTCCTGGCCGTCGATCTCGAGCCGGATCTTGGTCATGTCCCCCTCCTTTTGCGCCAGAATAAGGTCCGCGAGGCGTCCGCTCTCGTCGGGGCCGAGGACCGGTACCGCCGCGCCGGGCACGGGCCCGTCGGCGACGATAGCCACGAGCTCCTGCGGCGCGATCGCGGGGACCTCGGCGACACCGGCCCGCCGGACCTCGATCTTGGGCAGGCCCGGGATGTCCTTGCCGCCCTCGATCAAAACGACGTCCGCGCCGGGGAAGAGCCGGCGGGACAGCCGCGCCGGGTCAACGTCCCCGGCCCGGCCGAAGGCGGCCCAGCCCTCGGGCGAGACCATGGCCACGCTCTCGGCCCCGGCCCGCGTGAAGTCGGACGTGTCCTTGCCTTCGGTGTCGAGCGCGAAGCCGTGCGAGCAGCGCTTGACGGCCGCGACCTTCAGGCCCCGTTCCCGGAGCGCCCCGATGAGACGGACAACGAGCCTCGTTTTGCCGCTCTCGGAAAAGCCGACGACCGCGAGTACCCTCATCGGCTCCTAACCTGACCTATTCATAAAAACGCCCTTTTTTTCATTTATATCATATCGGCTACTTCCACTCCACGGCCATGTTCTCGGGGCCGCGCGTCTTGACCTCCGGCCGCAGGTCGAGCTTCAGCAGGGCGGGCTTGGAGGCGATGTCCACGGCCACCCGGTAGACGAGCCGAAGGACCTTCTCCATCTTAACGTAGTCGACCTTGGCGGCGACGTCGCCCTCGGTGTGATAGTCCTCGGTCGTGCCGCAGAAGAACCAGACGCCGGGGATGCCGTAGCGGATGTAGGGGTACTGGTCGCTGCGGAAAAAGAACCGGTCCGGGTGGCTCGGGCTCTCATACGTATAGTCCAGCTTCAGCTCCGGACCCGGCTTCCTGTTCATGGCCTGGATCGAAGCGTCGAGTTCCGAGCTGAGCTTGTCCGAGCCGATGAGATAGATCTGGTTCGGGTCGTTCCGCGAGATCATGTCCAGGTTGAGGTTGGCGCTGATCTTCGCCGCGGGCACGGGACAGTGCTGGACGAAATAGTAGGACCCGACAAGCTCCCGCTCTTCGGCCGTGTTCCAGACGAAGATGATCGACCGCTTGGGCTTGGCGGGGATGAGGGCCTCGGCCAGCTCGAAGAGGCCGACGACGCCGGAGATGTTGTCGTCGGCCCCGGGGAAGATCCGGCCGTCGCGCGAGGGATTGTGGTCGTGGTGGGAGCTGATGGTCAGATATTCGTCCCGGAGGACCGGGTCGGACCCCTCGAGCACGGCGACGACGTTGAAGGTCTTGGCGGCGCGGGTCTCGGCGCCGATCTCGATCTCGAGGCGCCGGCCGCGGAGGGCCTTGGCGGCGACACGTTCGCCACGGCCGATCGAGGCAAACATGGCCGCCAGGTCTTCGGGCGATCCGCCGAGGAGGGCCGCGCCGGCCGCGTGCCGGACCTCGACCTGAAGGGCCGGAGCCCCGGGCCGGGGAGAGGGCGCGGGAGCGGGCCCCATCCCCGTTTGGACGTCCAGGAACTTGAGCCGCTCGGGCAGGTCGAAGCTCAGCCCCTTTTCAGCCAGCCGTTTTTCCCGCTCGTCCGCGATGACGGTGACGATGCCGGCCGCGCCGCGGTCCCGGAGAACGCCCGTCCTCCCGGCCAGGGCCCGCCGGTTCTCGGGGCGGCGAAGGGCATGGTCCGCGGGCAGGGTCCCATCGAGGAGGACGGCGATCTTGCCTTTGAGATCGACGCCGGCCAGATCGTCCCAGCCGAGCTCGGGCGCGGAAACGCCGAGGCCGACGAAGACGATCTCGCCGGAGACCCGGCCGGCCTCGAACATGCGGCCGGCGGTGGCGTCGGCCGGAAAGGCGAAGGCGTGTGTCCTTCCGGTCTCCACAAGGCGGAGCGACGAGGCGCACGGCACGATGGTCGTCACTTCGAGCGGGACGGCCTGAAGGAACGTCCCGTCCGGCATCGCGGGCCGCAGGCCGATCCGCTCAGCGGTCAGCGCGATGTATCGGGTGGCGATGTCCAGCTCGGGTGACGGGGCCGAGCGACCCAGGAATTCCGGCGAGCTGAGGAACTCCATCGGGATTTTCATGTCCCGGGCGCGGATCGAGGCCATGCCGCGGGAGGCTGTATCTCCGGAACAGCCGCCCAAGACCAGGGCCAGCCCCGCCGCGAGGATCAGAGCCGTTGCTCGCTGTTTTTTCATGGAAGCCTCCTTCCCCTGCCGGATCAAGCCCTCTTCGTACCCGAATCCGCCCCTCCCTGTCAAACGGGGAACTTCTCCGTTGCTTTCCGGCCCCTTTTCGATATAATCCCCCTCTTATGCGTCTCGAGGAGAGTTTGCCATGAACATCTGGAAGACGAAAACCCCGGCCCAGATCGAGGAGGCGGCGGAACACACCCAGCTCAAGAAGAACCTCACCGCCTTCGACCTGGCCGCGCTCGGCATCGGATCGGTCGTCGGGACGGGCATCTTCGTGGCCACCGGCCAGGGCGCCCAGCTCGCCGGCCCCGGCGTGCTGCTGTCGTTCATCATCGCCGCCGTCACCTGCGGCTTCTGCGCCCTGACCTATTCGGAGCTGGCCTGCATGTTCCCCGTCGCGGGCAGCACCTACTCGTACTCGTATGTCGCCTTCGGCGAGGTCATCGCCTGGATCATCGGCTGGGACCTCATGCTCGAGTACCTCGTCGCGGCGAGCGCCGTGGCCTCGGGCTGGTCGACGACCTTCATCGGCCTGATCGAGGGATGGGGGATCCACCTGCCCAAGGCCTTCCTGACCCCGCCCATCACGACCCAGGGGCACAAGATCGTTCTGTCGGGCGGCATCGTCGACGTCCCGGCCATCTTCATCACGCTGGCCATCACCTGGATCCTCTACATCGGCATCCGCGAGAGCGCCAAGATCAACAACATCATCGTCGGCGTCAAGGTGGCGGTCATCGTGCTGTTCGTCGTCCTGGGCGTCACCCACATCAACCTGGCCAACATGAGGCCGCTCATGCCCTTCGGCTGGAAGGGGGTCATGGCCGGCGCGGCCATCATCTTCTTCGCCTACATCGGCTTCGACGCCGTCTCGACCGCGGCCGAGGAGACCAAGAACCCGAAAAAGGACGTGCCCCTCGGTCTGATGCTCTGCCTGGGGGTCGTCATCGTCCTCTATGTCACCGTGGCCTTCACCCTGACCGGCATCGTGCCCTTCAAGCAGATCGACGTCGGCAACGCCCTGCCGGCGGCCCTGGCCCGGATCGGCATCCAGTGGGGCGGGGCCCTGGTCGCGACGGGGGCCATCATCGGCATGATCTCGACCCTGCTGGTCACGCTCTACGGCCAGATCCGCATCTTCATGGTCATGGCCCGCGACGGCCTGCTGCCCGCGACCTTCTCCAAGGTCCACCCCAAACACCGGACGCCGCATATCTGCACCTGGATTACCGGGATCGCCACGGCGGTCATCGCCGGCCTGTTCCCGCTGCCGATGATCATCGACCTCTGCAACATCGGCACGCTCTTCGCCTTCGTCCTCGTCTCGATCGGCGTCATTCTGCTGCGGAAGACCCAGCCCAACGTCGAGCGGAAGTTCAAGACGCCGGGCATGCCGTTCACCCCGCTGATCACCGTGGTTTTCTGCTTCTACCTCATGTACAGCCTGCCGAAGGTCACCTGGATCCGCTTCGGGGTCTGGCTCGCGGCCGGACTGGCCATCTATTTCATGTACAGCGTCCGGCACAGCAAGCTGCAGCAGGCGGGCGAGGCCCAGAAGTAGGGTCCCCGATTGACATCGGGACCGCGCTTCTGATAATGTAGCGCCGCTTTCTCCGAGTCGGAGGAGCTAAAGCCTTATCCGGCCAAGCCCTCCGACCGTTAGGGATAGGCGGGAAACGGCCTGTCCTTCCATGACGAAAAGGAGACTCACGTGGCATTGCCTCTGCGCGTTCCCCCGAAGCCCGCACCCGTTCTGATCCCGCTCCTGATCCTGTGTCTCGGACTGTCCCCTCTGCTCGCCCAGACGGCGAAGGAGGACGAGAAGGCCAAGGAACAAGAAAGGCCCATCCGCATCACCGAGGAGATCCAGGTCACCGGCAAGGCCCCCAAGGACGTGCCGCTGGCCACGGTCTCGACCGTCGTCGCCACCGAGAT
>Ga0209610_1000776_pt1 | contig 16613 bp, 17 predicted proteins | sample LakKivw275mmetaG_FD_184137 | JGI IMG/M metagenome (GOLD analysis project Ga0209610, IMG submission 184137) | Anoxic lake water microbial communities from Lake Kivu, Rwanda to study Microbial Dark Matter (Phase II) - Lake Kivu water 275m metaG... | ecosystem: Environmental > Aquatic > Freshwater...
CTATTAAATAGTTAAATATTTTTTTATTAGTTTACTCTAGCGGGACATTAGTCCATACATTATCCATAAAATCAAGTCCTGTTTTTGTTTTTGATTGCTCTATTTTTCCAAAATAATTATGCTGAATCTGGCCCCAATAAGTTAAATACATTTTATCGTGCATTTTTACTCCATAGGAACATTGCTCCAGAGAGTCCATTCATTTGAAGGGGCATATGTCCCAAAAACAAAGGATGGGGGGTAGGTCTTTCCAAAGTATGAATATTGTATATTTTGCCATTGTGCTGGTGGAAGGCCATCGCGTGCAGCGCCAATTGAATAAACTGGCAATCCCATATATTCCCATGTTTTCATGAGACCATGAAAATAAGACACATCTGTTGTTGCAGATGAGCCGCACTCAACAGTGTATGCCCCATTATAGCCGTGCTTTTTTAATATTTTAACCATATCCTTTATAGGGGCATTTCCCTGGCCAGGAGGAAGGTGCTCGTCTTGGTATCCAAAGTTATCTACCAGATGGACATTTCCAATAATCTTTGATTTTGCCAGATCCTCTGTCTGCTTAAGTATCCACTTATCAAACTCTTTGTCAGAGCCATTGAAATATTTCCTCCACAGATTCAGATGGCCAGTATCAAGCGTTGCTTTTATATGTTTTTCTGCCAACTCTTTTGCCTCTGACTCAGACCTGCCTTTAGCCGTAAGCATATCAACCATCTTTTTTCTGCTGTCTAAAATAAGTTTTTTAAGCTCCTGCGGGTGGCCGCCATAGCTTTCCGGGAAAATATTCTCCATTGTTATGAAAAGCGGCTTTTCAAGGTTTTTCTTCTCTGTTTCTTCCAAGGCACGCATTCCACTTGATGCATATCCCTCAGCGCTTCTCTCAAGGGCATATTTTTTTGCACTTATCACATTTTTTCCAAGTCTTTTCTGGTCTTCTGCCTGCTGTAATTGACCTGTTACCATCTCTTTTTCACTTTCTATCATCCTCCTTAAATCTATTAACCTGTTTGTTTTGTCTTTAAGCTGGCCTTCAATTTTCCATTTCTCATCCTTTGGTGCTGTTTCAAGTTTTTCTTTAAGGAATTTTTCTTCTTCATTTAAGTTATCTAATTCCCTAAACATTTTATCCAAATCCCTTCCATAGTACAAGGCCCATCCCCTTGCTATTTTCTCCTGTGTTTCTGTTGTTGCTCTAAGAAAAGCCTCTTCTGGTGTTACAGTATCCCTTTCTTCATCAAATTTTTTCCCTTCTCTTGCAAATTTTTCTCTTCTTTCCCTTGTCATCTCATCTGCTTCTTTTACAAAATCTTTCCAACCCTTTTCTTTAATCTCAAATGTACCTTCTTTTTCATTAAATTTTGGAACCCTATTTTCTCTTGAGACAATGTTTCCTTCATAGTCAATATATTCCTCTTTTCCATTAATCTCTTTTGTAAGCCACTCTGGCCTTGATACTGTTTCATTCTTTCTTATCTGGGTTAATACCTGGCCTGTTTTTTTGTTTACAACTCTTATTACAGCCCTTTCCGGCTCTTCTTTAAAACCAGCAAATTTCTTTCCCCCTTCTGCCCATGGCTCCTCAGAGATTGGCCTCTGAAACTCTCCTGTATGTATAACAACAGAGCCGCCAAGAGCAGTTTCTGCTGCAAACTCAATTGCCCTCTTGACCTCATCAAGAGCCATCTGCCTCTGCTCATCACTGAAATTGCCTTGTTGATCTTGACCAGCAAGCCCTGGAATACCAACTGATGCATGAGTTGTAAGGTTGATTTCATTTGCCTTGCTTAGCTCTCTCAATGCCTGCCTGTGGTATTTTCCAAACATTCCGGGTGTTTCAGCCTGCTGTGAGCCGCGGCCAGCACCCATGAACTGTATTTCCAGGCTGCTTGCCCCTGCCCTTATCTTGCTTGCAATTTCAGGTATGTTCCTGGCGCCAATGCCCATTGCCATAGCTATTCCCACATCTTTAATGCCAAGAGTTTTTTCTTCTTTTTTTCCATAATCCATGTACGGCCTGTCCATTGGGCTGTTGTATCCGTAAATCATTTTTACCTTAACTTGTATTTATCTTGTATAGTTTTGTATAAACTTAAATATTTTTCTTGCTATGCTAAGCTGGTCAGATATTTCCTCATCCATTCTTCCATAAGTGCCTCTTCTAATCTCTTCTTGTCTTTCCCTTGCAACAGAGTCTGCAACATAAGCCATTCTCATTTGCTCTCCTGTAACTCTGCTTGTTTCTCTAACCTGATGGTATATGTTTTCAAGCTCTTGCACAACATTTTCTGTTGGCTCTCTTCTTAATTCATTAGCCAAGAGCTGGTACTGCCTATGCGCCTCTAATTCCTCTTCTGTTACCTTTGGCTTTTCCTGCTCAACTGTTTCCTCTAAAGGAATTTCAGCTGCTTCTTCTTCAATATGCCTTGCTCTTAAATCCTTGTATCTTTTTGCTGCAAAGACCTCTTTTTCCTCTGGTGCAAACAGGCTTTCTATATCAACTGCCTTGATTTGGGGAATTGGCAGACCCCTTAGCTCTTCTTTAATATTAATCTCTCTGATAGATTCATTAATGATTTTTTCTGCTTCATCAATCTCTTTTTTGTTTTTTTCTTCAATACTCCTTAATTTTTTAATCCTTTCCTCTGGAGATAGTTTTTTTATCTCTTTTAGGTTTGTGGCCATATTAATTACCATGCCATCATTCCATGACCTTTTCTGAAGTTCTTATAAATCAGCCACATGGTTGCAGTTGCTTCACCGCCTGCTGCACCAATCTCATTACTCTTTTGAAGTTTAGATAGTTGTGGTTTTTCAGATGCAATTCCCTTTGTTCCTGTAAATGCCGTGCCTATCTCTTTGAACCCCCTGAACACTGATGTAAAGGGTTCAAATATGGACTCTTGTTTTGGCTTTTCTTCTTTTTTATCAATCTCTTCTCCAGCTTCTTTTAGATAGTTCTCAAACTCCTCTCCAAGAGCTTCCATTGCTGCTGAGATTGAGGGGTCAACCACTCCGAGAAGCTCCATGTCCTCCTTATCCCTGTATTTTTTGTAATTTTCAATCTCTTTTTCACTCCAGGCATATGACCTCATTTTTATATCAACTTTTCCTATATGGATTGGCCCTCTTTGGTAACCCTCGCTTACAAATTTCATATCTGGCTTTGTGCCATAATCAAAATTTATTAAAATGCATGACTTATACACTTTGTTTTTTGTTTTTCCAGTTGTTGCATCAAATGGAAATTTTTTTGCAAGAATCTCAATCTCAATCATCGAGCCCTCAAAGGCTCCGATGAGATCAACGCTTTCCATTTTTCTTTCAGATGAGCGCAGCATGTTAATATATTTCAGATATGGCTTTACCCAGCTCATGTACATCTTTATTACATCATAGTGCTGCCTTAGAAACTTCAGCGTGAATTTTCTCCTTGTTTTCAGCTCTTTGTAAGTGTGCTCTTTCCATTCCAAAAAAGCCCTTAGCTTTCTTTTTAAAACCTCTCTCACCTTTCTGTTGAATTCAAGCTTGTCAACAACACTATCAACATCTTTGCTTGTTGCTGGATGTGTGCTGAAGAATAAATCAGGCAGAACTGTGAACTCTAGCTCCCTGGCCATTCCATAAACAGAGGCAGGGCTTTTGGCGCCGCCCTCAACCATATCAATCCATATGCCTTTTAATGTTATCTCGGCACTTTCCTTGCTCTTGCTGGCCTCATCATAGCTGTCCTTGTAATAATCAAGCCTTTCATCAAGAATTCTCAGTTCCCTTACAAGCTGAAAAAGTTCCTTGACCATCTTGCCTATTGTTGCAAGAAACTGGGAAACCTTATCCTGGTAAATGCCTGTGCGCTGCGTTGCAACACCAAAGAAGGCAGAATGCTGTGATGCTGCAAATACATCCATTAACTTCTCAATATCCCTGTAACCAAGGTCTGTTTTCAGGATATTAAGTATCCAGAAATATGTTTCTTCAATAGACTGGTTTGGTGTTTCAAGCTTTAGCCAATACCTTTTAAGTGGTTCTGGATATCCTGTTTGAAGGTCTTTCTGGAGATGGGCGTCTTCGCATATCTCTTCCTTAAAACCAAAATCCTCTAGATTTGCCAAAACATCACCTCTTATTATTTTAAATAGCTTTTTTATTTATAATTCTTTCGGATTATTTTCCAGTTATAATCTCAACTACATCCCCATTTTTCAGCATATGCCCCTTTCCAATTGCTATTTTGCTCTTTAAATCAATTGCTTTTATAAAATTGTTTCCAAAATCTGTGTGAAGCATATATGCAAAATCAAGCGCAGTTGTTTTTTTAGGGATAAGAAAACAATCAGGCAAAACATTTCCATCTGAATCAGCAAGCCTTGCCCCTGCTGGAAATACTGCTATATACTCCAATAAGTCAAAAACAGCAGCATCAATTACCTGCTGAACGCCTGTGCTTTGAAAAACATCAAGGACATTTTTCTTTATAAAGTCAAGGGCATTTTTCTGTTTTTCATTTAGCCCACCCAGGTTTAGTATCTTAAAATTGTTGTTGCCTGGAATGTATTCAATCAAACCATTTTTTGATGCCTCTTTTAATGCAAGCTCTGACTCTGAGCTGCATCCAATAATTGTATGACCAGGAAACTCTTTTTTTATTTTTGCCAAGTTTTCCTCAGCAGTTGAAACATCAATTTTATTTGCAGCAATAATTATTTTTTTTGTTTTTTTCCTCAGCTCTATTGCTATCTTCTTTAAGTCATCTTCAACCCATGACAGGATATTGCTCCTGTCCAAATCAAGATTGCTTAATACCTCTTCAACAATCTCTTCATCCAGTTTAAGGCCGCTGAGATGCTTTGCAATATCCTTTACAATCCTTTCCTCATGATTTTTTTCCTGCTGTACAGCTCGGGCAAATCTCTCCCATCCTTTTTTTATTAATCTCAGATACCACATATCAAGCTCGATTTCAAGAAACTTTATGTCATCACAGGGATCATACGAGCCAGGATCTACAGGCTCTCCAAGCTCATTTGTGCCTCCAGATATGTCCACAATATGTATTAAAACATCTGCCTGCCTTAGGTCATCAAGAAACTGGTTCCCCATGCCCTTTCCCTTATAAGCTCCTGGAACAAGCCCAGCAACATCAATCAGGTTAACAGGAACAAACCTTATATGGTTTATGCAGTATCCCTCTCTTGGATTGCATTTTACATTAAAGAATTTATCAGCGCATTCTATCCTTACATAGCCAATGCCATGGTTTGGCTTGATTGTCACAAATGGATAGTTGTCTATCTCTATATTTGCCAAGGTAAGGGCCTTAAAAAAAGTGCTCTTGCCAACATTTGCCTTTCCAACAATGCCAACCAGCATATTATTCTAAACTCTGTTCTATTAATATAAATAAGTTTCTAAAACCAAAAAATCAAAAGATTTATTAATATTCAATAAAGACTAAAACATGTTTAAAATGACCCAAAATAAATTTAAAATTGCAAAGGGAGTAAGGGACTGGTATGGCCAGGACGCCATACTAAGGAATGAGGTAAAAGATACCATCAAAAGAGTTTTTGAGAGGTACGGCTATAATCCTATTGAAACCCCTGTGATTGAAAGGGCTGAGACAATAAAGTTCAAGGGCGGCCAGGAAATCCAGGAGGAGATATTTAGTCTTAAGGACCAGGGCAGGAGAGAGCTTGCACTAAGGTTTGACCAGACCCTGCCTTTGGCAAGGTTTGTTGCTTCAAACAAAAATATTAAATTTCCTTTCAAAAGGTATGTAATTGGAGAGGTTTTTAGGGATGGGCCAACACAGCCAGAGCAAGGCCGTTATAGGGTATTTACACAGTGCGATGCTGATATTTTGGGAGTGAAGGAAATTGCTGCCGAGGCAGAGCTGCTTTCCCTTGCAGCTGATGTGTTTAAAGAGCTGGGATTAGGAAATATTATAATAAAGATTAGCAACCGAAAGCTACTTGATGGAATATTGGAATGCGTTGGCATCCCAGACAACAAAAAGTTTAAAACAATAATAGCCCTTGATAAAAAGGACAAGATTGGAAATTTGGGCGTTAAGAAAGAACTGCTCTGTTTTTTATCAAAAGAAACTGTAAATAAGTTGATTAAACTTACCCAGACTAGGAAAACAAGTAAGCAGACATACCAAAAATTAGTTAAAGTGGTTTCTTCAACCAATGGAAAACAAGGCCTTGATGAGATTAAACAGCTTTTGGAATATTCAGAAAGCCTTGGTTTGGATTTTGTTGAGTTTGATCCAAGCCTTGCCAGAGGTTTAGATTATTACACAGGAACAACTATTGAGGTGTATCTTAAAGATAAATCAATTGTCAAATCAGCAGTTCTTGCAGGTGGCAGGTTTGATAATTTAGTTGGTGATTTTATTGGCAGCAAAAAAAAGATTTATGCAGTTGGATTTTCTTTTGGACTTGAAAGGCTTGCAATGATTTTAAAAAATTATAAAAAAAACCTTAAACCATCGACAACAGAGCTGTATTTAATACCCATTAATACCCTAAAGGAGTGTTTGAAAATTGCTCATTCTTTAAGAAAACAGGGACTAAATACAGATATTGACTTCAAGGCAAGAAAAATAGGCCAGGCAATAAGCTATGCAGACTCATTAGGCATTCCTTATGCTGGCATTATTGGAGAGGATGAGTTAAAGGAAGATTTAATCGCAATAAAAAACCTTAAAACAAGAGAGCAGAAAAAAGTTAAAATTAAGGATGTATATAACTATCTTAAGAAAAATAGCAGTTGAAATCCTGTAGTTGTTTTCGAAAGTTTTATAAACAATTCTTGCAATATTTCTTTTATGACTCTTTTAGCAGCAAAGTTCAGGGTAAAGCATAAGGGAATTTTTGACATTAAAGGGTTATATGAGTATCTGCATCTGTGGATAGTTGAAGAGGGCTATGGCAGTGCAAGCGACCCAAAATTTCCCGAGACATTTCATGGCCAGAAAATAAATCCTGATGGAAACAAGGAGCTATGGATCTGGTGGAGATGCGAAAAAATCCCAAACAACAGCTCTTATTACAAATATGAGTTGGATATTGACTGGCATGGAGTGCCGCCATTTAAGGATACAGAGATTGTTTACAAAGGCAAAAAATTGAAGCTGGTTTTGTGTGACCTTGAAATACAGATTTATGCAAGAGTAGTCTCTGACTACAAGGGAACATGGAGAAAGCACTGGCTTCTAAAGCATTTTAATGATTTTTACTGGAAGGTTATTATGAAGCCAAATTTTGAAAAGCACAAGCTTGAACTTTACAGGGATGCTTACAGGCTTCAGGAAACCATCAAGGAATATTGGAAGCTTACTCGGGGACTTGAAGAGCCAAAGCATGAGGCCGGGTTTTGGCCATCAGAGGGAATTGGAGAGTAATTCGAAAGCTTTATATATAAAACTATCAATTTTCTGTTTATGCCAGAATATGCGCTTCCAACTGAAATTGTTAAGTTTAAGGGAATCTTTGATATGGACCTTCTTTATAGAAGCATGAGGGACTGGCTTGTAAGGAGGGAGTATTATTTTGAAGAACCAACTTATAAAAATAAGCCCAATCCTTTGGGCGGAGTGGAAGATGAGATAACATGGGACTGCTGGAGAAAGGAAACAGATTATCTTAAATTCTGGATAACCATTGATTTTCATACATGGGAAATGAAAGCCATTGAGGTCATTGAAAAGGGCAAAAAGAAAAAGATGAACCAGGGGAGACTAACAATATACTTTAATGCAAGAGTTGAGACAGACTACCAGCATCGCTGGGATAAAACTCCTTTTTTGATATGGCTAAATAATATTTATGAAAGGTATATTATTAAGCCAGAAATAGATAATATATACACTGATAAACTATATTATTATGTGCTGAAGCTTCAGAACCTTGCAAAGGAATGCTTTAAAATGGAAGCAAAGGGCTCAGAATATGGGGATGTGTGGTAAAAATGGCTGAAAGGGAAAAAATCATCGATGAATTAAGGCTTAGCTATGAAGGCCTTTTTGATGTGAATGAGCTTTATTTAGCAATAGATAAATGGTTCAGGGACAAGGGCTATGATAAGAGGGAGCTGAAAAATATAGAGTATGTAAAGCCAGAGGGAAAATTCATCGAACTCCGGATAATGCCATGGAAAAAAATTACAGACTATGCAAAGATTGAGATAAAAATAAGAATGCAGATGTCAGATATAAAAGAGGTTGAGGTTGAGAAAGACAATCACAAGATTAAGCTAAACCAGGGCAAGATACAGATGGTTTTTGACGGATTCCTTACAACAGACTATGAGAATAAATGGGAGGGCAAGCCAACTTATGTTTTTTTAAGGACACTATTTGACAAATTTATCTACAAGGGATATACTGCAAAATTTCAAAGCCAGGTTGCAGAAGATGTTAACCACATCCATACAACAATAAAGTCATTCTTAAACCTTTACAGGTTTTAATAAATGAAAGCAAGCTTTAAGTGCATTAACTGCGGGAAATGCTGCAGTGCATTCTATGCCCAGATAAACCTGACTATTGGCGACTTAATAAGGATTTCTGGTTTTTTGGAAAAGCCAGCTGGTTATGCTCTTAAAAATTTTGTTGGCATAAATCCATTTGGTGATCCAGCAAATCCAACAAAATTCAGCTATGAGCTTGGAATTAATATGCCATGCTTGCTGCGTAAAAATCAAAGATGCTCTGTCTATGAGGCAAGACCCCTGAACTGCCGGTTATTCCCATACTGGATTTTAGTGCAGGCCTTTGTTTTCAACAAAAAAGAGATGATTGACAAATCATACAAATGCATGAAAAACCTTGAATTAACTGGAGACAATCTAAAAAAATACTCTGACTATACTAAAATAATAGGAAACATACTTATGCAAGAGGCCTCTCTGACAGACAACATAGTTTACAAATTAGACATTAAGCATTCAGTTGACATTTCAAAAAACAAAGGTTATAATAAAATACTAACTAAATACAAAAACAGAAAAACAAAGCAAGTCTTAAAACAGCTTGAGACAGAGAAAATAAAACTTGCAAAAAAAATAGTTGGAAAGCTTAAAAATTCAGACATAAGGATAATTGAAGATGAGGCCAAGAGGCCATTTTTACTGAAAATAGTTGAAAACAACACTAAAAGACTAAAAGAAGCTGAGAATATTCTGGTTTAACTATCCATAAGTGATTAAAAATAGAAAGATTTATAAAAATGACTTATATATGCAATTAACATTAAAGCATAAAGAACTAGCAAAAATGGATGAAAACCAAAAGTAGCTTAGCCCTTGTATAAAACCACAACAAAGCCAACCAAATCAATAAGCCTTGAATTTGTTTCTTCAGCAATTTTGTCTGCAACAAGCTTTTTATCTTTGCCCTCAACAAATGCCCTTAGAAGCTTTACCTTAACAAGCTTTTTTTTGTTAAGCTGTTTCTTAATCTCCTTTATCGTGCTTTCTGTAAGGCCATTTTTTCCAATCCTTATAACTGGTTCCAGGATTTTTGCATTTTCCTTTAATTTATTATCAGTTAACATTCTTATGCATTATAGCTAAGGTTCATTGGATGTTCATGGCCAAGCTCTCTTCTTTTGTGCAGCTCATCTATATGTTTTAATTTTGTTTCAAGAATCTTGTTTATATCTCCTGTGAAATCCTCTAAAAGAATTGAGACATGTTCTCCTCCAAGTAAGTGAGGCAAGATGACATAATCTGCTCCGGCATCATAAAGGGTTAGTGCGTCCTCAACCTGATTTGCTGTTACAAATATAAGCGCCTTTTTATTAACCTCTTTGGTTTTCTTTATTAAAAGAAGGTTATCCTGTTCTTCTGGAACAGTTGATATAACCATCTCTGCCTTATCCAACTCCAGCCTTTCAAGGATCTCTAAATCAGCAACATCGCCATAAATGCATGGAATCTTTCTTGTTATTAATTTTTTAATAACATCCGGATTAAAATCAACTATCAACAGGTTTTTCTTCATTTTCTGGAGTGTTTTAACAATGCTATAGCCGATCCTGTTGTACCCAAAAAGAAGAATGTCGTAAACCCCTTTTTTATGATAGCTGTGTTCATCAACTTTATTGCCTTTTCTTTCAAATATCCCTAAATACCTGGATAAATGAGGATAGATTTTATTTGCATAAATTATCATGTAGGTGGAGCCAGCGATAGTTATTAAGCCAATCATAGTTACCAAGGATAAAATCTCATTTGTTAAATGCCCTACTTTAACCCCCAAGGCAATAAGAATCAGGGAAAATTCACTTATCTGGGCTACTGTCAATCCAGCTAAAAAACTGTTCCTTTTGGTATAGCCGAGCAAACCCATTAATGCCATCACTATAAATGGGTTTCCTACAAGTATAAATGCTGAAAGAATTAGTATTGGGATTATATACTGGTTTATATTTGCAAAAACCATTTGAGAGCCCAGCAATATAAAAAAAAGAATAATAAAAAAATCACGCAATGGCTTCATTTTAGAGCTGATTTCATAGTTATATGGAGAGAAAGACAGGGCAATGCCTGCTAATAGCGCTCCTGCTTCTATTGAAAAATTCAGGTAATAAAAAAGAGCAGCTACTGCAAAGCACCAGCCAATTGAAAATAATAGTAAAAACTCCTGTGATTTGGCAATAACCCTTGTTATCTTTGGAAATATATAAACGCTGATTATAAATAAGAAGAGCAGCAAACCGCTCAATTTTAAAGCAGTTTCAAGAGCCAAGACAGTAAGATTTATGGCGGCAGGTATTGCTGAAACTACCATCAAAATAACTATTGCAATTAAATCCTGGACAATTAAAAAACCAATAGCAATCCTCCCATAAAGGGTTTCCAGGTCATTTTTATCTGATAAAATTTTTATTATTATTATAGTGCTGCTGAATGTCAAAGCAATAGCAATATAAATTGAAACTATTGTTGGAAAGCCCAAAAAAAAGCATATGAAAAATCCTATTAGAGAAGTGAATATAACCTGACCAATTCCTGTGATTAGGGAAACCTTGCCAACATCCTTTATTCTTTTTGGATTTAGATTTAATCCGACCATAAACAAAAGCAAGGCTATACCTATCTGCGCAAAGGTTGCAATAGCCTCAGTGGATTTAACTATATTAAGAAAATAAGGGCTTACTATAACACCAGTTAGAATATAGCCTATAATCAGGGGCTGCTTTAAGAGCCGCATTATAGCTGTAATAGCAACTGCAATAATAATTATAATGCTTAACTCAACAAATATAGTTATAGCCATCGATACCTCTTTTTGTTAAAAGCTTTTTATTTGATATTTAAATCTTTTTATTTGATTTTTTGATAAAAAAAGGGATGCAATTTATGAAATCGCTTGCAGTAAAACCATAGCCCTTTTCCTTTAAGAGATAATCCCCTATAAGCCCATTTATAAAAGCAGCTGAGCATGCTGAACCAAACAGGTTTTTTGTCTGTGCTAAAAAGCCTGCTGTCAAGCCAGCCAAAACATCTCCTGTGCCAGCAACACTCATGCCTGCATTTCCTGTTTTGTTGAAGATAATTTTGTTTTTTGAAATAATAATATCTGTTTTTCCCTTTAACAAAATAACATTGTTTTTTTTAAGAAAACCCCTTAAAGCATATTGTATGTTTTTTGCCCTTTTTTTGCGGTTTATCCCTTTATTGAAGATACTCCTCACAGTTTTTTTGTTTTTTAGATTATTATCCAAAAAAACCCTCAATTCATTTTCATGGGGGGTTATTATTGCATTACTAACATCAGATAATTTTAATGATTTTATTGCATCAGCATCAATGACTTTTAATTTTTTTATATTTTTTATTATTTTTTTCGAGAATCTTATTGTTTGCTTTCTTAAGCCCAGGCCATTGCCAATCAAACTAACATCAAAGTCATTGCTTAATTTTATTATTCTATCGGCGTGTTCAGCTCTAAAAAACTCTCCCTTGAATTTCTTTGTTATAAAATCAGGGCTGAATGTATTTATTGCCCATGCAACTTTTTCTGGAGCAGCTATTGTAACTATATCAGCGCCTGACCTGAAAGCCGCCATTCCTGCAAGCATAACAGCGCCAATATAATCAACAGAGCCGCCTATAATCAAAAGCCTTCCATTGTCACCCTTGTGGCTTTCTTGTTTTCTTTTTGGCAACTTAATATCCTTTTTTGTAAGATATCTCATTTTTATTTTGTTTTCTGGATTCTTGAGCCGCCTGCAGGAATAAAAAAGGTTATTTCATCAATGCTTCCGCCAATGATTTTTTTAATTTTTTTTGCAGTTTCGCTTGTTTTTTCCTTTCCCTGCCCTATAACAACAAATTTTTCAGAATTGTTTTTTACAGCATTAACAGGACCGCCAATTATCCTGTTATCTTTAATGCCAACTGCTATCTCTAATACAGGATGCATGTAATTTGTCTTGCCCTTCACCATAAAAGCTCCCTTTGATATGTATTCACCAGAGCCTGCCTCTTTTGTCAGCTGGTCTGGCCTTACATAAAAAACATCAAGAGCTGACAGACCTAGGCGCCATGCCCTGCTGTAAGATGCTGTTGCCTGTGCTGCTTCCTCCATTGTTTTTAAGCCTATTTTTTTATTATTTGCTTTTATAACAAAAAAAGGCGAGCCTGCCATGTCTGTGTGGAAAACAATATCATCCTTATCAGCATGTTTCTTTATTATGATATCATTTGTTGTTGCATCCCTTCCACCAATACATAAAAAGCCCTCTGAGCTGAAGAACCACCTGAATTTTTCATACCATTCTTTTTTTCTTGGTATTTTTTCTGTTCTTTTTAGAGCCAAACCCTCTTTATCCTGCCTTTCCTTTAACAATTCCAGTCTATCCTGTATTTTCTTTAACGCCTCTTTTGCACCCTCAAGCTTTTTTTTTGCTTTTTTTGCTTTTTCAAAATAAACAGCAGCATTCTGCTCAATGGATTTTTTGAGATTAAGGGCTATCCTGGCCATAGGAATATAAATTATACAGGACTATTTATTGTTTTCGAAAATCTTTATCAAACCAAGGGAGGTTTTCCTCCCTGCAGGGCATAAAACTTCTTGTTTTTGTATTCAAGAGTGAAAACATCTGTGTTGCAGTCAGTTGCCCTCATCTTGACAATTGATATCTCCCTTATAACCTTTCTGAATTTCTCTGTATGCTGCAAGAGGATTATTCCATCTGCTAGATAATCCTCAACCTCATAGTCACTATATTTTCTTTTGTCAAGTGGCATCTCAGAAATCAGGAAAGTTGTTAACCCAACATCCCTCAAAAACTCAAATATGTAAAACAGCTTTGTCCTTGGCTCATCAAAGCTTGACAAAACATATAACGCTGATAATGAATCAAGGACAAATAAATCGCATTTTGCCTCTTGTTTAAGCCTTTTTATTATGTTCTTTATAACATTCAGCCAGTCGCCGCTAGGCCCAATTTTAGTTTCCTTTATCTGCTTCCTTATAGCACCCAAATCTGAGATAAGCAATGAACCGCTTTTTGATGATTTAATGTCCTGTATATTGGATTTTAATTTTGATATATCTGACATAACAACAAGGTTGATCTTTGAGAGGTCATAGCCCATTTTTTCTGCATGCTCTAGCAGGGATCTAGATGACTGCTCAAGTGAAACATATAATCCTGTTTTTCCATCCAATGCCTCATTATACAGCACATTAAAGGCCACACTGGTTTTCATTGTTCCAGCAGTGCCGCAAACCAAGGTTACAAATCCCTCTGGAATGCCACCCTGTAGCTGCTCATCAAAACCATTTATATGAACCTTAATTCTCTTTAACTCTTGCTTTTTTTTCAGTTCCTTAACCATTTTTCCCTCCACTAATCTTTTCTATAAGCGAGATTATCTAGTTTCCCTTCCTTTATCCCAATAATAATTTCTTTTTGTTTTTTGGTGTTTGTGATAAATGTAGAGCCAACTATCATTCCCTCTGTTTTGTACTGCCAGAGCTTTTTGCCTATATACCCTCCTGGTTCTACAGTGATAAGGTCATTATAATGGCCTGGCTGCTGGATTACCCCTGAAACTCCCGGCATGTAATCAAGAAGGAATATACCTTCTGCATCAAGAACATAGACAGAGCTGTCATAAGAGCCAGCAATAACCTCTAGTTTGCCATCATTATCTATATCTATAACAAGAGGGCTTGCAACAATCCAAAAATCTGTTTCATAGCTCCATATCTTGCTGCCCCTGCATGACAAGCAATAAATATTATCATCGCATGAGCCAAAGATTATCTCAAGCTTTTTATCATTGTTTATGTCTACTAAACATGCTTTTGAGCATATCCTGCCCTCTGTTTCATAGAGCCATTCAAGCCTGCCATTCTCATCCAAGACATAAAGGCTGTTATCAGCAGAGCCAATAACAATATAATTTTTTTTATTATTATAAATATCACCTACTGCTGGTTTTGCTGTTATTTTTCCCTTTGTTTTGAATTGCCACAATAACTTTCCTTTTGTATTTAGGGAATAAATCCTGCCGTCATTAGAGCCAAATATTATCTGTGTTTTTTTAGCTCTTAAAATAGCTGGGTCTGATTCTATCCCCGAATCTGCCTTAAATTTCCATAGAAGTTTTCCCTTTGCATCCAGAACATAAAGATTTCTGTCATTGGATCCAAATATAATCTCTGGCTTGTTGTCCTTATTAATATCCTCAACAAGTGCAGATGACCTTATTCCTCCATCTGTCTTAAAGTCCCATAAAAGTTTCCCTGATGAGCTTAAGGCATAGAATTTCCCAATATCGCATCCAAAAAGAACCTCTTTCTTGCTGTCTTTGTTTATATCAGCAAATGCTGGCGTGGTATAAATGCTTTTTGCAGTTTCCTCATCAAGAAACATCTTCTGTATTTCATCAATCTTTTCCTGGATTGAATAAAGCCACTTTATTTTTGCATTTTCACCGAGCATATATATTTTTCCATCCTGTGTGCCGAATGCAATTCCTAGCTCTCCTTTTGTTATTTCTGCAGCTATTGGGCTTGATGATATAGAAGAAGAGGCATCAAACACCCATTTTTTTTCTATTTTTCCAAGCTTTTTACCGCCAAGCTTCTTTAGCGTATCTGAAATAACACCCATTTTTTATTGTTAGTTTAATTTTCAGTATAAAAACCTTTTGATTTTAATTTAATTTTTAAATTAATCTATATTCTTGTATTGCTTAATAGACCATTTGGGAGAATTTACAACTACTAAAAACAAATCTTTGCCTTCAACCCAGTAGTTTTCTTGTTTTTTGAAAAAATAAATATCTCCTTTTTCAATTTTAAAATCACCTTCTTCTGAATGGATGATTCCTGAACCTGAAATAACATAGTAAATTTCTTCACATTCAAGGTTTTTTATTTTTCCTTTTTTAGGGTATCTTCCATTAATTAATGCTGTTGCAAAACTAAGGTCTTTGCTTGGACATCCATACTCCCAAACAGTACAATCTTTTGAATTTTTCTTCTTCTTTGATTCAGATTTCTTGATTAACATTTTAACTTGATTTTCCCTTGTACCTACCTCTTGCCTCCACCTTTTCAAGCCTTTTCAAGACAGGAGCATAATCTGGGTTTTGGCTTTTATAACCTGATAAAACTGCGTTAAAGGATATTTCAAAAATTTCATTGTGTTTTGATTCTAAGGCCTGCCTCAAAAGATGCAAATCAACAGCCTTATCTTCAGTTTTGTCTGAGAAAAAGCTTAGGCCAAAGTCAATAAAATAAATATCCTTGTTCAATATCATGTTTGATGTTGTTAGGTCGCCGTGAATAATATTGTTGTTGTGGAGTACTGCAATCTTTTTTCCAAGTTCTTTGCATAGTTCTAAGCAATTATTTTTGTCTAGCACATCCCTTAATTTTTTTCCCTTAAGAAACTCCATATCGACGGTCATTTTTTTATCATCTGAGAGAATCAATTTTGGTATTGGAAAATCAATCGCATGCAACTTTTCAAGGACTTTTGTTTCCCTCCTTGTCCTGAATTTCCTTAGTTTTTCATCTATCTGCTTTAGCCTGTAATTTTTTCTGATTCTGTCCTTTACAACAATATCCTTATTCAGATAGATTATTGCCTCTGCCCCTTCTCCTATTTTTTTCATATCCACATAGAAAATATTAGGATATTTAATGCTTTTGGAAAGCTTTTTAAAAACAGGCCTTTTTCTCATGCCTACAGCCCCGTAGTGTAGCGGCCAATTAAACCAGATGAGGTTTAGACCAATCATACAAGGCTCTGGACCTTGTGACCACGGTTCGAATCCGTGCGGGGCTAATTACATTTTATGATAATGGATTCTTGAAAGTTCTTTGCCTTTTAAAGAAAACAGAAAATTTATATACTACGATATAGTAAATAAAATAATCTGGCCAGGGTGATTAAAATTAGCTTATGGGGACTGGATGTTATTGTTAATAATGAGAAGTATATAATTAATGAGTTTAACGGTGTAGATTCAGGTATGAAGGGTTTTGAGTTTATTTATGGCGACAAAAGAGTTCAAAATAAAGTTTATGAAATGCTAAAAGAAAAATATGGATACATAACGGAGGACACGCCACT
>Ga0209610_1000777_pt1 | contig 16612 bp, 12 predicted proteins | sample LakKivw275mmetaG_FD_184137 | JGI IMG/M metagenome (GOLD analysis project Ga0209610, IMG submission 184137) | Anoxic lake water microbial communities from Lake Kivu, Rwanda to study Microbial Dark Matter (Phase II) - Lake Kivu water 275m metaG... | ecosystem: Environmental > Aquatic > Freshwater...
CTCTTCTACTCCGTGGTCGACCCCCGGGTGAGGTACTGACGTGGGCCGAGACTCCGGAGCGTGGGCGGCGGCCGACGAAAGGGCTCATAGGACCCCGCTGCGTGCGGTCCTCGGTGCTCTGTCTCGCGGCCGACGCGCCTTGCGCGGCCAGCACATCCTAACGATCGGCATCGCCGTTGTCGTGTCGTTTGTCCTGATGACCGCGTTGGCGACGAGGTTCCCGTCGATCAACGGGTATCACCCCACGTTGTACCGCACCGCTCCGCGGCTCCAGGGCCCTTCCATCTCCCATTGGATGGGCACCGACCAACTTCAGCGCGACGTCTTCAGCCGCATCCTGAGTGGCGGGCGAGCGTCGCTTATCGTTGCGTTCTCAGGATTGGCCATCAGCCTGGTTATTGGTTCGGTGCTCGGCTGGATTTCCGGGTTCGCGGGCGGATGGCTGGATCGCGTCCTGTCTCTCGTGATGGACGCCATCTACTCCTTTCCGTCCATGATCCTTGCCATCGTGCTCGTGGCCATGTTCGGGTCCGGTCTCTCCCCGATGATCTGGGCCGTCGGATTCGTCTATGTCCCTACGTACTTCCGCGTCACGCGAGCCGAGGTTCTTCAGGTTCGCGAGACTACCTACGTCGAAGCCGTCCGCGCGATCGGCGCCGGACGAGCGCGGATTATCCTTCGGCACGTCGCGCCCAACACGGTCAGCGCCATCATGGCGGTATCGTCGTTCAACCTGGCCGACGCGATCCTGACGGTTGCTTCGCTGTCGTTCCTTGGGCTGGGGCTTGCCCCGCCGACCCCCGATTGGGGATACGACATTCAGAATGGCCAGAAGTACTTGCAGTCTGGATCGTGGTGGCTGATCACGTTCCCGGGGCTGATGATCATCACGCTGTCCCTCGGTTTTGGGCTTATCGGAGAGGGGATCAGCGACCTGGTCAACCCCAGGCGCAAGGGCAGGAAGCGCAAGGCGTGATTTGACAGGGCCACACAACAGGACTAGTCTGAGGCAATCTGAGCGCAAGGTCGGGAAGAGGGAGGAAGGAGGTGACCGGCCCCCCCTCATCGTCTGAGGCTCGGAATCGAAGCACACACTGCAGGGAGGTAAGCTCATGAGAAGGTTGGGAATTGCTCTACTCGTAGGAATTCTGGCTCTTGGCGCCTCGGCACTCGTCCTCGGCGCCGATGAGCCGCTGATTATCGGGACAACGGACCGAGTGACGGAGCTGTCGTTCTCGAACAGCTACGACCATTTCACATGGCATGTGCTGCGCAACACCACGAGCGCACTGACGGAGGTGGAGCCCATCACGGGCAAGCTCATCGGAGGGATTGCACAATCGTGGGAGATCTCTGACGATGGCAAGATGTACACGTTCCACATCCGTCCAGGCATTACCTTCTGGGACGGCGAGGCGTGCGACGCGGCGGCCGTCAAGTGGGCACTGGACCGAACCATTCGGCTCAACGGACCCGAGGGCGCCGTCGGCCTGATCAAGCCCTACATCGACCACATCGAGGTTGCGGATCCACTCACCGTCGTCATCTATCTGACGCAGCCGGACGGTGTCTTCCTGCTGCGCATGTCGAGCCAGATCGCTGCATCGCTGATCTACTCGCCAAAGAGCTCTCCGGCGGACGAGTTCGCGAATGGCCGCTATGCCGGAACGGGCCCCTATCGACTGATCGAGTACATCCCCGAGCAGCACGTGATCTACCAAGCCTATGACAAGTACTTCGGCGACGCCCCAAAGACCAAGGACGTCATCGAGAAGATGTACGCGGATGCGGCCACCCTGCGCGCAGCGATCGAGGCCGGTGACATTGACGTCGCATTCCGAACCCTCTCGCCTCAGGACATCGAGGACATGCAGGGCAATCCGGACGTTACCGTCAGAGCGTTCCCGCCGAGTCCCGGGATTCGCTACCTCCTGTTCAACATCACGCAGCCCCCGGTGGACGTGGAGCAGGTTCGCCAGGCGATCTCGTACGCCGTCGACCGCGCCGCGATTGTCAGTCAGGTGTTCAGCGGGACCGTGACTCCGATCTACACAATGGTTCCGAACGTCGATCCGCCGTTCTTCGGGGCGCTGCCTACGTTCCCCGAGAAGGACCTCGACAAGGCGCGAGAGCTGCTCGCCATCGTGGGCTACGACGAGTCTCATCCGTTGGAGGTCAACCTCTGGTACACGACAACGCACTACGGAACATTCGAAGGCGATGTCGCCACCGTGCTCAAGGGCAGCATTGAGGAGAGCGGCGTCATCGAGGTTACGATTCAGGCCCTCGAGTGGGGAGCGTACGCCGAGCGCATGGCAGCTGGCGGTTTCGACATGTTCCTCCTTGGCTGGCACCCAGACTACCTCGAGTCGTCCAACTTCCTCGCCCCGTGGCTGACGGAGGCTCCTGAGTCCCTCGGTACCTACTTCAACCATCATCCGAACTACGAGGCGTACCTGCGACTGCTGCAGCTCGCCACGCAGACCGCCAACGAGAATACTCGGGCTACGATCTACGAGGCGGTTCAGATCTTCAGTACCCAAGACGTCCCGTGGATTCCTCTTTGGTCGATGACCGACGAGATGGTGGCCGCTTGGCGCACGGGTGTCCAAGGCGTGTACGTCGACATCACGATGGACATTAACGTCGCTGACATCTACAAGGACTAGAAGCCGTTCATTCGAATCGGAAATCCGCGGGGCCGGCGTCGCCGGCCCCGCTTCTCTTTTCTGCCTGGCCGCCTGCCGTATACTGACGCCTCGGGGGTGAACGAAGTCATGGAGTACTCACCGATCCTTGCGTGGGCGACCGCCCTGTTCGAGGTGGCCGTCGCGGCCTGGGCGGTTCGAGGGCCCGGCGATCGACGTGTTGTACGCACGACGGCCGCGATCCTCGTTCTGCTCGCCGGGTACCAGGTGATGGAGGTCGCGATCTGCGCGAACGTCGAGGCACCCGGCGTCCTCCCGCGCCTGGCGTTTCTCGACGTCACGTGGCTCCCGCCACTCGGGCTCGTCCTCATCGAGCAGCTTCACCGACCGCGCTCCCGTCTACTGCATGCGGCCAGCTGAACGATGCTCGCTGCGGCGCTCGGAATCGCCGCGTGGATTGCTCTCGATCGTTCCTTCGCCACGGCTTCCGTGTGCTCCGCCGTGTACGCGCGGTACACCCACGCGATGCCGCGCTTCTCCGTTTATGCAGGCTTCTACTGGGTCGGTCTGTTCGGCATGGCGGCGCTTTCCGGCTACGGTGCGAAGACGAGCGCGGACCCACATCGCAGGCGGCTCTTGACGCACGTGCTTTGGGGGACACTCGCGTTTGTCCTTCCGTCGATGGCGACCTCTTGGTTCGTTCCAGCGGCTCGGGCAGCGCTTCCCTCCGTCATGTGCCACTTCGCCCTCATTCTGGCCGCCTTCCTCGCGCGGATGATCGCACTCGAGCGCCGGCAGGCAGGTGAAGCGGCGTCCCCGACGCCGGCGAGCGAACCGGCCTGACGACATCGGCGCATCATCTGCTTCGGGGATGCCGCCAAGGATGGGCAGACATGAAGAGTCTGGAGGATTGCATGGGCGGCAGGAGCTTCGAGACGGAGCGAGTTGCGCTTCGTGCGCTTGACCTCGAGGACGCGGCGTCTCTTCAGGGATACGTGAACGACGAGGGGATCCTCGGCCGCCGTTACATCCCCTGGTCGGTGGCGGACGTCGCCCCTCTCTCGCGCCCTCAGGTCGTTGCGATCCTCGAGGAGTGGTCCAAGGAGAAGTCGGGGTTCACGCTCGGCGTCCTGGCCAAGGCATCCGGGAGGCTCATCGGCCATGCGACGTGCGACTGGAGCTGGGATCCCCACTCGCCGTCCATCTCCGTTGTGATCGTCCCGTCCCAGCAGCGAGGCGGCTACGGCTCGGAAGTCCTCCGCCTCCTCGTCGCTCACCTCTTCCTCGACACCCCCGCCCACACGATCACCGGGTGGATCGCGAGCTGGAACGACCCCGCGCTCGCCTTCGCGGCGGCCGGCGGCTTCGCCGAGTGCGGGCGCATCCCGCGGGCGGGGCTCCGGGGCGGAGGCTACCACGACCAGGTGGTCGTCGATCTCCTGCGCCGCGAGTGGGCCGCTCGCAAAGGAGGGTGCCGTGCCGCTTGAGGGTGTGTTGGTCACGCTGAGAGAGGAGCGCCGGGACGACCAGAAGCTGTTCGCGCAGCTGCGCAACGATCTCGAGACCCAGGCGTGGAGCAGGGCTCTTCCCCCGACGTATACCGAGGAGATGCACGTCAAGCGGTTCGACGCGATGGAGTTCTCCTACGACCGGACGAGCGCCCGGCTTCCCATCGTCTACAACGAGACCGGAGAGCTGGCGGGGTACATCTCGTACAGCGACCTCGAGCCGCGGCTCTCGGCATCGATCGGCCTCGTCGTGGCCAAGCCGTTCTGGGGCACCCGGGTCGCCCTCGATGCCCAGGAGGTTCTTCTCCGGTTTCTCTTCTCCGAGCTGGGGCTGCGGGTTGTCCACCTGTGGACGCACAGCGGGAATCCTCGCGCCGTGGGGCTTGCGGAGAAGTCCGGGTTTCGAATCACGGCGCGGCTTCGCGAGGCTGCGTACAAGAACGGCAAGCTCCTCGACACGCTCGCCATGAGCCTGACGCGGGACGAGTACTACGCCCGCCACCCCGAGGTCGCGGACGCGCTTCCCGATCCGGTCGACCTTCTTCGCCCCGACGCGGCGGCGTGACGATCCTCGACAGCATGGGGAAGGAACCTCGCCCGCCACATGCCCCACGCCCGTTCGGCGAGCATGGACAAGCGATCGTCCTATGAGAACATGTAGTCATGATATGGGCGGCCGTCCCCGCACACCGCAGAGCATAGAGTGGAGAGTAGGGGAGAGTAGGGAACGGCAAGCGAAAGCGAGGGGATCGGCGGGCGGTCTGTTCACCGGCACGGGCCTCAGTTGGTGCGCAGCGCCGCGGGCTGACTGGTAAGAGAAGAGCATCGTCCCTGCGCCGATCGACAGGAGACCTGTGCGGCGCATGCCATCAGCCTGGCACATGAGCCCACGACCTTCGCCGCCCATCGAAACGCGGGGCACCGCTAGAGAGAGATGCCGAAGCCGAGGTAGAGCCGCTGGGCGGCGTTCCACCCGATGAGCGGGTACGCGTAGCCCAAGGCGACGTCGATCCCCATCCCTAGCGGTCCGACAAGCCCCAGGCGCAGCTCGCCGCCCGTCTCGAGTCGGAATCCGAGATCGAAGACGGGCGGAGTCTCGACCCACGTTCGCCCACCGCGGAGGAACAGGACCGGGGTGACGGAGTCGACGCGGGCGAGGTTGAGGAGCGCGTAGCCCCAATCCCGGAGGGGCGGGGGAAGGACGACGTCGACGCCGATGTAGGCCTGCCGCTGGCCGCTCGGCAACTTGGAGAACGCGTGGAGCCGGTCGAGCGAGAACTCGAACGCCTCGGGGAGCGGCCGGATCAGCGCCTCGGAGACCGATGCGGCGAGGTCCAGGTACAGAAGGGCGGCCCAACGATAGCGGACCGTTCCGCTCCACGTCAGGGAGGCGAACGGCTCTTCCCCCAGCCCGGGGATTCCGAGAACCAACGACACGGTCCCCTGGCGCACGCGTCTCGGAAGCGCCGAGCACGACAAGGCGAACGAGGCGTACGGGATCGAGTCCGCTAGGGTTCCCACGACGCCGAAGGTCACGTTCAGCTGATACGAGGGATACCAGTAGCGCCCAGGGCTCCCGGTTTCCGGATGTGAGTAGAAGGAGACGACCGCCGTGGCGGAGGCGTCGAGGTCGCCCACCCCCTCGACCGGATCGAACCCGAGGAGCGCGGCACGCGCTCGTAGCGAGAGGCGGCGGTCGACGTCGGCGGCGAACGCGCCCACGACGTCCCAGCGGCGGAAGAGCTCGTCCCAGTCGGGGGTAGCGCCGCTCCCGGCGTCGAGGTGCGGGAATGCCATGACGCTCCACTGGTGGTCGTTGCGGAAGGACCCTGACACGGAAAGAAGCCTCACTGCGATCACGTACGCGTCGAGCGGTCTCCCCACGGGTGGAGCGTCCGCGGGCCGCAGTGGGCTCTTGACGAGGATTCTTCGCGGCCAGTGGTTGTTGAAGCGGTTGCGGTCAGGGAGCATCTCCTCGGGATCGATGTCGATGCGCGTGACGCGGAGCGTTGTGACGAAGAACGGCACGGCGGCGGCCGCCCCGTCGCTCGAGATCCACGTCGTCCGCACCGTGGAGCCGTCAGACAGCGTCGCCGCGATCGTGACCGGAAGCGGGGGTCCTGAGCGCCGAACGCTTGCCGTCGTGGTGTACCCGTCGTCGCCGAGGACCGACTCGAACCCATCCACCGCGATGTCGAGCTGTGCGTTGCCCGTCACCCAATCGGCGAAGAACTGCGGGTACAGCGCGTTTCCCGCGGCCCGCTCCACAACATCCTGCAACGTGGCGACCGTCAGATGCCGCCCGCTCCACGCCGCAGCCGTGTCTCGGAGCAGATCGTCCATCCGGTCGCGTCCGAGAACGCTCTCCAGTGCGCGCAGCACGAGGTATCCCTTCTTGTACGTCCGCACGGTCTCGCCGTTCAGGAACTCGACGTTGCGCAGCGGCTTCACAATCCCTTCGTCGAACCCCAACTTGAGGAGCGTCAGGTACGGACTCTCGAACGTGTGCTGCCGGAGGTTGTAGTACCCAAAGACTTCGCCGACCAGATCCTCCGCGAGCCCCTGACCGAGGCCGACGAAGAGGTTCGGCTCGAAGGCTCCGTACCGGTTCTCGAAGTAGCGGACCGACAGGTACTCGGCGAAACCCTCGGAGATCCAGTTCTCCGCGTTGAAGTCGACGCCGACGCCGATCCCCCACCACAAGTGGGCGATCTCGTGCGCGAGCGCGTAGTCGATCAAGCGGTCGTACATGCCGAGGACCGGCATGTCCTTCATGCGCGTGAGGAGGGATCCGAGAAGCACCATCCCGTCTGCGGCGAGCCCATACAGCCCCGGGGTCGGATCCTCCGCGATCACCAGCCGCTTGCCCTCGAAGGGGCCAAACCGCTCGCTGTACGCGGTGAGGATCGCCGCCGCGCAGGAGGCGGCCATCCGCGCGAAGTCCTCGCCTCCCGGAAGGCAGAGAACCTCAATGGGCACGTCGTTCCACGTCGTGCTGAGCACCGTCACGTCGCGGCCGATCAGAAGGGGCACCGAGCGGACTGCGCGTTCGCTCGTGAGCGCGATCGTCGTTCGATCGCTTGCGACGACCGACGTCTGCCGGTCGGCCCCTCCGAACGCCCGGTAACCGCTGGGGACCACGAGTTCTACGCGGTACATGGCGGCGGGGAGGGCGAAGGTGTCCTCGCTTGCCGGACGAGCCACGGCGACCGGATTCCACCCGAATCGCCAGATGTAGGTGTCCCGATAGGCGCACATGTCGGCGGCGAGCGCGCGGGCGAACTTGGTCACGAAGCCGATGCGGAGCGTCACACGCTCGCCAGGTGGAAGGGGCCTCGGAAGCTCGACGATCAGGAGACCGCCGTCCAGGGAGTACGTCTGGAGACCGGCCGGCGTCGGCTCGAGCCGATACGGAAGAGCCGCCTTCGAGGCATCCGAGACGTCGAGGATCTCGGTCCACGTCGGATCGAATCCGTTGACGTAGCCTGCGTCGAGGAGGCTGGAGTCGACATACGGATTGCGCTCCCGTCCCCAGTTGGCGACGAGAAGGAACACCACCTCGCCGACCGAGGCGCCGGTGTCGTTCAGGTAGTCCACCCACTCGGCGCCCACGAGGGTGTCGCTCTGCGGATCAAGGGTCACGGAGATGTTGTAGGAACTCACCCCGCCAAGGTCCGCGGCGACCGCCGGGCACGCGACGAGGACGGCAGCGCACAGCGCGGCAGCGACGAGTCGAGTGGACATGTCTCGCTCCTTTCAAGTCTCCAGGGACGGATTGTGATCCGATTCGCCGGCGGGGGCAACGGTGGGGCAAGGGCGGCCGGGGATCGGCGGTCATGCGTCGGAAACGACGCGACGATCGTCCGGCAGCGGGAGGGACGCGCAGCCTAGGCGTTCGCGTCGGCCCGGGGCGACTCCACGGCTCGTCGGTACGTCACGCCGCGCTCCGCGAGTCCGTCGAGCAGGAATCCTACACAGGCCTCGTCGCGCCCGACGACCTCCGGAGGGATGACTCCCGTTTCCCGAAAGAGGCCCTTCGCCAGCAGGCGAACCGCCATCGTCGCCGTGTAGCCCGTCGTTCGCGCCATGGAGGACGTCCCGGTCGTCCGATCGAATCGATCGGCAAGGGAGTAGGTGACGCGCACGGGCACGCCGCCCTTCCCTCCCTCGACCACGATGCGCATCACCGTCAGATCCTCGTCCCCTTCCCGCATCTGCCACAGCGGGAAGAGGAGCGCCGCGGCGACGTCGACGGGCCGCACGGACGAGCCGCCGACCTCGATCCTCTCGGACCCGAAGAATCCGCTGTCGCGCAAGAGGCGGATCCGCTCGGCGTGTCCCGGGTAGCGCATTGTCTTCTCCGCCATGTCAGGGCAGGGAATAGTGTCGAGCAGTGTCCGCAACCCGTCGGTGACGAAGGCCTCCAGCGTGCCGATCCCCTCGACGTCAACGAGCTCCACGTCCGACAGCGCGGGCCGCACCCGCCGCTCCCCGGCCTCGATGAGGCGGCTCGGCCGCGTGTACTCCTCGATGACGTCGATCGGCGAGAACCCCGCCTTGTACTCGTACGGAAGGGTGCGCACGGTCGGCAGTCCTCCGACGTAGATTCGCACCCTGGTCGTGCGGTCGAGGCGTGCGCTCTCCCGCCCGACCAGGAGGTTGCTCATCCCCGGGGCGACGCCACAGTCCACCAACGCCGTGACTCCGTGGGACCGCGCGAGCTCGTCCAGGCCGAACGGGTCCTCGGGGAAGAAGGCAATGTCGACCACGTTCTTTCGCGCCTTCAGCACGGCCTCGAGCGTGCGATACCCGAGGAATCCCGGAACGGCGCTGACGACCACGTCCGCCGCGGCGACCGCTCGCGTCACCGCGCTCGGGAGCGAGAGATCGACGCGCTCCCCGGCGATGCCGTGCCGCGCGCGCAGGAGCTCGAGTCGCTCCGCGTCGCGGTCGGCGACCCGGACCTCGAAGCCCGGCTCCTTCGCTAGGTCGATAGCCATCGCGCTTCCCACTCGGCCGGCTCCCAGTACGACAACCCTCATGGACTCTCCTTCCTGCGCTCGATCGGGTGCGGAACGCCCCCGCCGTGACTATGCGCGGCGCGAGGGTCGCTCACAAGGGCAGCGACCCGCGTCGCGAGGGCACGGCACGCGGCCGCCTCTTCGGAGGTGGGGAACGCGGCACAGATCCCCAGGGCCGCCTGCGCGTGCTCGGCGGCCTCGTCCTTCCGGTTCCGTTCAAGAGCAATCTCGGCCAGCATTCGGTGGCAATGCGAGGCGGCAAGTCGCTGGTGCACGCGCTCCGCGAGGGCGAGCGCTTCGGCGAACGCGGCGGCCGCGGCGTCGGGCCGTGCCAGGCGTCTCTCGACTTGCGCCACCTGGATGAAGCACCCCATCTGGCCGTACGGGTCGATGTCAAGCTGACGGCGGATCTCCGCAGAGCGAGCGAACCCGGCCCGTGCTTCGTCGAAGCGCTTGAGCTCGAGATCGCAGACGGCCAGCGAGAACAGCCCGAGGGCGAGGCCCCAAGCGTCGCCAAGTTCCTTTCTCACCTCGAGGCTTCGCTTCGCCGCCGCGACCGCTCTCTCGAGCGAGTCCTTGGCGTGGCGGTAGCAGATTGCCTCCGCCCCGGCCGCGAACTCCCATCGATATCCCTCGGCCTCCAAGAAGCGAAGGTCCTCCTCGAGTTCGGCGGTGCGCAGCTCCGAGTTCTCATGGTGGGAGAACGCGGCGAGAACGTCCACGAACGCCGTGTCCCGGTCGCGCGGCCTGCCCCGCACGGCCCGACGGCTGTCCCGGAACAGGCGTTCTGACTCCTCCCCATCGAAGAAGTCGGTGAACCACGCCTGCAGTCCCCGCAGATAGCCCTGCGCGGGAGCGGACGCGGCGGCGGCCGCGTCCGCCGCCTCGCGGAACAGCTCCCGTCCCTCCGCGAAGCGGGTCGTCATGTCGCACAGGAGGAACAGGGCCATGGCGGATTGATGGAGGTCTCCGAACCGCTTTTCGAGGATCGCCTGTCGCCACGCGGCATGGAGGTTCACGGCCTCTTGCCCGAGGACCCCAAGAGCGTCCTTCTGCTCGGGACCCTTGAGCCGGCCCTCCTGACTGGACAAGAACGCGAGGTAGTACCCGGAGTGCCGCGCCTCCAATCGCGCTCGCTCGTCGGGCAGAACCTGCAGCCGCTCCGCCGCGAACTGGCGAACAATCTCCAGCATGTCGAATCGGTCGGACGCGGAGCGGCGCACAAGGGACTTCCCGACGAGGGAGGCGATGGTCGGCAGTGAAACGGAGGCGATCCGTTCGGCGGCCTCCGCGGAGAATCCCCCACGGAACACGGAGAGGGCTCGGAAGGCCTCTCGTCCCGGTCGGTCGAGGAGCGTCCACGATCCCTCGAACGCGGCGCGCAAGCTACGGTGGCGACGGGGCGTGAGGGGTCTCTTGGCGTTCAGGAAACCCAGCCCGCGGGCGATCTCCTCCGCGATGGCCTGGCAGCTCATGGTTCGGCTCCACGAAGCGGCCAGTTCGATGCCGAGGGGGAGTCCTTGGAGAAGGCGACAGATGCAGCCGATCGCTTCCAGCTCCTCTTCCGAGGGGTCGAATCGCGCGTCGAGGCGCTTGGCGGCCTGCAGGAACATCCGAACCGCCGCGTAGCCCCGCGCGCTGTCCCGGGGGCTGTCCTCGTGCGGGTAGGCGAGGCCTTCGAGCGGGTAGATCCACTCCCCCTCCAGATCGAGCTCTTGGCGCGACGTCACGAGGAAACGGGGTCCGTTCTGGAGGTCCACCAACGTCTGCAACCACCGCACGTCCCTGCCGAGGTGCTCCACGTTGTCGAGGACGAGGAGGACGGACCGGCCGCGCAGCTGCGCGATGAGATCGTCGAGCGGCGTGGCTTCGCCCGGGGGCGAGCTGTGGGGACGCGGTTCGTCGAGGGCCGCGGCAATCGCGGCGGGAGCGAAGGCTGCCGAATCCACCGCGGCGAGGGGAACGAACACAACGCCGCCGGGGAACCGTCCCGCCGCGCTCCGCGCCACCTCGACGGCCAGGCGCGTCTTTCCGCTCCCGCCAACTCCCGTCACCGTGACCATGCGGCAGTCATCCCGGGCGAAGAGGTCGAGCAACCGGGAGACGTCCGCCTCCCGGCCGAAGAGCGGCGTGCGGAACTGCGGAAGCGAGGTTGGCTCCGAGGCCGTCGGGATGCGAACGGGAGCCGCACCCGCCGCCGACGTGCGGATCGCCTCCGCCAGAGAGAGAGTCTCCTCGCACGGGGCAAGGGACAACTCCTGCTGCAGAAGCCGAGCGCACTCGTCGAACTGGCGCAGCGCGCCCGCGCGGTCTCCCATCGCCGCGCGCAGACGCATCGCGCGCCGGTGAGCTGCTTCGTGAAGCGGCTGGGTGGCGAGCTGGCGCTGAGCGTGCGCCAGGGCGCGGTCGAGCTGGCCTCGCTGCTCGAAGTGATCGGCCAGCGCATCCAGCGCCCCCATCAGCTCCTCCGCGAGGACGTCGGCCTCGGAGTATTGCCACTCCTCGTAGGAGCGGCTGTCGTCCACGACGAACCCCGCCAGGAGGCGGTCCGAACAGAGAGCCACGGCGTCCTCGAGTTGCGCGGCGCCACGATCACAGAGAGTGATGCCAGGATGGGAGTGCGATCGGCAGGGAGAGAGGGCGCGGCGGAACTCGATGACGTCGATCCACAACCCTGACTCCAAGCGGAGCCCGATCATGTGGCGGGTCGACGTGATCCAGTCTCCGAGCGGCGTCTGATTCAGGAGCCACAACGCGTTGCGAAGGAGCGCGTAGGCGCGGGAGCTCTCCTGCTCCGGCCAAAGGAGCGCCGCGAGTGCGTCTCGGCTGTGTGCCGACTGGGTGACGGCGAGGTAGGCGAGTAGCGCGACCGCCTTGCGGCGCGGAACCGTGACCGTCTCCCCGGCGCACTCCATTTTGGGGTAGCCGAACAAGCGAACGCGAAGCGGTTCCACGTCACCTCCCCTGCATGGAAGGATGAGTATACGGGGACGCTCCCGCGTTGGAAACGGAACGGAGACGTCCGCCGAGGTAGACTGAAGAGGACGGGGTGGGGGATGCGATGACGTCGAACGGCGGGCTTGCCCGAGCGCTGGAACGCGCCGACGCGATGGTGCGGCGCGGAGAACAGGCGGCCGCGGAGACGAGACGAGTTCTTGTGCGCTCGTTGCTCGATCATCAGATCTCCGCAGGCCGCAAGGCGGGGCTGTTTGCCCTCGACCCGGAGGACTGGGAGCGCGGTCCGCGGCTGTGGACCGGTGAGTCCATCCGCACCAAGCTGGCGGCAGAACACATCTTCTCCCAGGAGGCGGCGCGGCTGCTCCACCGGCTCGGGGAGCGAGACCCGGCCGTCGAGAGAGCCGTCGCGCTTGCGGCGGGCCGGCTCGCGGAGACCTGTTACGCAGCGCGGCACTGCACGATCGGCGAGTGCGCCACCAGCTTCATCAGCTACGTGCGGTTTCTGGCCTCGGTGCGCGGCGACGATGCGCGGGGAGACGTCACCCGGCGGGTGCAGACGCTGTCCCAACATCGCGCTCCGAACGGCCGCTGGATCCGGTTCCCCTTCTTCTACACGCTCCTCGTCCTTTCCGAGCTACCGAAGTCGGTTGCGGAGAACGAGACGGCCTTCGCGCGGGACGCCGTCGCCCGGTCCACGATTCGGTCGTCGATCGAGGAACCGTACGCCGGCCGACGCGCCCGCCTTCTCCAAGATCTCCTTGCCGCAGGTGGAGGGGTCGGCGGTTCGCCATCCCACCGCAAGCGGGACACACGGTAGCGCCCAGCCTGCTGTTTCGCGGCCTGTCGTTCCGCGGCCCGCGTCTCATCGCTCCGCCAGCAGCGCAGAAGGGTGGAACGGTTGTCGGCCATTCATCTCCGAGGGAGGGACGGGAGAACCTGGGGAGTGATACGATCCCTCATCTGGGGAAGGAGGCCACCGTGTTCGGTCTCAAGGAGAAGCGGCGCGCCAAGCTGCGGACGGAGGCGCTCCCGGAGGTCTGGGCGGCGATTCTCGGCGCCGTCCCTTTGTGCGGACGTGTTCCGGCCGCGGATCGACCGGAGCTGCACGGCATCGTCCGGGTCCTCCTTGCTGAGAAGCGGTTCGAAGGCGGTGCCGGATTCGTCGTTGACGACACGGTGCGGCTGACCATCGCCGGGCAGGCGTCCGTCCTTCTGCTTCACCGCGCGACGGACTACTTCCCGAGACTGCACTCGGTCATCGTCTATCCGCAGGAGTACGTCGCCCCGCTGGAGGACGTCGACGACGACGGGTTGGTGACGGAGGACTTGGAGTCGCGATCCGGAGAGTCATGGATGCACGGGAGCCTCGTGCTGTCGTGGAAGGACATCGTCGCCGACCTCGAGGATCCGCTCGGCGAATGGAACGTCGTCCTGCACGAGTTCGCGCACCAGCTCGACGGGGAAACGGGCGAGATGAACGGCTCCCCGCCGATCGCCGATCCCGAGCTGCGCGTTGATTGGGCGCGGGAGATGGACTCCGCCTACGCCGACCACTGCCGGCGGGTCGACCGCGGGAGGCCCACCGTTCTCGACCCCTACGCGGCGGAGGAGCCGTCCGAGTTCTTTGCCGTCGCGACCGAGGCGTTCTTCCAACAGCCGCGGCGGATCCTGGCGGCGCTTCCGTCGCTCTACGGGCTCCTGCAGCGATACTACCGGCAAGATCCGGCGACGTGGGTCCTCGAGGACCCGTTGTCCAGCGGACCATGATCCGCGAAGCGGCACGTCAGGAGGCTCTCATGCGGTTCGAGGAGGTTCTGTCCATCCTGTCCACGGAGCTGTCGGGGTCCCGCGCCAGGGAGCTTGCGGCGGACATCGCTCGCTTCCACCGCACGCAAGCGTCGCCCGGGTATGACGAGGCGCTCGGCGTCGTCCGGGAGAAGCTGTCCGCGTGGGGCCTTCCCACGCGCACCCACACGTATCCTGCCGACGGGCGCACCAAGACCTACGGGTGGACGGCGCCTCCGGCGTGGACCGTGAGGGGCGGCTCCCTGACGCAGACCGCGCCAGCGGGACGCTGCCTCGCCTCCTTTGACGAGATCCCCACCTGCGTGGTGGTCCACTCGCCGGGCGGATCGTTCGAGGGCGACCTCGCCCACGTCGGCAAGGAGACACCGAAGCGGACTACGCGGGAGTCGAACTCCACGGTCGCGTCGCGCTCGCCTGCGGTCGCGCCGCCGAGGTGGTCAAGCGAGCGGCTCGGCGAGGCGCCGTCGGAGTCGTGCTCTACCCCGATGACGAGCGCGCCGCAGCATCACACGATCTCGTGGGCTACCACGGGATCTTCCCCGGCGCGGAGGAGATTCCAGGACTCGTTCCGGCGTTCTCGGTGTCACGTCGAACGGCCGACGACCTTCTGCGCCGGCTGCCCCGGGAGACCGTGCGCGTTCGTGGAGACATTGACGCCGAGTTCACGGAGACGGCTCTCCAGGTTCTGGAAACGTGGATTGACGGGTCCAGTCCCGAGGTCGGCGAGGTCCTTCTCGTTGCCCACCTCTGCCATCCGCGTCCGTCGGCGAACGATAACGCTTCGGGAAGCGCCGTTCTCGCGGAGGCCGCCCGCGCCCTCCGAGCCTTCGCCGGCCGCTGCCCGCTGCGGGCGACCGTTCGCTTCCTCTGGGTGCCGGAGTTCTACGGCACGCTGCCTTGGGCGGCGGAGCACGCGGAGGATCTCCGGCGGGTCCGCTACGTCCTCAACCTCGACATGGTCGGGCAGTCTCCCGAGCGAATCGGAGAGCCGCTGCGCGTGTTCCGCGCGCCGAACCACCTGCCGAGCTACGTCCACGTCGCGGTCGAGCCTCTCCTCGCAGCGGTCGCGGGACAGGTCGTTGCGGCCCCCGGGGGATCCCGCCGGCCGCTCCACTGGAGCTATGACCCGCCGAGCGGAGGCAGCGATCACCTCGTCTTCGCCGCGCCGCCGCACGGGATCCCCTCCTTCATGGTCGGACACGATGACCCGTACTGGCATACGAGCCTCGACACGATCGACAACGTGGACCCGACCCGACTTGAGCACGTCGGCGCGTTCGTCTGCGCCGCCGCCCTGCTTCCGCAGACCGCCGCGGACGACGATCGCTTGCTCGGGTGGCTCCTCGCCTACGGAGCTCATGAACTCGCTCGCGCCGCCGGCCTGGCGCAGGACCTTCCCCCGAGGCTGGGACGGGAGCTTCTCGAGATCGCCCTCTCCATCGAGGAGAAGCGCGCTCAGACGGTTGCCGCCCTGGGCGTCGAGGAGCGCAAGGCAAGGCTTCTGGAAAGGCACCTGGCCGTCCTGCGCAGGCTGCAGGACCATCTTGCCGAGGTTCTGCCACGCGCCGAAGGAAGCGCGCAGCCGACAGATCGCGAGCGCCCGCGGCGACGCATGGATGGTCCTCTCGTCTACGCCGTGACGGACTCATTCACCGACAACGAAGCGCGCTTCTTCAAGGAGAAGCTGTCGGCCCATCACCGGGCGCTCGCCGAGGGGCTTCTCGCCCTGTGCGATGGCACGCGCACGGCGCAGCACATCGCTCTCCAGCTCTCGCTCGACGCCGGGCGCCTGGTTCCGGTCGAGGACGTCGAGGGAGGCGTGGCGCTGCTCCGTAAGGCTGGCTACGTCTCGTGAGCGGTGCCCGTCGCCGCCGGGCGTAGCGAGGCGACGACGTCGCGCCCCGCGGCGCGCGAGGCGGCCAGCAGGTCAGGACGATTCGCTGCGTCGCGTAGGTCGGAGACGCCGGGCGCGACCACGGAGGCCGTGAGCGTGGCGCCGAGGTACGCCAACGCGTCGTCGAACATCCCGACGACGTGGCGCGCCGTCTTCGGATCCGTGTCGCCCAGGGTGACGACGAGCACGGCCCGCTTTCCGGCGAACGCGGCGCGAGTCTTCGGGTCGTGCCAAGGGCCGTACCAGCGATCGACGAACGCCTTCATCTGAGCCGAGGGACCCCACCAGTACACCGGGGTCGCGAGGGCCCACACCTCGCTCGCGACCATGTCGCTCACCAGCTCTTGCATGTTGTCGCGCTGGACGCAGGCGCCGGTCGCCAGGCAGCCGTCGCAGGCAAGGCAGGGCGCGATCATCTTCTCTCCCAGGATGATCCGCCCGACGACGGCGCCACCCTCCTCGGCACCGATCAGCACTTCCTCGAGCAACGTCGCTGAGTTCCCGGCGCGGCGAGGACTCCCGAACACGCCGAGAACGCGCGGCGCCCTTCCTGAGTTCGTCATGTCTCTTCCTCCCGGACGTCGTACATCGTAGGGCGACGCGACGCGCGCTGCCACGCGGGACGCGCCGAACCGCCGATTGACGGAAGCTGCGGCGCCACGCTAGTGTCTCGTCCGCCTGATGTATATACACACATGGCATGGAGTGGTATGGTATGCCATGGCACGCAAAGCAGCGGTTGTGACGTTGAGTGACGAAGAGCGCAAGACCCTGGAG
>Ga0209610_1000780_pt1 | contig 16589 bp, 16 predicted proteins | sample LakKivw275mmetaG_FD_184137 | JGI IMG/M metagenome (GOLD analysis project Ga0209610, IMG submission 184137) | Anoxic lake water microbial communities from Lake Kivu, Rwanda to study Microbial Dark Matter (Phase II) - Lake Kivu water 275m metaG... | ecosystem: Environmental > Aquatic > Freshwater...
TCCTGTAGTGCTTCCGCCCGAACCGGAACCAGAACCTGAGATCGAGATCGAGTTTGAACCTGAACTTGTGGTTACTCCACCGGTCCGGAACGTTCCCTATCAGGCAGGCACCACAGAATATGACGTGAAATCCAACGTCACCTGGTTTGTGGCAGAGAACTGCGACTGGTTCACTCTCACGCCTGCGGTCGGCTCCAACGACGGCCAGTTCACTGTCAGCTATGCCGCCAACCCGAGCCGCACTGAACGCATCTGTGAGATCACTGTCTCCGGCGGAGGCCTGACCCGCAAGGTGCAGATCGTGCAGGCTCCTGCTCCGGAACCCAAGTTTGAGTTCAAGAAAGATGTCGCCCTGATCATTGAAGGCGTGAACTTCAAGACCGACAAAGCTGACCTGACGGAAGGCGCAAAGCTCATTCTGGACGAAGTTGTTACCACCCTGAAAGAGTTTCCTGAGGTCACTCTCGACATTCAGGGCCATACGGACAGCGATGCCAGCGATGCCTATAACATTGACCTGTCGCGCCGCAGAGCCATTTCCGTGAAAACTTATCTGGTCGAACACGGCATCGATGCCAATCGCCTGACCACATCCTGGTTCGGCGAAAGAAGGCCTCTGGTGCCCAATACAACTCCTGCCAACAAAGCCAAGAACCGTCGTATCGAATTCATCCGCACCGACGGCTAAAACAATATGATGCAAAAGAGGGACTCACTTTGAGTCCCTCTTTTTTTGCCTCAACATTTCTGCTCCGCTCACTCGGACATTGTTTCTACCATGCTTTCAGCCCTTTATCCACGCGGCATCCTCGCAGGCTCAGCCCGGGTGGACCCTGCGTGGACCCCGGGTGGACTGTAAGGAAGATGTATGGAAGGGTTAAGCAAGCATTGCTGCTAAAGGGATAAATGCTGTTACAGAATTTGAGTATAGTTGATGAAGGAAAGAAGTTTTATGAAAGGATCAGACGCTGACGTTACGCTGCACGACAGCTTTCAGATCGGAGATGTTGAAAGGTTTCTGCAGGATGTCGTCAAAGCCTCTGTTCCTGTAGTCATCCAGTTCCTTTATCTCCAGGTTGTTGCTGTAGGCGATGAGTCTGACCTTGGGATCGGCTTTTTTAAAGACCTGCAGCAGGGTCGGGATGTCGCTGTGAGTGGGCAGATTGAGGTCAGCCAGGACAAGATTGACCTGAGTGCCATTGTTTTTGGCTTTGAAGAAGAGGGTGGAAAGCTCTTCCGGATCGGTGGTTTTCTGCACTCTCAGGCCCATCTTGACCATGGTTTTGATCAGCAGGTTGCCCAGGGTGTCATCCTCATCCAAAACCAAGGCCAAAGGGGTGTTGCTGGCGGCGGCGGGTTTATGTTCCGTCTGAATGGTGGAACCCGCTTCTGCCAGAGGAATGTAGATCTCGCAATCGGTGCCCTTGCCCGGTGCGGATTGCAGTCTGATGTATCCCTTATGCTTTTTCAGAAGTGAATAGGCAATGGTCAGTCCCAGTCCCGAAGCGCCTTTTCTGGTCGTGTAATAGGGCACGAAAATGCGTTTCTGATGTTCCGGAGCGATGCCCTCGCCCGTGTCTTTTATCCTGATGCAAATGTATCTGCCTGCGGAAAGAGGCAAGCCCGAATTCCCGGCAGCTACAAATTCCCTGGCGCTGACTGTCAGGACACCGCCTTGGGGCATTGCCTGCAGCGAGTTGGTGACTATGCTGCGGACGATCTTTTCAAAGATGTCGCCTGCCATTCTTATGTCCGGAAGGTTGTTCTGCATCAGGAAAACCGGCTTTACATCAGTGCCTGAGACCATTTTATTGATCAGGGGTTCCAGCTTGCTGAGAGCTTTGGTGCTGACCTCTGTCACGGGACTGCTTTTGGCCATTGCCAGCAGGTTATCCGTGATGGTCTTGCCCTTGAGGGTGGATTCCTCCGCCGCTTTGAGGAAAGATGCGGTTTCGCTGTCCGGCGGGATGTCATCCAAAGCGAGGGAAATATTGCCCAGAATGGCGGTCAGGATGTTGTTGAAATCATGCGCAAAGCCTGAGGACAGAGAGCTCACGGCCTCCATCTTTTCAGATTCGATGCGGGCATTCAATTGCCTTTGCTTTTCAGTGATGTCACGCAGCAGGAAAATGACGCCGACGACTTCTTTGGATCTGTTCAGGATGGGCGCCGCCATGCCCTCGATCTGCAGTTCCCTGCCTCCGAAAGCGGTCAGGATCACATTCTTGAGATAGATATTGCTGCTGAAATCACGGTATATTTTGATGACGGGATTCTGCACAGGCAGGCCTGAACTGCTTTCCAGCAAAGGAAAAACTTCATTCCAGTCCTTGCCCTGGACTGCGTCATTCGTGCAGCCTGACATCTGCTGAGCGGCCTGATTGAGCATCGTGATCCTGCCTTCGGTATCGGTCAGATAGACGGCGTCGTCCAGGTTGTTCACCACCGCCTGAAGGTCGATGTGTCCGCCGGTTGAACTCCCCTGCTGATCAAGGTTATAGACCTTGCTGCCCAGTGCGCCCGCAATAGAAGTCAGGCGTTCAATCTCATCATTGGAAATGGGCAGACAGGCGGTCTGATATCCCATCAGGAAAATGCCTGCCACTTCACCAGCTTCCAGACAGGGAACGCAGATAAAATGCTCCCAGCCCTCGTGCCTGGCGAGTTTATGCTCAAATGATTCCTGCGCCTGCATGCGCATCCAGGCCTTGACATCGTCAGCGGCATTGCGGATGCTTTCCATCATGCTGTCCAGCAGGGCTGCCCTGAAAGTGAAAGCCTGGCCTGACTTAAGGGTTTTGTGCATCCATTTGTATTGGGGAAGCTCTATGGCATCAACCTTGGCGGAATGACGAGCCCATTCCGGTTCCTTGTCCCAACTGCCGATCCTGACATAGTTTTCAGAATTATCGGCCCGTTTGTAGATGGCTGCAAAGTCGCATTTGCAGTATGAGCCCAAAGCGTTCAGCACAGTTTCCAGATTCTTGCAGGTGTCGGCATTTCCGCTGCTGAGCAGCGAAAACATCAGATTGTTGAGCTGACGCTCGGATTCCAGTTCCGAATTCATAGATTTTGGTTTCTGTTCAGTTTCGGGGGTCGGTTCAGGCAGATATTCAGAGGGATGTGAATAATAGCTGTCAGTTTGTTTGGAGCCGTTACTGCCATCTTCCTCATCCCAATCATCCGTGTCCCCGTTCAAGTGCTTTTCCTCCAGTTCGCTGATGTTCTGAAGGGTCTTTCCCAAAAGCAGAAAAACCAGGCCGATGGTCAGGAGCAGGGCAAAGATGACGAGGATTCCGATGTCAAACAAGCCGGGGATGAAATCATTGATCTGCCGGCGCAGGGCAAAATCCTCAAATTCATTCAGGTTGTTCAGATATAAAAGCAAAGCCAGACCCCCGGTGATTACTATGCTGATCACAGCTATAGCAATTACCCTATTAACGAGCATTCTCTTTAGAGAAGCGGTTTTGAGCCTGTTCATACTTCTATATCCAACATTCCTTTTTCACTGGATTGCACATATTATATAGGTTGTATTCTTAGTCAACAAAGATTTTTAGTGGGTTGAGAAACGATTATGTCACGCCGGCAGAATTATCCCGGAAAAAGTGATGAATCAGCAGTTTGGAAAGTATTCTCTTGACAAACTTCTAACCTCATTCATAATATCTTGAAGGATTATTTCATGGACTGCAAAGAAACGATTTTTACCAGACACAGTGTCAGGGAATTTCTCCCGGATCCGATTCCGGAAGAAGTTCTGAGCGATATGCTGGAAGCAGCCAGACTGGCGCCTTCCGCCCAGAACCGCCAGCCCTGGAGGTTCATTGTGCTCACCGATCCCAACAAGATCAAAGATCTGGCTGCCAACACAGGCCTGATCGGCCTTTCCAACTTCTTTATCCGCAATGCGCCCTGCTTGATCATTGCCTGCGCCGATAAAAGCAAAAATCTGCGCATCAATGACCAGGATTATTATCTGGTCGATACCGCCATCGCTTTCCAGCAAATGATGCTGATGGCCTGGAGCCATGGCATTGGCGGCTGCTGGCTGGCGGCCTTCAGTGAAAAAAAACTGCGCGCTTATCTGGATCTTCCCAAAAGCTGGAAGATCGTGGCACTCAGTCCTTTTGGCTATCCTGCTGAAAAGCAGGGCTTCTATTTCAAAGCCATTAAAACTCTGTCCGGCAGCAAGGACCGCTTACCCCTGGACAAAATTATCCGTTATCTTGATTAAACTAAAGGAGATATATAATGGCAGCCAAAGTCAAGCTCACCCGTGAATTCATTCACAAACTGCCGAAAACCGACCTGCATGTCCATCTGGACGGCTCCGTGCGCATCGAGACCATGATCGAACTGGCTCAGAAGGATAAGATCGAACTGCCTTCCTATGATCCCGAAGAATTGAAGAAGATCATCTGCTGTGATGAAAACTGCGCCAGTCTGGATGATTATCTGCAAGGTTTTCACATCGTCAATAAAGTCCTGCAGAACAAGGAAAGCCTGAAACGCACCGCTTATGAACTGGCGGAGGATTGCGCCAAGGAAAACATCCGTTATGTGGAAGTGCGCTATTCCCCCATTCTGCATACGGACAGGGGCCTGAAGCTGACCCAGATCTTGGAAGCAGTGATCGACGGATTGAAAGCTGCCGAAAAGGACTTCAATATCAAGACCGGCGTCATCATCTGCGGTATCAGGAACATGGACCCGACGACTTCTGTCAAACTGGCAGAGCTCGCCATCGCCTACAAAAACAAGGGTGTAATCGGCTTTGACCTGGCCGGCGGTGAAAACAACTATCCCGCCAAGGACCATAAGGAAGCCTTTGATCTGGCGCTCAAAAACAACCTCAATATCACCATCCATGCCGGCGAGGCCTACGGCCCGGAAAGCATTCACCAGGCCCTGCACTATTGCGGTTCACACAGGATCGGACACGGCACCCGCTTAGTGGAGGATGGCGATCTGCTCAATTATGCCAATGACCACCGCATCCCGCTGGAGATCTGCTTAAAGAGTAATTTTCACACCAAAGCCGTGCCCAGTATCCGTGCCCATCCCATCGACTTTTATCTCGACTATGGCTTGAGAGTGACGCTCAATACAGACAACAGGACCATTTCCAGCACCACGATGACGGATGAGTACATGCTGGCGATCGAATTGCTGGGTCTGGACTACCCACAGGTCAAAAACATCATTCTGAACGGCTTCAAAAGTGCTTTTATCCCATATAAGGAAAGGGTCCGCCTCATCAACCAGATCCTGACAGAGATCGACGACCTGGAAGAAGCTGAACTCAAAACCAAGATCAAAGTTAAGGAAAGCCTGTAACAGCCATGCTTGAGAAAATCAGAAACCTGTTCAGCAACGCCGAGTTCACTCTGAGGGATTTTTATCATAAGGATGAGAACCTGAAGACGATCGGCAGCATTGCTGATGCCATATCCGCCGCTTTTGAGAAAGGCGGTAAAGTGATCATTTTTGGCAACGGCGGCAGCATGTGTGACGCCATGCATTTTGCTGAAGAGCTGACCGGCAGGTTCAGGCACGACCGTCCCGCCCTCAGTGCCATCGCGCTTTCCGATCCCGCCTTCATCACCTGCGTCGCCAATGATTACGGCTTTGACGAGATCTTCAGCCGGGGTGTTTCCGCTTATGCCAAAGCTGGAGATGTCGTGATCGGCATATCCACCAGCGGCAATTCCGCCAACGTCATCAAAGCTCTTGCCAAAGCCAGGGACTTTGACTGCATCACGATCGCTCTCCTGGGCAAGGACGGCGGCAAGCTCAAAGGAAAATGTGATTTTGAACTCATTATTCCTGCTGAAACCACAGACCGCATTCAGGAAATGCACATCAAGATCCTGCACATCCTGGTTGAATTGGTTGAAGTAAAAATCTTTCCCCGATTGTATAAAGTTTAAAGAAAAAAATATTTGGAGATGTGAAATGCACAATAAGTTAAAAACCTTGCTCATTGCTGTTCTGCTGCTGAGTTTTGCCGTCTGCAGCTTTGCCCAGGCCAAGGAAAGCAAAACTCCCCGGCAACTGGAAAACGAAAAACAGGCCAAACAGGTCCTGCAGATGCTTTGCGAAGGCGATGTATCAGCCATCAGCTATATCTTTTGGGATGATTTCTATCTGAATGATGAGGACATCACCTATTACTACTATGAAAGTGTTGATTATGGCGACGATGAAGACTTCACCAGAGACATCGTAATGGAAATCTCAGGCCTGCTCATGACCGACGGCAAGCCAGATTACAACTACACAGGCTGGAGCTTTAAGCACAATGCCGATAAAATGAATGCCAGCAGCGCCAACAAATCCAAGAAAGCTGAAATGCTGTTCTACACCCCGGAAGACAGCCATATCTTCATTAGAGAGATCAACATCAAAAAGAAATAACAAAACAGAAAACTCGACCTAATAATAAAAGCGAACCTGAAACAGGCTCGCTTTTTTATTTTTGGCTCCTGAAGAGGGATTCGAACCCCCGACCTAGTGGTTAACAGCCACCCGCTCTACCGCTGAGCTATTCAGGATAATTTACGTGCTGCACAAATTCTGAAATCCCCTCTTTCTGTCAACCAAAATCTTGCGTCACATCCTCTCGTGGTTCGAGGAAAACTCGAGACAGTTTTCCAAACTGCACCCTCGGGAATTGCTTCCAACCAGCGAGATAAGTCATAATCGATGCAGTGTCTGGCCAGTTTATCCGATAACAGACTTGACGGTCATAGCCTTGCATGATTACCTCTTTCTATATTATTGGGATGGATGTTGAATTGGTCTGACTATCTCTTATTGGGGTGTGAGCGGTTGTAGCTGTTCTGTTTGTTCAGATGTTCGGCATAGGTTTTGGAGAAAACATTCTGTCCCTCAAAATCGGCAAAGAAATAGAGATATTCCGTTGCTTCCGGATACAGCACCGCCTGCAGGCTTGTAATGCTCGGATTGCAGATCGGATGCGGCGGCAGGCCATCATTCCTGTAGGTATTGTATGGCGAATCTATCTCCAGATCCTGATAGGTCAGTGGACGCCGCGCTTCTCCCCTTTTTTCGATTATATAATCCACCGTGGGACAGCTTTCCAGGCGCATCCTTTTCTTCAGTCGATTCAGATAAACACCTGCGATCAGGGGTTTTTCCTCTTCTCTGACAGCCTCTTTTTCCACGATGGAAGCCAGAATCAGATCATGGTAAAATTTCTTTTCATCCGTGATGTTAATATTCTGGGCAACCAGTCTTTTATGAAACTGCTGTGTCATCATGCTGAACACTTCTTCCGGTTTGACATCCGGGTCAAAGGCATAGGTCTCGGGATAGAGACAGCCTTCCAGGGTCTTCCATTCAAATCCTGTCAGGCGTTTGACCACCTTCGGATCAGTAGCAATTGCCAATAGTGAGTCATAAGACCCAAATCCGCTGCGTTCCATCTGTTTAAGAGTCTGGTATAGGGAAAAACCTTCCGGGATGGTGAGATGGATAAGGGTTGAGCGTCCTTCCCTGATCTTATAGATGGTTTGCATGATGCTGACATTGCCTCCGAAGACATATCTGCCGGCTTTCAGGTGTCTGTCGCTCTCAGTCAGCCGGGCCAGGACATCAAACCAGAAAGCGCTGCGGATCACATGGCTTTGCTTGAGTTTGGATGCGATGGCTTTAGTGCTATCGCCCTGTTTGATCCTGACAATAACCTCACCGGTCCTGAGCGGCATAAAGATGGTGTATAGCGTTGCCAGGATAAGGAATATCAGTATCAGGGCAAGGATATTAGCGCCTATCCACAGGTGCCGTTTTTCAATTCTATGAAAGTATCTTTTTATCTTATTTATGATCAGTTTGATCTTCATCAGAATGTGTCTCCAGATAGCGTTTCAGGATCAGGTAGGCTGCCATGGCATCAATCACCCTGCGCGCCTGTTTCCAGTCATAACCCATTTCCCTGAGCATTTCATTGGCATCGGAAGTCGTGAATCTTTCATCCATGCCGATCACCGGGATCTCGATCTGTTGCTGCAGGTCAGACAAAAACTGTTGGGTTTCTCTTGTCTTGTCAGTGGCATTGCCGTCCAGGCTCCAGGGAATGCCGACAATGACCCTCGCCACCTCTTTGTCCCTTATGATGTCCTTGAGAGTAGAAACATTATGTTCTAGAGAGACATTGTCCAGCGTCATCAGAGGTTTGGCAAACATCTGCATGGGGTCGCTCAGCGCCAGTCCGATGCGCTTTTCACCGTAATCGACCGCCAGCAGACGCCCTGCCATCAGATGAAGGATTCATCCCGCCAGACTGCTATGTACCAGCGGTTGTTGATCGGTTTCAGGTAAAATCTTGCCACTCCGTTGGAGGATAAAGAGCTATTGGTCGAAGTATAGATCAATTGCAGGTCAAACAGACAGGGAATCACCACCCATTCCTCGTGTCCGACCTGAGGATCGGTTTCCCACTTTTCCTGAGGCGGGATCTGCAGGTTGAGCAGAATCTGGTCAGGCGGAGGATATGAGCCGTCACTGGAGCCTTCCAGAAACAGGTTGGTGTGATACTCCACTTCCTGTTCGTAACCCCACCAGCTATCCTTTATGCCGTCATTGTTCCAGTCTATGCCTATGGAATTGACTTCTGTGGACAGCAGTTCAAAGCGAAAATCAGGTGCCAGGCAGCTCTCAAACAGCTTGATGTTTTTCAGTCTGTAGGATTGCTCCAGAGTCTGCAAAACCGCGATCGGGCTTTCGTTTGTGACAGGAAGATCATCGCCATACCTGAGTTTGGGATGGAACGGATTGGTGCAGTTGGTCAGAAACGCTGCAGCCAGCAGCAGAGCCAGGATATCTCTAAACCGAATACTCATGTTTCAGCTTCCCCCAGGTAGGGCGGATGGATGGCAGATCCGTTCTATAATCATACCAGTTCAATATGCGCCAGAATCCGCTTTCCTGCTGCATCTGGATCTCTGCCTTTCCTTCATAGAGCGATCTGGTCCCGTTCTTTTTGACCGTAACCTGATACTGCCGGTAGAGCTTGATGGGAGTTGACTGCAGGTCATCATTCTGTCCGGGAATTGAATCCAGCACCACGTTGATGCTGTCTGCCAGGTTATGCAGGTTGTAGAGCATGTCCCTTTCCATGTCTCTCGTCCAGATCAGGCTGATGCCATAATCGTTGATATCCTGCGCCGAGAAGTAGAAGCGGAAGTTCGGCATAAAGAGGTCGCTGGATTTGACCAGGTTGCGTTCATCTTCGTAGGCGTATTCCAGGTTCTGCAGAGCCAGTTGCCAGGTGGTGTAAAAGCTGTTCCACAAAGGCGGCTTGACGGGCTCTTCGGCTTCCCGGAGTGTGAAGATATCACATCCGCAAAGCAGGACTATCAGCAGAACTGGAATATATTTTCTCATAATGGCAGTTTCCTGACCCACGGCATATGTGTCAACAAAAAACAAGGCAGTCCAGTCACAGCACGGCTCCTGCTTTTATCCCTTGACTGATTGGCACAGCCTTGCCAGTATGCATCATAAGGAATAAACTGAGGATAAGATAAATGCAGACAGCCAAACTTGTGCTGAGCGGAGGAGCAGCTCTCGGGCTTGCCGAGATCGGTGTGCTTCAGGTTCTACAGGAGAATTTTGACATTACCGGCGTGATCGGAACCAGCATGGGTTCTCTGGTCGGAGGCCTGTATGCCAAAGGCCTCAGCCCTGACGAGATTCTGGACATAGCATTACAATATAAGAAGCGCGACATCTTTAATCCTTTCAATCTGGACATTGAGCTTTCCGGCATCTTTGACGGCAAAGCCATTCTAAAACAATTTGAGGAATGGACGGAAGGCATCCTGATTGAAAACTGCCGCCTGCCTTTCTGCGCCGTAGCGTTTGACCTCAACAGGCGCAATTCAATCCTTATCAACAGAGGTTCTCTGGCAAAAGCCATGCGCGCATCCACTTCCATACCATACCTCTTTTCTCCTTTCCAGTGGGAGAAATATGTCTTTGTGGACGGCGGGGTCGAGTATCCCCTGCCTTTGGCATTGGTAGACAGCCTGCCTGGAGAGCTGACCATTGCCATCAATGTCTTGCCCAGCACATCTCCCCATGCCGAAACAATTTCCCTGGACGGGAAAAAGCACAAGTCCCAAAAGCTACGCATGCATGAGGTTTTCCTGCGCAGCGTGATCCAGAACCAAGCGTGGCTGGCACTTCAATCCATTCTGGACAACAAGCCTGACATCGTGATCGATGCCCATTTTCCTGAGGGTTCGCTCTTCGGTTTTGACGAGGCGGAGTTCTTCTATCACTACGGCATTGCTTCTGCCCGAAAGGCTTTGATCGAATACAAAGAACCCAACTATCTGGATAAGCTCCGCAAAAAATACCAGCAACTGTTTTCCCGCTTGTATAGAGGTCTGAATGCCGGATCTGAATGAACCCGGATCTGTCAATAAGAGCCAAAGTTGGATTGCGCACAAGTTCGTCGTTGCTCAGAACGGCAGGATCCAGGGACGGCACTGGCTCACTTTTTCCGGTATCGCACTCGGCGTGTTTGCCCTGCTGGCTGTAAGCAGCGTGATGAACGGCTTTGACAAAGATATGCGCCAGCGCATAATCGGGACCAGGAGTGAACTCCGGCTCAGCACACAGAACGGTTCTCCCCTGTCCCGGTATGAGGAACTTCAAACCCGATTGGAAAAGCATCCCTCCATTAAAGCAGTCTCTCCCATCGTGCGCAATGAACTGATGCTAGTCAAGGGCACTGCCATGGCTGCCACTATCTGCTTTGGTGTTGACCTCAAGAGACAGCAAGCCGTCAGCCCTGTTTTGCAACCGCTCAGTCCTGAAGAACTGAACCGCTCCTCTTCCCACTGGATCCAGGGCATCATCAGCAGCAAGCCCACTGTGGAAAGATTTGACCGCGATGGCATCATATTGGGTTCTGAACTGGCTCAAAGCATCAATGCCATGGTTGGTGATTCGCTCCGATTAATCGCACCTTTGGGAACGATCCCCACCCCCATGGGCATGCTGCCCAGAATGCGCTCCGTCAGGGTTGACGGCATCTTCGTAGCCGGCATGCCTGAATACGACAGGCTTTATTCCTATGTCCCGCTTTCCGTCGGCCAATACTTCAGCGCTTATGATAATGCCATTGACCACTTTGACCTCAAATCCAACAATCCCAAACGCCTGTTTCAGACCACCCGCCTGCTGCAAAAGGAATTTCCAGATCATAAAGTGGAGAATTGGAGCAGTTTTGACACCGGGCTTTACGGAGCCATGCGGTTTGAGAAGTATCTGATGCTGGTGGTGCTGGGGCTGATGTTCATCCTCGCCTCTTTCAACATGACCGGAAATATCTTCAAGACCATCGTCCAGAAACGCAAAGCCATCGGCATCCTGAAGACCATCGGCTACCGGGATGAAGAAGTGGTCGGTGTCTTTCTGCGCCAAGGCCTGTTTATTGGCATATCAGGCATTCTGGCAGGCGTGCTGTTTGCCCTGCTGATCCTGACCCTGCAAAGCAGATTCAGTCTGATCCAGCTTCCCGTCGGCAATATGCCCAATCTCATCCTGCCCGTGGACATGCGCCTGGCTGATTTTATCATAATTCCGCTGGTTGCTCTGGTTGTGATCCTGTTCAGCATTTATCTACCTGCCCGCCGCGCCGGCAGGATAAATCCCATCACCCTGATCAGGGAAATAACATGATCTTGTGGAATAGTGCAACAGTGAAAATATGGAAACCTGTTTCTGATAAACTCAAAGCTCTGACATCAGATCAATTAAAATGTGTCGTAACACAGATTGGCAATCTGTTGGAGGGCGGGATTGGTAATCCCGGCCACACTTTTTTTAAGGTATCATCCTGAGCTTAGCCCGTAACCCGTAACTCGTAACCCGTAACTCGTAACCCGTAACTAAAAACAAGGAGACCCATATGACCGACCTCAAAGCCGCTTACGAACAGGCAATCCTGAACGAGATCAAGTCCCAGAATCTTTACACTTCTCTGGCCCGCAGCTTTGGCGACAATCCGGAAGTCGCACAGACCTTCAACAGTCTGGTTCCTCTGGAAACCATGCATGAGGAAAAGCTCAGTTCTCTCTACCTGCTGAATTTCCCCGACTCAGTTTTCTCACCTGACCGCAGTCTGCATTATTCCATCCCTGCGCCGGAACTGCAGGACGCTGACAAAGTCATTGAATTTGCCATTACGCGTGAGGAACTGGCGCGAGATATCTACCAAAAACTGGCTTCCGATACTGCTGAACCTGAACTGAAAGCGCTGTTCAGCGAGTTTGCCGCTGAAGAGGGAAAGCACAAAACCATCCTGCAGACCGAGATCCTGCGCCTGGACGGCCTGATGACCTGGTATGACCCTTCCGAGCTTAACGGCTTGGTGGAAGATTGATCGGTGTACAGATATCCACATGCCTGCAGTGAATGTCGTAACACAGATTGTCAATCTGTTAGAGGCATGGATTGGTAATCCCGGTTAAAGAGATCTTATCTTATGGAAACCTATCTTGGTGAATAAATGAAAACAGGCAGGATCCTCAATATAGAATGCTCCTGCGGATTTCTGCTCTTCCGCTATTTCAAAGCCGGCAAGGGCAGGATCATCAAATGCATGCTCAACCGCATGGAAGCTGACTATGTAGGCATCAAAGGCTCCCCCACTTTCTCCAAACCGCTCTGTCCCCAATGCGGCAAAGAACTCGGCATCATCATGATGATCCACGGCGAACCCGCCCTCAAGATCAATCACGGCACCATCAAAGACATCAGAGTGTAACTCCCCGCACCCGTCCTTCCTGCGAAAGTGTCATCCTGAGCTTAGTCGAAGGATGAACATTGCCACGTGTCTGCATTTCGACTGGGCTCAATGTGACACGCTTTTTTTACGAGTCATTCCTGCGAAAGCGGTTTGTAGTTCCGCGTTTACGCGGTTTTGGCCAAAGCAGCACATCCCTATTTATGAAAGCAAAACTGCCTGAAGGCAGAACTACGAACATAATCATTCCCACGTTGTTGATTGGGGTGGCAAGCTCCTTAATAACTCCAGATTTGTAATTCTCTTCCCCTTTCCTGGTCAGGATTTGTTTTTTTTATCTTTGGACTGAGGTATGAACTGCACTGTAACAGTGCTCCCAATAATCTCCCGATAGCGCTCCTCAGTCATCAGCGTAAATCCGCATTCCAATGCTTTCCGTTCCAAACGCTCTCTCATAGCCAGAGCAGAGATGCCCTTTTCCTTAGTTGGCTTATCTTGTTTCTCTCGTCCTTGTTCCTGAGTCTTGTGCGGAACTGTCTTTTTCTTATTTGCCATAATGGGATGCTCCTTTCCTGGACGGCGGTTTCCGGCTTAACTGATAATCGGTGCTGCTTTTTGTGATCCGGAAAAATTCAGGCAGCCAGACCAGGTCTTCCGTTCTGATGATACCCTTTTCCATAAGCGACGCCGCAAAACTGTCACTGACACGATCAGGGCATTTGTCTGGTTTGGAAAAATACTCTTCAAGCTGTTCAGCGTATTCAGCTTCCTGCTCAAGGGTTAGAATTGCGTTTACATACATGTTTTTGAAAGGGGCGGTGCCGCGGTATTGATATACCTGCACAGGCCCGTAGGAGCCTTCCCGTCTGAGGTACAGGCTGTAGGTGCTCTGGTATGTATAATAAAGTTCGCCCCGTCCGGTGATCCAATAAATGGTGTAATAGCCGTTCAGGGCGGCAAACACGCGCAGGTCAAACTTGGAAACCGGATCCTGCGGCAGGTTTTTCCCCTGTCTTTCGGGTTCGGAATCCCAATTGTCATCTCCGGTGATCAGATCGGCGAATTGGGAATATCCGGCCCTGGCGGAAATGCACTGCGGGATGGCTCCCTGTCTGATCAGAAACAAGAGGAACGCATACTCCAGATCCATATCCATCCGCCGGATGACTTCACTGCAGAGCCAGCCACTGCTGCCCGCAGGGCTGTAAGCGATCAGGCATTTGTTATTGTTCATGATTATCCCCCCTTTTTTTAGGGATCATGGTTGCGGTCAATCCCCCTCCTAACAGTTCCTCAGTTGTCTTGTGACTTTCGAGATACTGCCCGGAATCCTTGAACTTCTGGTTCATCTCATCTGCAGCTTTCAGCATCATTCTCGTCAGCCGCATTGACAGACTTTCCTGCTCCTGCTGTCCGTCCTTTTGGGTCTTTTCCGCCCCGCTCCGCCTGACGACAGCCCTTTTCCTGCGTTTACGGTTGAGGTAATTTCTTCTCCAGGTTTCTGTATAATCTATGTGGTATTCCGGATCCGGCATAACCCTCTCCAGCGGAGCAACATCGAAGACGTCTTCAGGTTTCAAAACTTTGCTTTTGATCAAAAACTCCTTTTGGGCAAAGTCGATATCGTATTTATCGTTACTTTTCAGGCACTTGTCAAGCTCAGGCTGCAGCCGTTTTTCCTGCTCCGGGGTCAGGGTGGCGATAACCTTGTGCTGCAGTTCAGGATGCCCGATCTCGTTTCCGACCATGACCACATCATAGTTCATGCCGGGCTCGCAGGGGATGATTTTCATGCCGGTGACCCTGTACACGTTCACCCTGCCCGTTTTCATATCCCTCAGCAGGAATATCTGGTTGATGCATTGCCGGGTCCTCCACAATTGTCCGGAGGGGGTTATCCAGTAGATGGTTTGGATTTTCAGCTCAGCGGCCAGCTGGCACAGGCCGGGCCTGGCTATGGGCTCGTCCATGAAAGGGCAGTCCATTTCGTAACTGTTTTCCACCATATCTGCTATGGTGCTGTAGCTCATGTTGTTGCCGATGGCGTTTTCCACCGCTTCTCTGCGGATCAGGCAGAACAGGAGGGAAACATCGATGCGTTCAGATAAACTGTAATCGATGCTGGCATAGATCCACTTGTCTTTTTGTTCATAATCCCTGCGCGCCACCAAAAGAGTGCTTCCGGTGCTCATAATGATCTCCTTTTTCATTGTTGCGCGGAGATAGCCCTGCCCCCATAAAAGCAAAAAAAGCCGGCTGCAAGGAGCCGGCAAATACTTTTCTGCCTATCCTTAGCACATTTTTGAGCGGAGCAAAGAGCAAATCACCGCTGTTATGAGCATATTTTGTTACGGTGCGGAAAGATGTCAAGGAAAATCAGGAAGTTATTGAAAAACTCTGAGCTTAAACTGCCTGCAGTTGGATAATTAGCAGGGCACAAGAGTTTATTTAATAAATCTGTCAAATCCTCTAGGGGAAATTTGGAGCATAACCGTAAAATCCCCTAGGGGATATTATGGTTGATGCCGTAAAAAAGTTATTGACAAAATCAACTGAAAATCTATGCTTTGCCTTGTTAAGTGAAAGGAGACGGAATGGATTACATCAAGCGAACCATTGAAGACACATTGCAGAAAAGCTTAAGCAACCGCAAAGCAATCTTTATTCTGGGACCCCGACAGGTGGGGAAAACAACCTTGCTCAACCGTCTGATGGAAATTTGCAGTAAAGAGAATTCACTATATTACGACCTTGGTCTGCAGTCCGATCTGGAGGTGTTTTCCGATTCCCTGGAAAACATTCTTGCAAGATTCAGGTTTGATAAGAAGAGCAAAGCAGGAAAGACTTTCGTTTTTATTGATGAAGTTCAAAACGTCTCGGATTTCTCCCATAAAATAAAAGCCCTGGTAGATCATCACAGTAATGAATTCAAACTGGTTTTGACCGGTTCATCCTCCGTCCTGATCAGGAGACAGTTTTCGGAATCACTGGCCGGCAGAAAGGAAGAGCACATTTTATATCCACTTAATTTCAGCGAGTTCTGCCTATTCAAAGGAGAGGAAAAGACGGCTGGTCTGCTGGATCAGGGATATAGCCATGAAGAACACTATCCGCTGCATTTGTACCCCGGAAAAATGAAAAACCTGCTGGCCGAATACATGGTTTATGGAGGGTATCCGGAAGTGGTCCTGCTCAATAACGCGGATGCCAAAGCAGATTTATTGGATGAACTTGTGTCTTCGACTGTGATCAAGGATATCAGGCACCTCTTCCGGATCGAGAAAATAGAGCAGTTCAACAAGTTGGTTAAATACCTGGCAATCAACACAGGCAAGGAGATCAATCTGCAAAGCATTTTCCGGACGATAGAACTGCATTATGAAACAGTGCTGAGCTACCTCATGGTTCTGGAAGCTTCATTCATAATATCCAAAATCACTCCCTTTTATACCAATAAAACCAAAGAAATGGTAAAGATGCCGAAAGTATACATGATAGACATGGGAATCAGAAACAAACTGGTGAACAACCTGAACCCACCCGAAAGCAGAGAAGATAAAGGGGAACTATTTGAGAACCTGGTGTTCCTGAACCTGCTGCATAAAAAAGATGCCCTGACCGAAATCAAATATTGGAAAACCAAGTTTCAGCAGGAAGTGGACTTCGTGGTTAACCGCAACCAGGCGATCACCGCTTATGAGGCGAAATTCGGAAAGGACCGCAACAATCATTTTACAGCTTTTTCCAGGGCCTATCCGAAGGCGCAGTGCAGGATAGTAAGATATGACTATCAATACAAAGA
>Ga0209610_1000781_pt1 | contig 16566 bp, 30 predicted proteins | sample LakKivw275mmetaG_FD_184137 | JGI IMG/M metagenome (GOLD analysis project Ga0209610, IMG submission 184137) | Anoxic lake water microbial communities from Lake Kivu, Rwanda to study Microbial Dark Matter (Phase II) - Lake Kivu water 275m metaG... | ecosystem: Environmental > Aquatic > Freshwater...
CGCCGAGACATTTAACAAACCGATCAATGTAGCCGCCGGAGTAGCCTGGCTTGTTACCCTGTCTGTATGCCTTTTTCTAAATCTTAGATTGAATATTCAGGTTTTCTTCCTGGGCGCCTTCGGGATTATGCTGACCTTTATCCTGTACCTGTTAGGCAGTCTGCTGACCCAAAAACGCTAAATTTAGAAAGGAAATCGTAATGAAAATTGTTGCCATTATCCTGTCCTCGGTCGGTCTGTTGCTAACCTTAGCGCCCGCATTCCTGCATTTCTTTGGTCAAATTTCCTGGAACACTCATGCGCAGCTGATGTTTGCCGGTATGATTCTCTGGTTTGTCTTTGCCCCGATCTGGTATTTTAAGAAAACTTAAGCAAAGAGATATACTGCAAATTCATATCTGACTACTTCATCAACATGGAATAAACCCCTCCGAGGTTTCGGAAACCTCGGAGGTGTAATCTAAATCCGATTCCGGCTATTTCATCAACATCATCTTGCAGGTAAAAAACCTGCAACTTCCCCGGATTTTCAGTAGAGGTCATCCGTGAACTAATAATATAAATCCCGCTACCAAGCGCCAAACCGTTGAACTAAACCGAGTATGTACCCACCAAATAAAGGCGATAACATAATACCATAACACATCAGCCGATCAGAATGAATACATCAGTCCTTACCTGACTTGCTTCAAGCAAACTGAAGGTGATAAGAGCAATTGGAATAAATTACCGCTTAATAAGCTTTCATCAGGGTGGGAAAGTAATTAGACTGGTTAGCGAAGGATTCGTAGGAAAAGAACACTAAGTTGTTGAAACCGTTGGTCCGGGAGATCAGCACTTTGGTCAGAGCCTCGTACCTGCCCTGATTATAGACGGCGATGCCCATCCAGATTTTGTCCTTGAGAATCAGTGGATCGAATTTATTCAGGATTTCCTCGAACTGTTCGGAGCTTTTAGTATAGTTCATCGGCACCGCGAAATCGAGGTAAGCGCTTTTCAACCATTTTTCCCAGTCCTGATAGAAATAGTAACGCGCTTCGACCGGATCCGGCTTGACGGCAGCACTCAGGGCTATCGGTTTTCTGGTCGTAATAATTACTTCCCGGGTATCAATGACCAGTTCGGTGATGGCATCTCGTCTGAAATCATTCCATTTCTCGATTAGCTGTTCGATCGTTTTCGCTTCCATGCCCGAAAAGAAGGATTTATTGGTAATGGATAAAAGGATGGGATCTACCCCGTAAACATCCTTGAATCGCTGTCGTCCGACTTCATTGAAATCGTAACTGTCTTTAGGATAACGAATATAGTCTAAGTGAACGCCATCAACATTATATTTTTCGACCAGTTCCCGGATTATCTCAACCAGATAGGTTTTAACTTCCGGCACTAACGGCGAAAGATAAACGCCCTCGAGATTATTATTTTTAAATTCCCTCTCCCTGCGATGAATATCCTTCTTGCCATCCGCATCCACAGTACACCATTCCGGATGCTGTAAAAGTAAATGCTGCGGATCGGTGGGTTTGTCATCCGAAGACCATAAAAGGTAGGTATTCAGCCAGGCATGCACCTTAATACTCCGCGGATGCGCCTGTTCGAGAATATATTGCAACGGATCGAAAGACGGATCAACGATAGTCGGTGACAAAGGCACAATCGCAGATCGGTAAAAGGCATCGCCCCGACCCCGGACCTGCACAAACAGGTCGGTAAAGCCGTTCTTTTCTGCAAAATTAATGAATTGATCTACCAATTCCTTCTTAAGCAGCTGGTCGCGGATGATCCACATTCCCCGATGAATCGCTTCTGCCGCTGCGACTTGATTATCGGCACCCAATAATAAAAGGGCAGTGAAAAATACTGCCCTTAATAAACTAATTCGGTTAATATTCACAATCCTATCCGGTATTGTCAGGCTGATTTCTCCTCCTGAGCCTCACTAACTTGGGGTGGTTTACTCACCTCCGTTGGCTCTTGTTCCGGTTTCTTCTCTTTCGGTTTTGCGACTTTCTTGGGCTTGGTTTGCTTCTTGGTCTCTGTCTCTTCTGTTTTTTCCTTCTCAGCAGGAGCCTTTTTAGCAGCCGGTTTGGCAGCTTTCTTCTCACCGGGAAGTTTATAATCTACCAATTCAATTAATGAGACCGGAGCGCTATCATTATCCCGAAAACCCAATTTAATGATTCGGGTATATCCGCCATTGCGATTAGCATACTGCGGAGCTATATGTTCAAACAGCGTCTTAACCAGATCACGTTTCTGGAGCACTCGATAGGCGAGTCGGCGATGATGAACGGTCCCGCGTTTGGCGTAGGTGATCAATCGTTCTACCACCCGGCGTAGTTCTTTGGCTTTGGCATCGGTGGTCTTGATTTTGCCATGTTCAATCATAGATGCGGCAAGGTTCATTAATAAAGCTTTCCGGTGACTTGCGGTTCGTCCTAATTTGGCTACCCGTTTCTGATGGCGCATGATTGAATTCTCCTTAGGTTAATTATTCGTTCTTCTCAGTCAGATAACGGTCAACGTCCAGACCGAATTCGAGGTTCATCTCTTTGAGTTTCGCCATCAACTCGTTGAGTGACTTGCGGCCAAAGTTTTTAAACTTGAGCATTTCGGATTCTTCCCGGGAGACCAAATCGGCGATAATTCTGATATTATTGGCTTTCAGACAATTGTACGAACGCACCGAGAGCTCCATCTCATCCACACTCTTGCGCAGTAAATTCCGAATTCTGATGACATCCTCGTTGGGGGCTTCCAGCGGAATCTCCAGTGGTGCGGCTTCGATGCTGGAGAACAAGGTAAAGTACTCGATCAGCAGCTTCGCCGCATAATCCATAGACTCTTCGACCGTAATACTCCCGTCAGTCCGCAAGGTAATGGTCAGCTTCTCCAGTGTTTCGCGCGCCGTTCCCGGTAAGGCTTCCACTTTATAAGCACATTCTTTGATTGGTGAAAAAACCGAATCAATGAAGATTGTACCAATTGGATAATCCGGCGTCCGATTCTTCTCTGCCGCCACCCAGCCAATACCGCGTGAAATTCTGATTTCCATCGTAAAGTCAGCTTTTTCATTCATTTCACAAATATGCAGCTCGGGATTCAGAACTTTGAATTGAGTTGTACTTTTTTCGATATCACCGGCAACAAATTTGCCTTCGCCTTTGAAATTCAGGATTACCCTGTCTGGTTTCAGATCAAATAGCTTAAAGCGCACCTGTTTCAGATTCAGGATAACATCTGAGACATCTTCAACGACACCGGGAATTGTCGCAAATTCGTGCAACACCCCATCAATTTTGATGGATGAGATTGCCGCTCCGGGAATCGAAGTAATTATCACTCTTCTTAAAGCATTTCCGATAGTTGTGCCTAATCCTCTTTCCAGCGGTTGGACAATATACTGACCGTAGGTATCCGATGAAATTTCCTTGATTACTCTTGCCGCGATTGGTTCCTGTGTGGTCATTCTTTTCCTCTTGGTTTATTTAGAATAGAGTTCCACGACTAATTGTTCATTGACGTCAACACCCATTTGATCCCTTTCGGGCACCTGGATAAATACGCCCTGCATTTTGGCTTTATCAAGGATCAACCAGGGCAGGTCATGATCGCCGTGGATGCGTTTCATGGACTCATGAATAGCAGCTAATTTTTTACTGGGCTCGCGCACCTGAATTATATCGCCGGCTTTGCATTGATAAGATGGAATGTCAACTATTTTCCCGTTCACTAAGAAATGGCGATGACGCACTAATTGGCGAGCCATCGCACGCGAAGAAGCAAAACCAATGCGATAGACAACGCTATCCAGACGACTCTCCAGTATTTGCATCAATTCGGTACCAGTCACACCTTTCTCACTAACTGCTTTATTAAAATAACGTCTAAACTGCTTCTCTAAAATGCCGTACATGCGTTTAATTTTTTGCTTTTCGCGCAATTGCAAACCGTAGTTCGATAACCGACGATGACTGGTTTGACCATGCTGTCCGGGTGCATAACTCTTGGTTTCGAAGGAACATTTGGTAGTGCTGCAACGATCACCTTTCAAAAATAGCTTCGTTCCTTCACGACGACACAATTTACAGACTGCACCAGTATATTTTGCCATTGATTCTACTCCTAGCTGTTTATACTCTTCTCCGTTTGGGCGGCCGACAGCCGTCATGCGGAATAGGAGTTACATCCTTGATCGCGAATACCTGTAATCCTGCTAAGCTCAGGGCTCGAACGGCGGCTTCGCGACCGGCTCCCGGTCCTTTGACGCGAACTTCGACCCGGCTCAATCCCAGATCCAGCGCTTCCCGGGCCGCCTTCTGCGCCGCTTGCTGAGCGGCAAAGGGTGTATTTTTACGGGAGCCCTTAAAGCCGACCGTACCCGCCGATGCCCAAGAGATTACGTTGCCATAATTATCCGTCAAGGAAATGATTGTATTATTAAAGGACGCCTGAATTGTCGCAATACCTTCGGTGTCAACCTTAATCTTTTTCTTTTTCTTCGTTACAGTATGTTTGGGTGGCAATTCGGAAACCTCCTATCCTAACCTTTCTTTCCAACTTTGACTTTCTTGCGACTGACCGTTCGGCGGGGACCTTTGCGGGTCCGGGCGTTCGTCTTGGTCCGTTGTCCTCTGACCGGCAAGCCACGGCGATGGCGTAATCCACGATAACAACCAATATCCATCAGGCGCTTAATATTCATCTGAAATTCGGTCCGCAGACTGCCTTCGACCTTCAGTTCATTACTAATGACTGTGCGGATTTCATGAACCTGTTCTTCCGACAGATCCTTGGTTCGGATCTCCGGATCAACTTTAGCCTTCGCTAAAATCCGCAGTGCCATCGTGCGACCAATACCAAAAATATAGGTCAACGCTATCTTAATCTTTTTATCATTCGGTAAATCTACACCTGCAATTCGAGCCAAATCGTCCTCCTACTCCGCTATTAGCCCTGCCGCTGTTTATGTTTGGGATTAGGGCAAATTACGCGCACAACACCCTTCCGACGGATGATCTTACATTTATCACAAATTTTGCGTACCGATGCTCTGACTTTCATAGTGATTCCATTCTATTTATAACGATAGGTAATTCTGCCTCTGGTCAAATCATAGGGCGATAACTCTAACGAGACCTTATCACCGGGCAAAATCTTGATAAAGTGCATCCTCATCTTGCCCGAGACATGCGCCAGTACTTCATGACCGTTTTCCAGTACGACCCGAAATGAAGCATTCGGCAGGTTCTCCTTGATGGTACCATCAACTTTAATCAATTTTTCCTTTGCCATAGAATTACCCAGCTTTATTCGTTGATAAAATTAGTGGGTCGTTTTCCGTAATCACAATGGTATGCTCAAAGTGAGCCGAAGGTTGATGATCCGCAGTGACGATTGTCCAGTCATCCTCAAGCAAATAAACTTCAAAGGTCCCGGCATTGACCATTGGTTCAATTGCCAGACACATTCCCGGTTTGAGTACCGGTCCTTTGCCGGGCTCACCGTAATTAGGGATTTCGGGAGCCTCATGCAGGTGCGTTCCGATCCCATGACCAACCAATGTTCGGACAACTGAAAAACCATTGGCTTCGACGTGCTTCTGCACCGCATTGCCAATGTCCGAAAGTCGCTTGCCGGCCTGAGCCACGGCAATTGCCTGATACAGCGATTCCTCAGTCACCCGCATTAATCTCTGTTTTACTTCACTCACTTCGCCGACCGCATAAGTCAAAGCCGCATCACCAAAATAACCATCTTTCTCGGCTCCGACATCAATTCCAACAATTTCCCCCTCTTTTAGCACGCGCGATGAGGGTATTCCATGAACTACTTGTTCATCAATACTGGTGCAGATACTTGCAGGATAGCCATTAAATCCTTTGAATGCCGGTCTTGCGCCTTGACTCTGAATAAATTCTTCCGCTATTTTATCCAGCGATTTAGTCGTCACTCCTGGTCGAATCTCCGGTCCTAACAAACAAAGAGTTTGATAAACGATCTGGTTACTCTCCCACATTTTCTCAATCTCAGCCTGGGATCGAATATAGATCATGCAATCTTACCGACGACGACCCTTCAATTTTCCACTTTTCAAAAAGCCATCATAATGTCTCATCAGCAGATGGGATTCAATCTGCTGTAATGTATCTAAGGCAACACCTACGATAATCAATAAACTGGTGCCGCCAAAAAAAGACGCCAATTGATAATCTAAATTCATCACCTTCATCAGGATATACGGAAAAACGGCAACAAAAGCCAAAAAGATTGAGCCCGGCAGGGTAACTTTAGTCAGAATATTATCAATAAACTCTGAGGTTTTTTTACCGGGCCGAATGCCGGGTATAAAACCACCATACTTTTTCATATTATCGGCTACTTCCACCGGATTGAAAGCAATTGCCGTGTAGAAATAGGTAAAAAATACAATCAGGAGACCAAAAATTGCCCAATATACCGGCTGCTCAACACTAAAGAAAGTCATCATCCCCTGAATTATATTGCTATTCGGAAAGAAGGTCGAAATAGTGTTGGGAATAAACATGATTGATTGGGCGAAAATGATGGGCATAACACCGGCCGTATTCACTCGCAAGGGAATATGGGTTGCCTGACCGCCATACACTTTCCGCCCGATAACTCGTTTAGCATATTGCACGGGGATCTTACGCTGCCCCTGGGTCAACAGCACCACAAAACCCACGATGACAAACATCAGTCCAAGTAAAATAACTTCCGTGAAAATCCCCCGCACTTCTTCCCTGACCATTGCGATTTCACTGACTACCACATTAGGAAGACGATCAATAATCCCAATCATAATAATCAATGAAATCCCATTACCGATCCCGCGCTCGGTAATCCGTTCGCCTAACCACATGATTAGAATCGTACCGGTACTCAAAGTCAGCATGGTCATCATTACAAAACCAATTCCCGGATTGGGAACGACTGGCAGCAACTGATTACCAATGCGGGCAGACATCTGCGGACTCATCAGAAACTGGGAAATACCAAAGGATTGTAACAAGGTAATTATCACCGTGCCGTAACGAGTCAGCTGCGTTATTTTTTTACGCCCCTCTTCACCCTCGCGCTGGAGTTTCTGGAAGTAAGGAATAACTGAACCCAAAAGTTGCAGAATAATCGAAGCGGTGATATAGGGCATAATACCCAGCGCAAAGAGAGTGGCTCTGGCAAACGCACCACCGGCAAATAGGTCATAAAGCCCGAATAAAGTATTGGCATAATTCCGGATCGCCGCCCCGAGCACTTCACTATCAATCCCGGGAATCGGAATGTGAGCTCCGATCCGAACCACGATCAACAGCAAAAGCGTGTACAGAATGCGCTTCCGCAGTTCAGGGATTTTAAATATGCTCTGAAATTGCTGTCTCATAAAACCTCAGCCTTCCCCCCTACGGCTTCAATTTTTTCTTTGGCGGTTTGACTAAAGGCATGCGCCGTCACCTTGAGTGGTTCTTTAACCTCCCCGACACCCAAAATTTTCACCGGTATCGCGAGCGAATGAATTAAGCCCTTCTGATAAAGGATTTCAGGTGTAATCTCCGGTAGTTGTAAGCGGGCAATCCGTTCTAAATTAACAATCTGCATTTCCTCTTTAAAAATATTGGTAAAGCCGCGTTTCGGCAGACGGCGATAGATTGGCATGGTACCACCTTCGACCCAGGCTCGATGTTTCGAGCCGGTGCGGGCATGATAACCTTTATGTCCCCGTCCGGAAGTGCCACCAGTCCCCGAAGCATTTCCCCGCCCAAGGCGTTTGCGATTTTTCCTCGAATAAGGTGCGTATTTAAGCGAACCAAGATTCATCTTTAATCCTTAATCTCTTCAACTTTTAGTAAATGCCGGATAGATCTAATCATCCCCCTGATTGCCGGATTATCAGGCTGGATTACCGTTTGATGCATGCGTTTTAAGCCCAGTGCCTCCAACGTTTGAGCTGCACGCTGGCGATAATCAATCGAGCTCCTTATCTGCGTAATCCGTAACGTTGCCTGTTTTGTCGTATTCATGTACCAAAAATCTCCTGCAGTGTCATTCCTCTCTGATGAGCAACCATATAGGGATCTTTTAATTTTTCTAGCGCCAGCATGGTTGCCTTGACGATATTATGACTGTTATTCGACCCAATACATTTGGATAAAATATCGCGGACACCCAGCTGCGCCATGATTGCCCGGATGGGTCCTCCTGCGATAATTCCCGTCCCGGGTGAAGCCGGCTTTAATACGACCACCGCTGCGCCATATTTGGCTTGAACGGCATGTGGGATTGTACCATTAATTACTGGAATTTTATAAATACTTTTTTTGGCATTCTCCCGAGCTTTAGCCACAGCTGTGGTAACTTCCAGGGCTTTCCCCAGACCAATGCCGACATGCCCTTTCCCGTCACCGATTGCGACCACGGCATTAAAACTAAACCGCCGACCTCCGGTAACCACTTTAGCAACCCGGTTGATTTTAATCACCTTCTCTTCAAGTAATTCCAGCTGCGTCGGATCCACTGTTTTCAAATTGATACTCCTTGCAATTAAAATTCTAATCCGGCATTTCTGGCTGCCTCAGCCAGAGCTTTTATCCGACCATGATATTTAAAGCCACCGCGATCAAAAACTACCTTTTTAATCTTCTTTTCCAGCGCCTTCTGGGCAATTAATTCCCCAACCAGTCCACTCTTTACGCGTTTGGTGGCATCCTTTTTAATTTTAGCTTTTACTTCGGGTGAGAGATCCGAGACCGCCAGGAGCGTTTTTCCTTCCTGATCATCGATCAATTGAGCATATATATGACTCAAACTGCGATACACTGCCAAACGTGGTCGCTCAACCGTTCCACGCACAATTTTCCCAATATGCCGCTTACGGCGTAATCGTTTCAGCTGCTTGTCATCATCCTTGATACCCATTCGCCAACCTCTATTTCACCCCAACTTTTTTACCAGTCTTGCGGCGTATTTTTTCATCCGTATATCTAATGCCTTTGCCTTTATAGGGCTCTGCCGGTGCAATTGACCTGATTTTTGCAGCAATCTCGCCGACTAGCTGTTTATCTGCACCGGAGACCGTTATAACCAAATTCTTCGGAATTGTCAGATTTATGCCTTCCGGAGGCGTAATTAAAACCTGATGTGATAAACCTAAATTCAGTGCCAGTGATTTGCCCTTCATTTCGGCTGAATAACCGACACCATTGATCTCAAGGGACTTCTGATAACCATTAGTTACACCTTCAACCATATTGGCAATCAGCATCCGGGTTAAGCCATGTAAAGAGCGTTGACTCTTAGTTTCACCGGAGCGCGTTACCCAGATTTCGTGATCCTTAATTTTGACTGTTATTTCTGCCGGATATTTCCATGACAGCGTACCTTTGGGTCCCTTGACCATAACGGTATTATCCTGAATCTTGACTTCGACCTTTTCCGGAATTGTTACAGGTTGTTTACCAACTCTCGACACAGTTTACTCCTTGCTCACTTCGCTTACCACACATAACACAATACTTCTCCACCCACCTTACTCTTTCGCGCAATTTTATTAGTAACGACGCCAATTGGGGTGGACAGGATGGCGATACCCAAACCGCCGAGTACTCTGGGAATCTCTGTCGCCGAAACATATTGTCGCCGACCAGGTCGGCTGATTCGTTTCAGCCCTTCAATCACCGGATTTCCTTCCTTGGTATATCTCAAATAGATTCTAATCAGCCCCTGCTGATGATCATTAATCAGGATAAAATCCTTAATGAATTTTTCATGTTTCAGGATCAGTGCCATCCGTTTTTTTAATTGTGAAGCGGGAATGTCCACCCAGCGATGATTAGCGGCCAGGGCATTCCGGATACGGGTTAAAAAATCAGCTATTGGATCGGTTACCGGCATATTATATCAACTCCTGTTTTACCAGCTGGCTTTGGTGATTCCCGGAATTTCGCCCTTTAAGGCTAATTCTCGAAAGCATAACCGGCAAAGCCCAAATTTACGATAATAAGAACGGGATCTGCCACAGACTGAGCAGCGCCGGACTATTCGAGTGGAAAATTTCGGCTTGCGGTTTGCCTTGGCGATTAATGATTTTTTAGCCATCTTACTTTGTCTCCCCTGCAGCTTCAGCCTTCACTGGTCGTTTTTTAAAAGGAAAACCGAATAGCGATAACAGTTCACAGGCTTCTGCATCGGTTTTGGCAGTGGTCGTCAGGGTAATATTCATTCCCCTGATTTTATCAACTTTATCGTAATTTATTTCCGGGAAAATGATTTGCTCTCTGATACCTAAGCTATAATTGCCACGACCGTCAAAGGATTTATCGCTCAACCCCGAGAAATCGCGCACTCGCGGTAAGGCAGTAGTAATCAGGCGATCAAGAAATTCATACATTCGAAAGCGCCGCAGAGTAACACTAGTCCCGACGGGATCTCCCTGACGAATTTTAAAATTAGAGATTGCCTTCTTGGCTCGGGTTACGACCGGCTGCTGTCCGGTGATTGTGCGAATATCTTCCTGGGCACCTTTCAGACTCGCCGGCTCATCTTTCCCCCGACCAACTCCAATATTCAGACTGATCTTAGTCAAGCGTGGAACCTGCATTGGATTTTTATAGCCAAATTTCTTCATCATTGCCGGAATAACGGTCTTTTGATACTCTTGCAATAATCTCGGTTTATATTCCGTTTTCGTTACCACAAAGGACTCCTAATTAAATCGAATCAATCACTTCCTTAGTCTTTCGGGAGCAGCGGACCTTCTTACCATCTTTGAGAACTCGATAACTGACTTTAGTCGGTTTTCCGTCATGGATAAGTTTCACGTTGGAGAGGTGAATCGATGCCTCTTTCTCGACAATCCCACCCTGGGGATTAGCCTGAGAGGGGCGCGTATGCCGTTTGATAAAATTGACACCCTCAACAATCACTCGATTAGTTTTGGTAAAGAGCGCTAAGACCCGGCCGGTCTTTCCCTTGAATTCTCCCGAAATAACCATCACTATATCATTTTTCCGAATGCGATCCATGCTCGTTCTCCTCTACAGTACCTCGGGGGCCATAGACACAATTTTCATATAATTCTTCTCTCTCAACTCGCGCGCCACCGGACCAAAGATACGCGTACCGCGTGGCTCATAGTTATTATCAATCAAGACCGCCGCGTTGTCATCAAAGCGAATATAGGAACCATCTTTACGGCGAATTTCTTTTCTAGTACGGACAATTACCGCTTTGGATTTCTCACCCTTTTTTACCATCCCATTTGGTGAAGCCTGCTTGATCGTAACCACCACAATATCACCTACTGAAGCATATTTCCGTCCCGAGCCACCTAAAACCCGAATACACATAACTTTTTTAGCGCCGGTATTATCGGCCACATTCATTCTTGTCTCTTGCTGTATCATCGGAACTTCCCCTTAAGATTCGTGTGACTGCTCCACAACTTCGATTAATTGCCAGCGCTTGGTGTGACTTAACGGGCGGGATTCAACAATCCGGACAACATCCCCGACCTTGCACTCGTTGTGCGGATCATGGGCATAACATCTGGAGGTGCGGTGAATATATTTGCCGTAAGTAGGATGTTTTACCGTCCGCTCAATCCGCACCACGATAGTTTTATCCATCTTATTGCTAATTACGGTTCCGACGAGAATTTTCCTGTTCTTTGGGGATTCCATCTTGTTCAATCCTGTGCTTTAACATCCTGGGTATTCTTGTTGGCGACATTCTGTTCTAATTGATGCATGACTGTCTTGATCTGGGCGATTTCCCGACGAACCTGTTTAATTTTCAGTGGATTTTCCAGTTGCTGAAGAGCCTTTTGAAAACGGAGATTTTCCAGAGCCACAATGTCGTCATGGAGTTTGACTTCCAGCTCGGCTCGCGATAGTTCCCTTAATTGATTTCTTTTCACTCTAAGCTCCTATTTGTCGTCTGGCAACCACCTTGGTTCTAATCGGTAGCTTATGCACCGCCGTGGAGAAGGCATCCAGAGCCTGCTCTTCATTCGGCACCTCAATTTCAAACAGAATTCTGCCCGGCTTGACGACCGCCACCCAAAACTCGGGGGCACCTTTGCCCTTACCCATGCGGGTCTCAGCCGGTTTTTTGGTAATCGGTTTATCCGGAAAGATCCTGATCCACATCTTGCCGTGCTTACGCACTTTACGAGTAATAGCTACCCGTACCGCTTCGATCTGGCGACTGGAAATCCAACCCGGCTCAAGTGCCTTCAAGCCATAGTGTCCAAAACTGACCTCATTGCCGCGGGTGGCAATTCCCTTCATCCGACCTTTTTGTTGCTTACGATGTTTTACTTTACGAGGTGCCAGCATTGCTATCTTCCTTTACTGCGTCTTCCTGTAAGATTCGCCATTGCAAATCCAAACTTTGACTCCGATACATCCATAAGTTGTATGCGCCGTGACCGCCGCGAAATCTATATCAGACCGCAAGGTATGCAGCGGAACTCGGCCCTCGCGGTAAGTTTCGGTACGTGACATTTCAGCCCCACCCAAACGACCACTGCACTGCACGCGAATCCCATCCGCACCCATCCGCATCGTCGCCTGGATGGCTTTTTTAACTGCTCGCCGAAAAGAGACCTTTTTAACCAGCTGAGCGGCAATATTATTCCCAACCAGGGTCGCATCCAGCTCGGGTCGCTTGATCTCATTGACATTCACCTGGACATCTGTATTGGTGAGTTTCTGTAACTCAAGCCGCAACAAATCTACCTCCTCACCCTTTTTACCAATGACAATGCCCGGTCGGGAGGTATTAATTGTTACGGTGATTTTTTTAGCGGTCCGGTGAATATCCACACCGCTGATTCCCGCGTTAGATAATCGCTTCAGAATATACCGGCGCAGTTTCAAATCCTCGGTCAACTTTGCGGTGTAATTCCGTTCGTCAAACCAATTACTACTCCAGGTTTTATTGAAACCAAGTCGAAATCCAATAGGATGAGTTTTTTGACCCAAGCAGCCTCCTTTTATTGCTTTTCTATACTATTCTCTTTTTCGGCAACGACAACGGTAAGATGGCAGGAACGTTTACGAATCAACGCTGCCCGCCCCATCGAACCCGCGCGCCAGCGTTTGGTGATTCCACCCTCATTGACATAAATTGTTTTTACTAAAAGATCCTCAGGTTCAATATTAGCGCCACCTTCCATATTCATCAGATTGGAAACCGCCGAACGGATTGTCTTTTCCACCGCCTGAGAGGCTTTCTTGTTATTGAAATGCAGCACATTCAGGGCTTTTTCGACCTCTTTACCGCGAACCAAATCAGCCACCAGGCGTACCTTCCGCGCCGATTGCCGCACATAATTGCTGATTGCTTTTGCTTCCATAATATTTATTTTTTAACCTTTTTCTCTGCGCCGGAATGCCCCCGAAAGATACGGGTATGAGCAAACTCACCTAACTTGTGTCCGACCATATTTTCAGTAATGAATACCGGGATAAATTTATTGCCGTTATGCACGGCGAAAGTATGCCCGACAAACTCGGGGGAAATTGTCGAAGATCTTGCCCAAGTCTTTAAGACCTTTTTCTTGCCTGATTGATTCATCTCGTTGACCAAACCTAACAGCTTGCGATCAATATAAGGTCCTTTTTTCAGTGAACGACTCATTCCTTACTCCCTAATTACTTGGTCCTTCTCTTGACAATAAATTTATCACTCAAATTACGTTTCTTGCGCGTCCGATAGCCTTTCGTCGGTTTGCCCCAGGGAGTCGTGGGATGGCGACCACCGGAGCTCTTGCCTTCACCACCACCCATCGGATGATCAATCGGGTTCATCGCAACTCCCCTAACCTTAGGTCGGCGCCCCAACCAACGATTGCGACCAGCCTTGCCAAGACTGATGTTTTCATGAGTCTTATTGCCAATTTCACCGATCGTGGCAAAACATTCATTCAGCACCAGGCGCATTTCACCCGATGGCATCCGCAGGGTAACATATCTACCCTCCTTAGCCATAATCTGAGCCGCACTCCCGGCGCTGCGGGCAATCTGTCCACCTTTTTTCGGTTTCAACTCGATATTATGTACAAATGTCCCAGCCGGAATGTTCTTTAGCGGGAGTGAATTCCCCAACCTGATGGGTGCTTCTTGACCGGAGATGATCTTACTGCCTACAGTCAAACCTTCCGGTGCAACAATATAACGCTTCTCCCCATCCCGATAATTTAACAGTGCAATCCGGGCGGAACGATTGGGATCATACTCAATACTCACGACGACCGCTTCAATGTCGAATTTATCACGTTTAAAGTCAATTATCCGATAAGCTCGCTTGTGTCCGCCACCACGCCGGCGGGCAGTAACCCGACCCAGATTATTCCGACCACCGGAACGTCGCAGCGGAACTAATAAACTACTCTCGGGCTTCGTGGTTGTAATATCCTCAAAAGTATCGACCGTTTTGAATCTCTGACCGGGAGTTGTTGGTTTAATTTTCTTGATAGCCATATGTCTATACCGCGGTTTCTCCTTGATAAAAATCTATTTTTTCGCCCTTTTTAAGGGTTACTATCGCTTTTTTCCAGTTCGACCGCTGACCGTTAGTCCGGATTACTCTGCCGCCACTGCGAATCGTGACCTGCTTCGTCTTGCCATTCAAGTTAATCGTCGCAACTTTCTCGACCTTAACTCCAAATTTATGCTCAATAGCCTTCTTAATTTCCAGTTTATTGGCAGCAGAATGAACTTTAAATCCGTACTTCCGCTCTGAGTCTTTCAGGGCATTGATCTTTTCGGTTAAAATTGGCTCGATTACAATGGTATTTTTAATCGTCATTACTTAATTCCTGTTAGTTTGCCAGCAGCTGATCATTTAATTCTTCCAGACCTGCCCTATCAATCAGCAGAATATCACAATCCAACATGTCGTAAGTCGAAGCTCTCTTGGCCTCAATTAATAAAATATTGTAAAGATTGCGACAGGCTAATAAGAGGTTCTGGGTTACTTCCGATGCCAGTAGGGTAATTCGTTTGTCTTCGATGCTCATGGCTTTCAAGATTTGCAGCATGGTTTTGGTCTTAGGTGTATCCAGAACAAAATCCTCCATTACCCGAATTGCGCCCTCCTGATATTTATAAGCCAGGGCACTTTTACGAGCCAGGGTTTTCACTTTCTGATTAATCTTCATTAAATAGATTTTTGGCTTTGGTCCGAATGCGCGCCCTCCACCGACCCAAATCGGGCTGCGGCGTGAGCCAGCCCGGGCGGTTCCCCGACCTTTCTGTTTCCAGGGTTTACGTCCACCACCGCGAGCTTCGCCCCGGGTTTTGGTGGAACTATTTCCCTGCCGCATATTAGTCAGTTCGGTTTTCACTGCTAAATAGATCGCGTGATCATGCGGATCGATATTAAAAGCAGTTGAATCCAGGGTCAGTTTCTGGTCGGTTTCCGAACCATCTTTGCGATATATAGTAAATTCTGTACTCACCGTTCCTGCCTCCGAATCGTCACCAAACCATTTCTGGCACCCGGAATTGCCCCTTTGATATATAGTAAATTATTGTCAGGATCGATCTTGATTATGGTCAGTCCGCTGACTGTATGATTATCACCACCCATCCGACCACCCATTTTCATACCTTTAATTACCCTTGAGGGGTAGGCTGAAGCACCAATTGAGCCCGGTGCCCGCAGGCGATCACTCTCACCATGGGTTTTTGGTCCACCCTTGAAACCGTGCCGTCTAACCACCCCTTGAAAACCTTTCCCTTTGCTGATCCCGGATACTTTTACCCGCTGCCCGACATTAAAAAGGGACACGGTAACCATTTCACCAACTTTGGCATAATCACTTTCAAAATCCCTGATTTCGGTTAAATAGCGATAAGGTTCGCTATTGGCTACTTTAAAATGACCTGCTTCCGGTTTCTTGGTATGTTTAGCCGTTTTAACTTGAAAACCAAGTTGCACCGCTGAATAGCCATCTTTTTCAGGAGTTTTGACCTGGACCACTCGACAAGGACCAGCCTCGACGATCGAAACCGGAGTCAAATCACCATCTTGCTCGAAAATCTGGCTCATTCCCAATTTTTTACCAATGATTCCTAACATAACTGAACTTCCATTAAACCTTTATCTCAATATCCACACCGGCTGGCAGATCTAATCGCATCAAGGCATCAACCGTTTTAGAAGTCGAATTCAGAATATCCACTAACCGTTTGTGAATTTTGGTCTGAAATTGCTCTCTTGACTTTTTATCTACATGCGGTGATCTCAGTACCGTGTACACCGTGCGCTGAGTCGGCAGTGGTATCGGACCAGAGACGACCGCACCGGTTGATTTAGCAGTTGCCACGATTTTCTTGGTGCTTTTATCCAACAGATTATGGTCATACGCTTTGAGACTGATTCTGATTCTTTGTCCCGCCACAATTAGCTCCTTATTCGATGATTTCGACTACCACACCGGCACCGACTGTCCGACCACCTTCACGAATCGCAAACCGCAATTCCTTCTCCATCGCAATCGGCGTGATCAACTCCACCGTAATCGTCACATTATCTCCC
>Ga0209610_1000782_pt1 | contig 16556 bp, 13 predicted proteins | sample LakKivw275mmetaG_FD_184137 | JGI IMG/M metagenome (GOLD analysis project Ga0209610, IMG submission 184137) | Anoxic lake water microbial communities from Lake Kivu, Rwanda to study Microbial Dark Matter (Phase II) - Lake Kivu water 275m metaG... | ecosystem: Environmental > Aquatic > Freshwater...
CCCCTGGCCTAAATTTTGTCAAAACTACATTTGCAAATGCTCTCAATCCTGTGTAATTAGTGTTGCTTCCATTTCCCGCATAGACTAAATTTAAACCTCCAAGTACTATTCCTAATCCAATCAAACCCACAAGAATTAACTTTACTGTTTTTTTCATTTAAAACCTCCTTATACTTAAAATTTCTAACTACTTGTAGTAATTTTAAGATTTAATTGTGATAGAATTATGAAATAAGAAAAAAAATTGAATACTATATCTGATAGATTTACTGTATAAAATTCTTTGGAAAGTTTAACTTATTAAGCCTGAGTATTAAGGTTAAACATTTTGTAGAAAGCAAAAAACAGCAATATTGCAATTAAAGAACCAGCAATGTCTGCTAAGACATGCTGTTTTAAAAATTGAGTGGATAGCACAATTCCAAATGCCCAAATTGCCATAATCCAGGCAACAACATTGTACTTTCTTTTTACAAACCAAAAAGATGCAGTTAGTGTAGAAGTGCCACAATGGAGGCTCGGGAAGCAATTATAAGGGTTATCGCTCTGGTAAAGAGCAATGACTTTATCGATAAACCAGTTAGTATGAGGAGTGAGTCCAGGCCTTGGAACTTGTGTCTGAAATACTACGTATACAAAATTGCTTACAAGAAATAATGAAATCATTGCAAGTGCAAAAGCAGTAAAAATTTTGGGATGGAAGATAAAGAAAAATATAAGCGATGCATATATAACAGGTTCGAGTGAATTATAAATCACAATGAATTGTGGTATAAAAGGCACAAGTCTATCAAGTACAGTTTGCAAAATATGTACATTTTTCGTTGCATGGTTTGTAATATCGTATATTTTTGAAGAGAAATAAATACCCGTTGCAAGTGCTACATTAACGAGGTAAAACTTCCAGTTTTCTTTCAAGAATTTTTTCATGTCACCTCCTTTTTATTAATATATTCATTTTAAAAATCTTGCCAACTTTCAATTTTTGCCAGGCGCTTTTTGCATGGTTTTTATAAAATCTCTTTTTTGCTAAAATCAATTTATGAAAAAATCTTTAGTATCTTTATAAGGAACCCGAGGTTTTTTGGTGATTGGTGAATTGTGGATCTTAAAATTGATAGAATTATAAAAACAAAAAGGCGGACAATTGTTCTTGAAGTGCAACTTGATTCCACTTTAATAGTAAGAGCGCCAATTGGTGCAAGCGAAGAAATTATTAAAGAAATAATTTATAAACATCAAGACTGGATTGAAAAGAAGAAAAAAGAAGCACAGGTGCGAAATCTTGAGATTCGCAAAAGGCAATTTAAAAGCGGAGAAAGTTTTCTGTATCTTGGAAAATACTATAAGTTAGAAATAGTTGAAAGTCAAAATTTACCCTTAAAACTTACTGATAAGTTTTATCTTTCCAAAACTTATCTTCCAAATGCAGAACACGTATTTTTAGGTTGGTATAAGGGAAAAGTCCTTGAAAAGATTTCTGGTCGGGTAGAATATTATGCCAGGGAAAATGGTTATACATACAATAAAATTAAAATCTCTAATGCCTGCAAAAGATGGGGTTCTTGTTCCATTAAGGGGAATTTGAGTTTTTCGTGGCGGTTAATTATGGCTCTTCCTAAGATTATAGATTATGTAGTTGTTCACGAGTTAACGCATCTTATGGAAAGAAATCATTCTAAGGCATTTTGGAGGAAAGTTGCCTTGCTAATGCCTGACTACAAAGAGCAAAAGAAGTGGCTAAAAGAGAATGGGCATATTTTAGATTTTAATCTTTACCGTGGTGATTAAAGAATCGGTTTTTAAAGATTAAAACTTTCTTAAGTGAAAATTAAATTAGTCGTAAGAGAGTCTTGTCTTTTCGTTCGTTAATGCGGGCTCAAGCATCTCCTGTCATTCTGGGCTGTTCCATGTGCCTAATTCCTCCTTTATCCCTTTAATACAATCAATAAACCCTCTTTAAATCAGTATTTTGCGTTATTTCGATTCTAATGGGTCTCCTTAGAGAATTTTGGAGAGGGTAGGTATTTTTGCCCAGGGTACCCCAATTTTGAACCTTAAAATGTGTTAGATTAGGGGCAATTAGACCTTTTCTGATGAGCCTTCTACGGTACAATGCGGGGTTTTGAAATATAATTTATAGAGTAATATTTTTTAAAAATGGCTTAAAATCAGGGTTTTGTTTTTTAGGTTCTGACTAAAAAATCAGTCAATTTTTTACTACACATTCGTGCCAGGCACCAAAGTGTAGTTGAAAGAACGATGATTTATAAAGGCTTTAACGACTAAGACCCCAGTAACTACAGCTAATTCTGACTTGTGCCCACGCCTTTCAAAATTACAAGGTTATTCTGTTACTTGATTAAAATTCCTAACGGTGTAAAATAGCACTTGTGAGAAAGATTTTCGGAACAGATGGCGCAAGAGGTATTGCAAATAAGGAAATTACTGTTGAACTTGCAGTTAAAATTGGCAGAGCTGTCAGTGAATATTTTAAGGGCGACGGACCTGTGCTTATTGGCGAAGACTCAAGGGTTTCATCTCCAATGTTACGAGGTGCTGTCGCTGCAGGAATTGCAAGTAATGGGGTTGATGTCATTACTGCAGGTGTTATCCCAACGCCTGCAGTTTCTCTTTTAACGCGCCTTGGGAATTTCTGTGCAGGAGTCGTAATTTCAGCCTCTCATAACCCGATTGAATACAACGGGATTAAAGTTTTTGCACATAATGGTTTCAAACTTGAAGACGAAATTGAAGAGGAAATTGAGCACCTTCTCGATAAAGTTGATCTTACTAATCTTCCACAAGGTAGCCTAATTGGAAAAGTTGCAGAAGATACAAAACTTAAAGAATCTTATGTTAACCGTCTTGTTGATAGGTTTTCCCTTAATCTCACAGGTGTGAAGATTGCGGTTGATACAGCCTTCGGGGCGACATATTTTACAACCCCCGAAACTTTGAGAAGACTCGGTGCAGAACTCGTTACCTTTGGAGCAGAGCCAGATGGTTCAAGAATTAATGTGAACTGTGGGTCAACAAATCCCCATATAATTTCTGAATTAACAGAGAGTTCGAAATCAGACATAGGCATTAGCCACGACGGAGATGGAGATAGGGTAATTTTCTCCGATTCCCGAGGTAGTATTGTTGATGGCGATGAAACAATGCTTATAATCGGAAAATGGCTTCACAAAAAGGGAAAACTCAAGAATAATATTGTTGTTGGTACCGTGATGAGCAACATGGGTATTGAAAGGGCGTTTGTTAAAAACGGAATCAGGTTTTTGAGGACATCTGTTGGCGATAGGTATGTGCTTTCTGAAATGATTAAAAGAGAAGCAGCAATCGGTGGAGAACAATCAGGACATATTATCTTTCTTGACGAGAGTTCGACAGGGGACGGTCTTATAACTGCACTTATGTTGCTCAGAGTTTTGATAGACGAGGGTAAACCTCTCAGTGAGCTGAGAAAGGGAATTGTCCATTTTCCTCAGCTACTAACAAATGTAAAGGTAAAGGATAAGAACATTGCTCAAGATAAAAGATTTAAAGATTTTGTTGAAAGTGAAATAAAATTACTTGGAAATAAGGGAAGGATAGTTGTTCGCCCTTCTGGCACTGAGCCTCTCATTCGTATTATGGTTGAAGGAGAGAATGAGGGTGAAATTAAAAATATATCAGTGAGAATTAAAGAATTTTTGGAGGGTTTAAAATGTGTGGAATAGTAGGATATATTGGTGATAGAGACGCTCTTCCAATATTAATAGATGGACTGAAGCGTCTTGAGTACCGTGGATATGATTCGGCAGGAGTTGCAATTATCGGGGAAAATTTAAAGGTTGTTAAAACTCAGGGGAGGATAGTCGATCTTGAAAATAAGCTCAAAAACGAGGAATTGAAAGGTTCAATAGGAATAGGGCATACAAGGTGGGCAACTCACGGTGTACCAAATGATGTGAACGCACACCCTCATTTAAGTGAAAGTAAAATGATTGTGGTTATTCATAACGGAATAATTGAAAACTACCTTGAGCTGAAAAAGATGCTTATAAAGGAAGGCAGAGCTTTCAGAACTGATACAGATACTGAAGTTATTGCATATCTTATTGAAGAGTTTTATGATGGGGACCTTTTAAAATCAGTGAAAAAGAGCGTTGAGCTACTCGAAGGCTCCTATGCGATTGCTGTAATGAGTAAGGATGAGAAAGACCATTTTGTCGTAGTGAGGAAGGATAGTCCTCTTGTTGCAGGATTTGGCCAGGGTGAGAATTTTATTGCATCCGATATACCTGCGATTCTTCCTTATACAAAGGATATAATAATACTTGAAAATGGTGATATTGCGGATGTTAGAAAAGACAAAATTGATATCTATGATAAGAATCTTACTTCGGTTAAGAGAACCATTCAAAGAATTGACTGGAAAATTGAGGATGCTCAGAAGGGCGGATTCAAACATTTTATGCTCAAAGAGATCTTTGAGGAGCCCGATGTGATTAAGGAAGCGATGAGAGGAAGAATCCGAGATAAAGCCATTGAAATTCCAGAGCTCGAGCTCTCGAAGGAGTATCTTGAAAAAATAAACCAGATATACTTCGTTGCATGTGGTACTGCTTACCATGCAGGTGTATTCGGGAAATATCTAACCGAGAAGTATCTAAAAATTCCTGCGCAGGCAGAGGTTGCTTCGGAATTCAGGTACAGGAACCCTGTAATGGATGAAAAAACGCTTCTTTTTGTGATAAGTCAGTCAGGCGAAACTACTGATACGCTTGCTGCGTTAAGATTTGGAAAAGAAAAAGGGACCAGGACCATAGGTATTGTAAATGTTGTTGGGAGTTCTGTCGCAAGAGAAGTTAACCAGGTTGTGTATATCCACGCTGGACCTGAAATTGCGGTTGCTTCAACCAAGGCTTATGTGGCACAAGTCGAAGTGGTATCCCTTATTATTTTTTATCTGTCAAAAATACTCGGAAGACTTTCCTCTGAGGTTGAGCAGAAAATTGTGCAAGAGTTCGGTGAACTCTATAATAAGGCGAAAAATATCATTGAGAGAAGTGGTGAAATTGCAGATTTTGTTTCGACTACAAAAAGTATAGAGGAGTCCTTCTATATTGGAAGGAATCTCGACTTTGCCCTTTCTCTTGAAGGGGCGTTAAAATTAAAGGAAATATCATATGTTCATGCAGAGGGGTATCCTGCAGGCGAATTGAAACACGGGCCGCTTGCTCTTGTGACACCTAATTCTCTTGTCATTGCAGTTGATACTTATGAGCCTCTAAAAGAAAAAACACTGAGTAATATAAAAGAGGTTAAGGCAAGGGGTGGGAAAGTCCTTGCCATTGCAGGGGAAGGATATGTCACAATTAAAGAAGTTGCAGACAGAGTTTTTTATGTACCCAGGGTGATGAACGATATCGGTCCAATTATTAATGTTATTCCTCTTCAGCTTATTGCTTATTATATGGCAGAATCAAGAGGGCTCGATATAGATAAGCCTCGCAACCTTGCAAAATCAGTAACAGTTGAATAAAAGAGATAAACTTAGCTATTAAAGATAGGTAGAGTGTTTTATAATTTATGAATATCGAATTCTTTTTGTATTTTAATCGATTTTACCTGGATGAGTATATTATAATTTGCGGGTGTTTGATATTTAAGTGTAATTGATGGACTGTTACGGGTTAGTGGAGAAAGTATCAAAAATGGCTGAGTTTATTGAAATTATGTGTCTTGTTTACATATATAATACGGAGGAAAATTAACCTTGATGAACAAATTTAGACAATATCAAATTATGGCTATACTGGCTGCTATACTATTTGGAGTGAGTGCCCCTCTTTCAAAAATCCTCTTAGGAGAAATAGGTCCTATCCCACTTGCTGCTTTCTTATATATAGGTAGCGGTGCGGGTTTGTTGGTTTATCGAAAAATAGAGCGTCTTACAGGAAGTCAAAGAGAGGGCGAAGCACCAATAGTAAAAAAAGATACTCCCTGGCTTATTGGTGCAATATTGTCCGGTGGCGTTATTGCTCCTATATTATTAATGTCCAGTTTACGAATAACACCTGCTTCTACTGCCTCTTTGCTGTTAAATTTTGAGAGCGTAGCTACAGCTTTAATCGCGGCGTTATTTTTTAGTGAATACATAGGCAAAAGAGTCTGGATAGCTATAGTATTGATCACTTCGGCAAGCATACTTTTATCCTGGGACTTTACGAGTCAATGGGGATTCTCCATAGGAGCAGTAGGGATTATTTTTGCCTGCTTTTGCTGGGGAATTGATAACAATTTTACAAGAAATATTTCATCAAAAAATCCTGTTTCCATTGTCATCATTAAAGGATTTTCTGCAGGTTTCTTTTCTTTATTTCTGGCATTGTTATTGAAAAATCCTATTCCGAGCTTAAAAATAATTTTACTTGCAATGCTACTTGGTTTTTTCAGTTACGGGTTTAGTCTTGTTCTATTTATACTTGCTATGAGAAATCTTGGTAGTGCCAGGACAAGTGCTTTTTTTGGAACTGCGCCTTTTATAGGTGCAATTTTAGCTTTTATATTGTTTAAGGAGATACCGAACATTATGTTTATTATTTCTCTGCCTATAATGATGGCGGGAACCATTTTTTTGTTAAGAGAAGAGCATAGTCATAGGCATGTTCATGAATATATTGCTCATGAACACAGACATTCTCACAAAGATGGCCATCATAACCATTCTCATATACCTCAAGAAGTGCCTAAAGGAGTTTATCATTCTCACTTTCATATTCACGAATCGATGGAACACGAGCACTCGCATGTGCCTGATATACACCATAGACACAGTCACTCATCTGATAAAAAATAATTGCATTATCAAAAATAACAAGAGAAGGATGAATTAATATATTTATAGGTGAATTAAAGAATTTAAATAGGGTTCAATTCTGAACCCTATTTTTTATATAAATGGCAGGCAACCGAATGACCTGCTTCAACCTCTTCTAATATAGGTTCTATTTCCTTGCAGGTATCCATTGCATATTTGCAGCGAGGTCTGAATCTACATCCCTTTGGAAGCTTAATATTGCTTGTAATGTCTCCTTCAAGAATAACTCTTTTCCTGCTTTTTTCGACTTTTGGGTCCGGTATCGGGACTGCAGAAATCAATGCCTGCGTATAAGGATGCAATGGTTTGCTGTAAATCTCTTTACTTGGTGCTATTTCCAATATTCTTCCGAGATACATAACAATAATTGAGTTACTTATATGTTTTACCATTGCCAGGTCATGCGAAATGAAAAGATATGTAAGGTTGAACTTTTCCTGAAGATCTTCAAATGTGTTTATAATCTGTGCCTGAATTGACACATCAAGTGCTGAGACAGGTTCATCTGCGACAATGAACTCTGGCTCCACAGCAAGTGCTCTCGCGAGGCCAATTCTTTGTCTTTGTCCTCCTGAGAATTCATGAGGGAATCTTGTGAGATGTTCCACGTTAAGCCCAAGAAGGCATAAAATTTCAGCGGCTCTTTGTTTTCTTTCGCCTGGTTTGTATAAATTGTGTATTTCCATTGGCTCTTTAACGATTTCTTCAACGGTGAGCCTGGGGTCGAGCGATGCGTATGGGTCCTGAAATATCATTTGAAGTTTTCGCCTTACTTTTTTCATTTCTTTTTCGTTTAATTTTGCAATATCTATTCCTTCAAATACGATTTTTCCAGCAGTTGGGTCATAAAGCCTTATTATTGTTCTACCCACGGTAGTTTTACCACTTCCAGTCTCTCCAACGAGACCAACAGTTTCTCCCTTTTTAACTTTAAAACTTATATCATCAACAGCTTTAACCATGTTTCCGGCAGTGCTTGCGAAAAGTCCGCTTTTCACAGAAAAATATTTTTTCAGGTTTTGAACTTCAAGAATAATCTCATTGCCCATTATCCGCTCCTTTTTACAATCGGGGCTCTTTTGTCAAGGAGCCAGCACATTACTCTGTGACCTTCTTCCAGCTTAAAATATGGGGGTATTTCTTCAAAACAAACTTTCATTGCGTACGAACATCTCAATGCAAAAGGGCAGCCCTTTGGAGGGGACATGAGATCTGGTGGAAGCCCCTTGATTGTGGAAAGTCTTTCCTTTTCCTGTTCATCTATTCTTGGAATTGCGCGAAGCAACCCCCATGTATAGGGATGTTTTGGATTATCAAAGATTTGTCTGTCTGTTCCTTCTTCGACAATTAAGCCTGCATACATAACAATGATTCTGCTGCACAGACCTGCAACAACGGCGAGGTTATGTGTAATAAGAATTATGGATGAATTGACCCTTGACTTCAAATCATAAAGCAGGTTTAGAATCTGTGCCTGGATTGTTACATCCACAGATGTTGTTGGTTCATCTGCAATTACAATTCTTGGCTCACAGGAAAGTGCAAGTGCTATCATCGCTCTCTGTCTCATGCCCCCGCTCAATTGGTGTGGGTACTGATTAAATACGGTTTCAGGCGATTGTATTCGCACCATATCAAGGAGTTCAATAACCCTTTTCTTTGTCTCTTCTTTTCTTATGTTTTTGTGTAGCATGAGCATTTCAGATAGTTGAAAACCAATAGTTAATGCTGGGTTAAGCGATGTCATAGGGTCCTGAAATATCATAGATATTTTTGCACCCCTTACTTTTCTCATTTTAGGTTCAGGTAATTTGAGTAAATTGGTTCCGTCTAAATTTATTTCACCAGAAATGATTTTCCCAGGAGGATATGTGATGAGTCTCATAATTGATAGACCTGTTACGGTTTTTCCACAGCCTGATTCTCCTACAATTCCAACTGCTTCTCCTGGATATACATTAAAATCGACTCCTCTTACAGCTTTTACAACACCTGCATATGTGAAGAATTCTGTCCTGAGAGCTTTTACATTAAGGATTGGTTCCATATTTCCTCCTACTTTCTTAATCTGGGATCGAGTGCATCCCGCAGGCCGTCACCTAGGAAATTAAAAGATAGCATTGTGATAGAGATAAATAACGCAGGAAAAAACAGAAGATTTGGATGTGATTGGAACGACCTTACACCGTCCGATGCAAGTACACCCCAGCTTGCCACTGGAGCTGATACACCGAGGCCAATGAAACTGAGGAATGCTTCGAAGAAGATTGCATTTGGAATGAGAAGAGTCGCAGTTACAATAATTGGGCCGATTGCGTTCGGGATGATATGTCTTATGAGTATTCTTGTTTTTGATGCGCCAAGTGTTTTTGCAGCAAGTGTAAATTCTTGTTCCTTTAAACTCAATGTTTGGCCTCTTACAATTCTTGCCATGCCCACCCAGTATCCAATTCCAAGTGCTATGAAAATGTTTGTAAGACCCGGTCTGAGTACGACCATGAGAAGTATAACAATAAGAAGTATTGGGACGCCGTAGAGTATATCGACAAATCTCATCATTACGTTATCGACTTTACCACCTACGAATCCTGATATTCCCCCATAGAGTACGCCTATGATTAAGTTTATGAAACTTGCAACAAAACCTACTGCAAGCGAGATTCTTGCTCCGTATAAAACCCTTGTAAAGACATCTCTTCCTAACTCATCTGTTCCAAACCAGTGTGACCCGGACAGCGGGGCATAAACATTATTAAGATTTGTAGCGTCGTATTCATAAGTGGAAATCATTGGGCCGAAGATAGCCAGTGCAATAAGGAAAATTATTATATAAAGTCCTATAAGGGCTAGTTTATTCTTTTTCAATCTTCTCCAGGCGTCAGCCCAATAGCCGATGCTTGGTCTTATATATTCTTTTTCTTCAAGCTCTTCAATTTTTACGGGTTTAAAAAGTTCTTTTTCGTCGATCATTTTATTTCTCCGTTGAGTAGGTAATTCTTGGGTCCAGGAAGGCATAGATAATGTCAACGACAAAATTTGCGATGATCAGGAATGCGGCATAGAATACCGTGGTCCCCAGAATTACTGTATAATCTCTGTCATATATGCTTGTTACGTAATATCTCCCCAGTCCGGGGATGAAAAAAAGTCTCTCGACAATAAAACTACCTGTAAATACTGCTGCGATCAATGGGCCAAGATAAGTGACTACTGGAATTAGCGCATTTTTCAATGCATGTATTATCGTAACTCTGTATTCTGACAATCCTTTTGAACGTGCTGTTTTAATATAGTCCTGGCTGAGAACGTCGAGCATGCTCGACCTCATAAGTCTGGCTATATACGCAGTTGGATACGCAGCAAGAGTAATTGCAGGTAGTACTATGTTCTGCCATTTTCCCCAACCCGCTATACTGAAAATGTGTAGCTTCAGTCCAAATATGTACATAAAAAGTGTTGCAAGAATAAAGTTAGGTATAGAAATTCCCAGTATAGAGAAGAACATTACGAAGTTATCCTGCCAGAAGTTCTGTTTATATGCCGATATTATTCCTGCAGGAATCCCGAGTCCAAGCGAGATGAGTATTGCAACGAGTCCCAGTAGAGCAGACACAGGAAATCCTTTCCTTACGATGTCATTCACAGTGAGCGCATCGTATCTAAATGAAGGTCCTAAATCACCTTTCATTAGGCTTATCATGTAATCTGTATATTGTTTCCAGAGTGGATCATTAAAGTGGTATTTTTGTTCAAGATTTTTGAGAACAGCATCCGGGACTGCTTTCTCTTTTGTAAAAGGGCCTCCTGGAATTGCTTTAGCAAAGAAGAAGGTAATGGTTGCGATAATAAAGAGAGTGATTACCATTCCAATAACCCTTTGTATGACAAATTTTCTCATTTGTTAATCCTCCAGTGGAGGCCATGCCTCGGTCAATAGCGAGGCATGGCTCTTTTCTATTTAATGTTTTTCGATATAGGCAGTCTTAAAGTCTGTATATCCAAGGGCTGATGCGTAGTACCCTTTTATGTAAGGTTTTATAAGTTCAGGTCTTGTATAGAAGTAAATTGGGCCTATTGGCATTTCAGCCATAAGGATTGCTTCTGCTTTGTGCATTGCATCCATCCTTGCTGCCTGGTCCCCGGTCGATTTTGCTATTTTTACATACTCATCGTACTGTGCATTGCTCCAGCCAGTATCGTTGTTTCCACCACCTGTGACCCACATATCGATAAATGTCATAGGGTCAGTGTAATCTCCAATCCAGCCTGCTCTTGCAACATCATAATTTAGTTTATTCCTGTTATCAAGGTAAACCTTCCATTCCTGGTTTGTGAGTGTGCAGTTTATACCAAGGGTTTCTTTCCACATTCTCTGTATTGCTTCAGCGATTGTCTTATGTCTTTCACTTGTGTTATAAAGAAGAACGAAATTAGGGAAGCTTTTGCCGCCGGGATAGCCTGCCTCGGCAAGCAATCTCTTTGCTTCGTCAGGATCGTATGCTTTAAAGTAATCTCCGCCAATTTTTCTAAAGTCACTACCCGCAGTTGCATCTGGAACTCCTGGCGGGACATAAGCAGTTGCAGGAAGTTCTCCTGACTTTGTTATATTTTTTACAATTGCTTCTCTATCAATTGCAAACATAAGTGCTTTCCTAACTTTTATATCATCAAAAGGCTTCTTTGTTACATTGAACAGGTAATAGTATGTCCCAAGGTATGGATTTATAGTTAATTTACCCTCTGCCTTAAGCCTGTCGAGTTCTGCGGGAGGAGGGTTAGGTCCCCAATCGATTTCTCCATTTTCAAACATTAACATTTCAGTTGTATTTTCCTCAACCATTGAGAAAACAATCTTGCTGAGTTTTACCTTATCTTTGTCCCAGTAATTCGGGTTCTTTACCATCTCAATTGTATGGTTATGGTCCCACAGGGTTAGTTTAAAAGGCCCGTTGCTTACATAGTTGTCAGCGGATTTTGCCCAGTCTGGATTTGATTGGTCAAGTTTCTTGTTTATTGGAAGGTATGTAGTGAAAGAAAGAAGTGAAGTAAAGTAAGGAGTAGGAGCTTCAAGAGTTACTTCAAGCGTTTTATCGTCAAGTGCTTTTACGCCAACTTCATCTGCATTTGTTAACTCGCCTGAATTATATTTTTCACCATTTTTTATGTAGTATAGCTGATATGAATATTCAGATGCTATTTCCGGGCTCAGAGCAGTTTTCCATGAATATTCAAAGTCGCCTGCTGTAACAGTTTCTCCGTTTGACCATTTTGTGTTTTTCAGTTTGAATGTCCATACGAGTCCATCAGGTGAAACAGTATAACTTTCTGCAACCGAAGGTACAATCTGGCCTTGATTGTCATACCTCATAAGACCATCGAACAGGTTCAGGAGCATCGTGAACTCAGGAATACCCGTTGCCTTCCTTGGATCGAAGTACTGTGGTTCAGCGCCTACGTTGTACTTTAACACCATTTCTTCAGCTGGAGCAGCTTTTTTACATCCTGCAAAAGTTCCCAGCATTGCTACAACTAACATAAGAATTGTTAGTTTTTTTAGCATACTAACCTCCTTTGAAAAATTTTTATGCCATTCGAGGCATAATTACAAACTTGCTGTTATTTAATTCAGCGATTATATTTTACTCTAAAAAAATTTTTGTGCAAAAAATGCAATCATCATGATATTATCAAATATCTTACAATTTATTAATTTAAGAATGGATTTAGATCCCTTTCTTCACCAATTGTGCTTGTTCCTCCATGCCCTGGCAGGATTATTGTTTTATCGGGAAGAATAAGAAGGTTGTCTTTTATGGATACTATCATTTCCTCAAATGCGTTACTGTACTCCTTTGCAATACCAACGTTTCCTGCAAAAAGCGTATCACCGGTAAAGATAAACCCGTCACTCTTAAGAGAGATACTGCCTTTTGTGTGTCCTGGTGTATGGATAACTATGAGGTTAATTTTGCCTATTTTTATGACATCTCCGTTGTTTACTTTTATGTCGCAATCGGGGGAAATTATCGGTTCTCCAAAAAACTTTGAGCCATTTTTTACAGGGTCGTTCAATTTCTCACTGTCAAAAAGATGAATAACAATTTTTGCGTTCTTAAATTCATTTTTCAAAATCCTGTTCCCGGTTATGTGGTCAAAATGGCCGTGTGTATTTACAATATACTTTAGCTCTCCAAGTTCTCTAATTTTATTTATTAGTTCTTTATCTTCGTCTTTGTTAGAATTTGCAGGGTCAACAACACAGACCTCTTCGCTCTCTTTAAATACGTATGTGTTTGTTTCAAGTGGCCCGAACGTATAAATATAGATGCTTAAACCCTGAATTTCTTTCTTTTCCATCTCTCTTTTCATTCATATTATATAGATTTATAATTTTAGATATAATTATTTGAGGTGATTGATGGATAACTCTTTCCTGAGTTCTATCTTTACGCGTGGAAAGCTTTATATACAACTACTGCAGTCTCTAACTGTTATCATTACAGCGGCATTTATTCTCACTCAAACTTTTATTGCCAGAACTCTTTTTAATCTCGAAGAGTCGGTTAAAAAACAGATTTTTTTGGGTATCTTCTTTGGATTAATTTCGATCACGGGAACATACCTCGGGGTTTACGTTAATGGTGCAATTGCAAACGTGAGGGATATCGGCGCAATAACAGGGGGTCTTTTTGGTGGGCCTCTTGTGGGTGCCATCGCTGGATTAATGGGCGGAGTGCATCGCGCTTCTTTGGGAGGTTTTACCGCAAATTCATGTGCCCTTGCAACGATAACAAATGGAGTTGCCGCAGGCTTTCTCTATAGATTGAGAAGAGGTAGGCTTTTTTCGCCACTTGCTGGTCTTTTTTTTGCTGCAGCAGCAGAATCATGGCATATGCTTCTCGTGCTTCTTATTACTAAGCCTTTTAATCAGGCGCTTGCTCTTGTGCAGCAAGTTAGTGGCCCGATGATCCTTACGAATGCAGTCGGTGTTGGGCTTTTTCTTCTTGTAATACAGGTAACAGTGAGAGAGAAAGAATTGGTTTCAGCAATTACGGCTGAAACCGTGCTTAAAATTACAGAAAAAACGCTGCCTGTTTTAAGTAAGGGGCTTACAATGGAGACGGCAGATATAGCTGCTAAAATTATTTTAAAACATACAAACCTCGACGCAGTTGGTGTTACAGATAGGGAGAAGATTCTTGCATTTAGAGGGCTTGGGGAGGATCATCACAGAGCAGGAGGCCCGTTTAAAACATCTTCTACAGAAAGGGTTTTGAAGTCTGGAGAAATTGCATTTTTAAGAAACAAAGGAGATATAGGTTGTGAAGAAAAAAATTGCCATCTCAGTTCAGGTGTTGTAGTTCCTATGAAAAGTGCAAACGAGGAGATTTTTGGTGCCCTTAAACTTTATAGAAGGCATAGTGATGCCATGAGTCCTCTTGACATTGAGATTGCAAAAGGACTTGCAACAATTCTTGCTACGCAGATAGAATTAAACCAGATAGAAGAAGAAAAAAAGTTAAGAATCGTATCTCAGTTAAAGGCGCTTCAGGCATATGTAAATCCACACTTTCTTTTCAATGCTCTCAATACGATTTCTTATATTGTGAGACAGGACCCTGAGAAAGGAAGGTATCTTGTACAGAAACTCAGTTATATACTCAGAGAAACGATTTATAGAGTCTCAGACCTTGTAGATTTAAGAGAAGAGATTCATCTTGTTAAGTCATATCTTGAGATAGAAAAGGAAAGGTTTGGGGAGCGCCTGGGTTATGAATTTCATATTGATGATAAACTTCTTGACGTAAAAATTCCTTCATTTACCCTTCAGCCAATCGTTGAAAATTCAGTAAAGCATGGTTATTCCACAGACATAAGGAATATAAAGATAGAGATTTCCGTATATTTAAAGTTAAATATGCTTTATTTTGTAATTTCAGACACGGGAAAAGGAATTCCAAAAGACCAACTGAGAGATTTGCTTGAAGGTTGTGATAAAAATTCAATCGGAATTAAAAATGTTTTTGAGAGATTAAAGAATCTTTATGGATTGAAAGCTGTGTTCAGAGTGAAAAGTGCTCCGGGCAAGGGCACAAAAGTTGTAATAGCAATACCAGTAGAAGGAGTGAAGGAGTGGCTATTAGAACAGTTATCGTTGACGACGAAAAGCCTTCAAGAGAGGAGGTAAAGCTTCTTCTTAAAAAGTTCCCGGATTTTGAACTTTCAGGGGAATTTGACAATGCATTTGATGCACTGAGTTTTATGGTATCTTCTGCCCCGGACGTTGCTTTTTTTGATATTAATATGCCAGGATTTGATGGAATTCGTCTTGCAGAAGTTCTAAAAGGTATTGATAATTCACCAATTATTGTTTTTATAACTGCATATTCGGAGCATGCAGTGGAAGCATTCGAGGTTAACGCGATCGATTACGTTCTCAAGCCAATTGAAGAGGGGCGGTTTGCAAAAACCATTGCAAAGATAAATGCAAAGGTAAAAGAAAAAGCACCATCGATGCTGAATTTTGTTATTTGCGAGTTTCAAGGGGAGTTTATACTGCTTAAACCGGAAGATGTTCAGTATTTTTATGCCGAAAAGGGAAAATTATTGGCAAGAAAGAAAAGCGAATCACTCCTTGTAAAAGGCATGAATCTTCAGGGGGCTGAGAAAAGATTTGCTTCTCAAAACTTTTTCAGAATTAACAAGGAGTATATTATAAATCTTAACAAAATAAGCAAAATTATTCCCTGGTTTAAGGGGAAGTACCTTATTCAGATGGAAAACGGAGATAAACTTCCTCTTTCACCGCACCATCAGAAAGAATTCAGAGAAAGATTCCGTTTTTGAAGTTTTAAAAATTTGTTCATAAATAATCTACATTCTAAAACTTGACGGTGTTTCAAATATTTTTACTTTTATATCCCCCTTTTTTGCTTTCATTTGAAAACTATTGACAGTTGCATAATAAGTTATACAATATTATTGGGTTATTATGGAGTTTTTTAAAAGCCTTATAGAGGAGGTGGCCGAAACAATAAAAACCTTCGAAAATTATTTAAGTTTAGACAGGAAAAGCAAAATTTAAGTAAAAGGAGGTATTAGATGACAGCATTAGCAGTGTTGATTGGTGGAGCAATTTATTTATTTTTCTATTTCACTTATGGAAGAAAGCTTCAAAGTGAAGTTGTGAAGGCTGACAAAGATAGACCAACACCTGCCGTAAGACTCAGGGATAATGTGGACTATATGCCTGGTCAAAAGATGGTTGTATTCGGTCATCACTTTGCTTCAATTGCTGGCGCAGGCCCAATTGTAGGTCCTGCAATAGCAGTGGCATGGGGATGGCTACCTGCACTTCTCTGGGTATGGTTTGGAAATGTTTTTATTGGTGGTGTTCATGATTATCTTTCGCTTATGGCATCAGTCCGTTATGATGGAAAATCGATACAATGGGTTGCAGGTAAGGTTATGCACCCGAGGACTAAGTATATTTTTGAAATGTTTGTTTTCTTTGCCCTGATCCTTGTTATTGCGGCATTTGAAGGTGTCTTTGCAGGCCTTGCGTCAACTAACGCTACAATTGGAACTTCTTCTTTCCTGTTCCTGTGTATTGCAGTGGTAGAAGGGCTCCTTCTTTACAAGACTAAACTTTCATTCAGAGTCGCATCAATTATCGGGGTGTTAA
>Ga0209610_1000783_pt1 | contig 16556 bp, 18 predicted proteins | sample LakKivw275mmetaG_FD_184137 | JGI IMG/M metagenome (GOLD analysis project Ga0209610, IMG submission 184137) | Anoxic lake water microbial communities from Lake Kivu, Rwanda to study Microbial Dark Matter (Phase II) - Lake Kivu water 275m metaG... | ecosystem: Environmental > Aquatic > Freshwater...
AACCTACATTGTTACCAGGGGTAGTATTCCTGAAGTTGTAATTATGTCTTATAAAAAATATATAGAAAATAAAAAGCTAATGAATCAGATAGGGGAACTTAAATATGAAAAGTTAATTAAAAAATCCCAGCTTCAATTTAAAGAATGGCTTAATCAAAAAGGCTATGATGTAAATAAATTATCTGAAGAAGAAATTTACGATATGATTAAAAATTTACAGATCAATACCGATGCTTAGTTTTGAAATGTCGTAAACTTTCTCCACAACTTCTTATCGATAAATTTTAAAGCTTGTTTGAATTGCGTTTCTTGCACTCATCAGTATAAGGACACCCCATACACATATTTTTCTTATTTGACTGTCTTATAAAAAATATTATTAAATAGGCCAGCGCAGCCAGTCCTGTAACTGCTATTATAATTATCTCCCACATTCACTATCACCAACTTCATGTATAAAATATATCCTTTCATTATTCCACTATATAAATTCCACTAGATAAAAAGTCTTCCTATTTGAAATACCAGAAAAGACATCACCCAGGCAAGCAGGAAAGTATATCCTATCTGAAATAACATTTCCTTTGTTCCTGCTTCTTTCCTGAACATAACCATACCAGCCATACAGGGAAAATACAGCAGTGTAAATAACATAAAGTTATATCCTACAAGGGGGTGATAATGTTTATATAAAGCCGTCTTTAACGAATCGGACTGCCCTTCCGCCTCCTGTATGCTGTAAAGAGTACCCATAGTGGATACCACTACTTCTTTTGCTGCAATTCCTGAAATAGTTGCAACTACTATTTTCCAGTCAAAACCAAGTGGTCTGAATGCCGGTTCCAGAAAACGTCCGATCCTGCCTGCTGTCGAATATGTAAGTCTCTCGCCTGCCATCTTTCCCTCTATTACTGCTGCCTTTTCATTAAGTTCATCTTCGGTTATCTCACCGGACCTGTAAGACTGCTCAATTTTCTCTATCTGGCCGTTATAATCCTGTGAGTAGTTATTTCCAATCATTGGAAAGGTAAAAAGTATCCACACAAGTATTGATATGGCCAGTATTATCGTACCTGCCTTCTTTATATACATCCAGGTTCTTTCCCAGGTATGGATCAGTATTCCTTTTAGTGTTGGAATACGGTAGGGCGGCAGCTCCATAACAAAAGGATCCGACTCACCCTTAAACCTTGTTGCCCGCAGCACCCTGGCCATGATAACAGCCATTAAAACCCCTATTAAATAAATTGAAAATATCACATTCCCCGCAATAGCAGGAAAGAATGCTCCGGCAAAAAGTATGTATACCGGAAGCCGGGCACCACAGCTCATAAAGGTATTTATATGCATGGTAACTAATCTGTCTCTTCTATTTTCAAGAATTCTTGATCCCATATACGCCGGGACTGTACAGCCAAATCCAATAATCAAGGGAATAAAGGACTTTCCATGAAGCCCTATTTTATGCATTATCCTGTCCATAACAAATGCTGCTCTTGCCATATACCCTGAGTCTTCAAGAAGAGCTATTGCAAAAAACAGCAGTATTATATTGGGAGTAAATGTAATTACTCCCCCCACCCCACCTATTATTCCATCAACCAGAAGTGATCTTATGAGTCCCTGCGGCACAATCTCAGTGATAAGAACACTTAATTTCTCGAAACCTAACTCAATCCAGCCCATGGGGTATTTCCCAAGTGTGAATACAAATTGAAACATAAGCCAGATTATAAGGACAAATATTGGTATCCCCAGTATCCTGTTGGTGAGCACTCTGTCAATCTTTTCGCTTACATCTAATTTTCCCGAATCAACTTCTTTATATGCCTCTCGTAGTGCACCATTGATAAATCCATACCTCCCGTCGGCTATTATTACCTCGGGAGTATCCCTCAATATGCTTGTTATATGATTTATTGAACCAGTGACTGCATCTTCAATTTTTGAGTATTCTGGACCTGAAGCTTTTTTTAAAGTGTCTATTATATCCCTATCCTGCTCCAGAAGCTTTACTGCGATCCACCTGGCATCAAACTTCAAAATAGGTACTTTTTCCTTTTTTAAAACTGATATGATCTTACCGATCTCATTTTCTACTTCTTCACCATATTTTACTTCTACTTTTTTTTCTTTCCTTTTCCTGCTACTTACTACCTTGATTACTGCTTCCAGCAGCTCGTCACTACCCAGGCCTCTGGAACCCACAGTCTCAACAATGGGTGTACCGAAAAGTTCAGACAGTAGACCGATATCTATTTTCTTGCCGCTCTTTTTTGCTACATCAGTCATGTTAAATGCTAAAATCAGGGGTACGTCCAGTTCCATAAGCTGTGTTGCAAGGTAAAGATTGCGCTCCAGATTGGAGGAGTCAACGACATCAACAACTACGTCAGGTTTCTCATTGATAACAAAATTCCTGGCTACAATCTCATCCAGAGAGTAAGCAGTGAGACTGTAAGTACCAGGGAGATCAACAACATTTATCCTGTATCCTTTATATTTAATAACTCCTGTCTTTTTTTCAACAGTAACACCGGGATAATTTCCTACGTGCTGCCTCAAGCCGGTCAGATTGTTAAAGATAGTTGTTTTGCCAGAATTCGGGTTTCCAGATAGGGCAATGGTTATTTCTCTTATTTCCTTTGCCATTATCATATCTCCCTGATTTGAATTCTTTCAGCCATTCCTCTTCCAATTGCAAATTTCGTACCCTTGACCACTACACATAATGGCCCTCCCCTAGAAGCACCGGAGACATAAAAAATTTCGTTAGGAATAAATCCCATCGCACAAAGGCGAGAATTAAGTCTATATCCACCATCAATTCTTACTATTCTGTACTTTTTCCCTGGAACCGCATCAGCCATACTAAAAATCCCGTTACCAGCCAGCGGTGTTTTCCTGGCATCTCCACCTCTATGTCTTAAGCCCCATCTTTTCATTTTAACTAGCCTTATTAATAAATATTAGTCTAGTCTAACTTTAATAGGTTTATATATATTTGTCAAGGCTTTTTTTAAAAATGAAGAGAAAATATATGAGGGAAAACTAAGATTTCTTATTTTGAGACGTTTTTTTTGGTACAATTTGAAGGATGCCTGCCGTGCTTTGCATAATAATTAAAGTGCTTCAGCCACTCTGGATACCCTTCAGGACAGGTGTCTACAAACCTGGTAAATTTTATCATCCTATCCATTGCTTCCTTGCTTATATAATGTTCAATATTGCAGGCATCTTTTTTTGAAATACTATCACTTACTCCAAGAATCTCATTAAAGAATTTATATACCTTTTCGTGTTTATCATTTACTTCCTTTGCCAGCTCACAACCTTTATCAGTTAATTCCAGATATCCATATTTTTCATGAATTACCAGTCCTCTTTCAGTAAGTTTTCCAACTGCATCTACTACTGATGGTGTTTTTACATTTAAAAATTTTGCAATTTCTTTTACCCTGATTACCTTACTGGTAAGGCTGATCACATATATTGCCTCGAGGTAATCCTCCAGGCTCTGGGTTAATTTTTTCATATTTCCCCACTTTTTATTTCATCTAAAAATGTTAGATTAATCTAACTATAAACATAAATAAAATCTTTGTCAAATTGTAAAAATTAAGTCTTATATTCAGGTAATCAAAAACTAAAGCAAATTTTAACTTCTGGCTTTTTTGATTTTCTTTACAATCGCATCCGCAAACTCGCTTGTGCCAACAGCTGTAGGATCATCCCTGTGGGGTTTTAAATCGTAAGTTACATATTTCCCCTCTCTAATGTTTTCCGCAATGGCGTATTCCAGCATGTCAGCATAATTTTTTTCTTCTATATGCCTTAACATCAACACTGCAGATAGCATCATTGCAGTTGGATTTACTTTATTCTGACCCTTATATTTCGGAGCACTGCCGTGAGTGGGTTCAAATAATGCAATATCCTTTCCAATGTTCCCTCCAGGGGCTACACCCAGTCCCCCGACCAACCCGGCAGCAAGGTCAGAAACTATATCTCCATATAAATTTGGCAAAACCAGAACATCATAAAGTTCCGGTTTCTGCACCAGTTGCATACACATATTATCTACAATTCTATCTTCTGACTCTATATCATCATACTTTGATGCAACTTTTTTAAATACTTCCAGAAACAGGCCGTCGGAGTATTTCATTATATTTGCCTTATGCACACCGGTAACTTTCTTTCTGTTATTTTTCCGGGCATATTCAAAGGCAAATCTGACTATATTTTCCGATCCTGTTACAGAAATCGGCTTGATACTTATTCCACTATCACTTTTAATCTGAGTATCTTTTTTTTCTTTTATGAAATTAATAAGTTCTTCTGTTTCCATTTCCCCTTTTTTAAACTCTATCCCTGCATACAGGTCTTCGGTATTCTCCCTGATTATCACCAGATCTATATTGCTGTATCTGCTTTTAATTCCCTGGTAACTCTTACACGGCCTGACACACGCATACAGATCGAATAACTTTCTCATAGCCACATTTACACTTCTGAATCCGGTTCCTACCGGGGTGGTAATGGGACCTTTTATTCCCACCTTATTTTTCTTAAGTGATTTAATAACCCTATCGGGTAGAACTGTACCTTCTTTCTGGTAAACTTGAGCCCCTGCTTCTACCGTATCCCACTCAATATTCACCCCCGTTGCCTCAACCACTTTAACTGTAGCCTCGGTTATTTCGGGACCTATGCCGTCTCCTGGTATTAAAGTTATTATGTGTTTCATAGATTAAACCCCTTATTTTTGGCAATATGGCTGGCCAGTCCGCCATCATTTAAAATTTTTATCATTACTTCAGGCAAAGGATTGAATTTTAATTTTAAATTTTTAGTTTTATTATTAATTATTCCTTTTTTTAAATCTATCTCCAGTATATCTCCACTATCAATTTTATCAGTATCACAGATTAAGGCAGGCAGCCCCACGTTAATGCTGTTTCTAAAGAATATACGGGCAAAAGATTTAGCCAGGACTGCCCCCACACCAGCAATTTTCATAACCAGAGGTGCATGTTCTCTGCTGGAGCCGAGCCCAAAATTCCTGCCGCCAACAACAAAATCTCCAGGTTTTACTTCTTTTACAAAATCGGGATCCGCGTCTTCCAGGACATGTTTTGCCAGTTCGGGTAAATTGGACCTGAGGTGAAATAATCTTCCAGGAGTGATCAGGTCCGTAGAAACATCATCACCAAATTTAAAACTGCTTCCAATTATAATTTTTGGGTCTTTCTTATTTTTAAGCATTATCCTAAAACCTCCCTTGGATCGGCAATATAGCCCTTAACCGCACTCAAGGCTGCGGTTGCAGGAGAAGAAAGATAAATAAAAGAGCTGGGATTTCCCATCCTCCCTTTAAAATTCCTGTTTTGAGTTGAAAGGCATACCTCTCCATCACCAAGTATCCCCTGATGTACGCCCACGCATGGACCACAGCCTGGAGATTGTACTACTGCGCCGCTATTTATCAATGTTTCTAAAACTCCTTCCTTTAAAGCCTCAAGGTATATATCTTTTGAAGCCGGAACCACAATAAGCCTAACCCCGCTTGCAACTTTTTTATCCTTAAGTATGTCAGCAGCAATCTTCAAATCACTGAACCGGCCGTTGGTGCAGGTTCCTATAAACACCTGATTAACCATAATCTTTTCCAGACTACTTACAGGCAGGGCATTGTCTACAGTGTGGGGACGGGAAACCATAGGCTCAATAACCGAACAGTCGATATCTATGATTTTTTCATATTTTGCTCCTTTATCTGCAGATATTTCCTTGAAACAATCCTGTCTTCTCTGGCTTTTTAGATATTCTCTTGTAATGTCATCAGAAGGAAAGATTCCTGTTTTTGCCCCTGCCTCTACCGTCATATTTGAAATAGTAAACCTGTCGTCCATACTTAGCCTGTTTCCAACTTCGCCCCCGAATTCCAGAGCTTTGTAAGTCGCTCCATCAGAAGTAATCTTTCCAATTAAATAAATAATTAAATCTTTTGCAAATACTCCTTTATTAATTCTTCTGTTAAAGTTTACCCTGATTGTCTGGGGAACTATAAGCCAGGTTTTAGCCAGTGCATAACCAACAGCAATATCTGTCGAGCCCATTCCGGTAGCAAAAGCTCCAAGCGCACCTGAGGTGCAGGTATGAGAATCCCCTCCGATGACAATATCGCCGGGACATGTATATGACTCCACTAAAATCTGGTGACAGACCCCTTCTCCCACATCACTCACTACTGCTCCCGTCTGTGATGCAAACTCCCTTAAAACAATATGAGAGTTGGAAAGCTCACTTCTTGGACTCGGCGCAGCATGGTCAATAAAAAAAATGGACTTTGAAGGATTTTTTACTCTACCAAAACCCATTTTTTTAATCTGGCTTACTGCCAGGGGGCCGGTCCCATCCTGGGACATAACTACATCCACATCCACCACTGCAATGTCTCCGGCCTTAAGTTCTTTGCCGGCATGCTTGCTTATAATCTTCTCGGAAATTGTCTTATGCAAAAAAACTCCTTTCAAGCCTTGTCTTCAGGGTTCTGTTCTTCTCTTTTACTCTCTTTTTTCTTTGTATATTCATTATAAATATACATAAGCTCCTTATCAAAAAGAGACCTTTTTAGATCTTCGGACAGAGCCCTTGCCAGAGCAAGTATTTCATTTGCCTGCTTATCGGTAAGTTCTATATCAAACTCCTTGAATTTGTGAAGAATGATATGAGAGCCTGAATGTTTGCCTATAACCAGTTGCCTGGTTAACCCTACTTCACTGGGATTAAATACCTCATAATTTTTTGGATTCTTAATAACCCCGTCTGCATGTATTCCCGATTCATGAGCAAATACATTGGTTCCAACAATTGCTTTCCAGATAGGAATAGCTCTGGAGGAGGATCTTGCTACATATTCAGCAATTTCCCTGAATTTCGAAGTTTCTATTCCAAGCTCTATATTCTCAAGATACCTTAGAGCCATTACAATTTCCTCCATTGCCGCATTTCCGGTACCTTCTCCCAGGCCGCCTACACTGACCACAAGACTCGATGCGCCGCCTCTTATCGCCGCCATCCCATTAGCGGTTGCCATTCCAAAATCATTATGATTATAGACTTCCAGAGGAAAATCTATGGCGCTGGAAATAGTATTTATATACAAAAAAGTCTGGAAGGGATCAAATTTGCTTACGGTGTCACAAATCCTAAATCGGTATGCTCCCTTTTTTTTGGCTATGGAGATTAACTTTAATAGAAATTCAAGGTCGGTACGGGTAGCATCTTCAGCACTTATGATAAAATTAAGATCATTCTGTTTCGCAGTTCTTATAGTTTCCCTCAATTTATTTATAACCCATGTTCTGTTTTTTTTATATTTCTCCTTAAGATGTATATCAGAAGTAGAGATGTTTATAATCACATTCTTAGCTCCACACCGGGCAGCATATTTTATGTTTTCGGGTTCAGCCTCACAATAAACAAATATCCTGCAGTTAAATTTATCCTCTGTAATTTCCTTAATTATTTCTCTTTCGAAAATCCCAAGCGAAGGAGTCCCCACTTCGATTTCCGGAATCCCTATTTCATCCAGCATTTTAGTTATTCTAATTTTTTCATGTTTGGAAAAAACTACTCCGGCTGTTTGTTCGCCATTTCTTAAAGTTGTATCTATAATATTTACATATCTTTTACTTTTTGCTACTGCCATCATTTCCCTCCCTTTTTATCTGATTTGCTTTTATCTGACCGGCCTTTATAAGATTTATAGGTATCAATTATTTCACTATCAAAAAGAGCCCTTTTAAGAGATACAGTTTTGTTCCTTATAATTTCAACTAATTCTTCTGCTTCTTTCCTGCTGATTTTAAAACCCAGTGTACCCAGTTTATAAATTATGGTATTGACTCCTGAATATTTTCCCAGTATTACTTTTCTTTCCAGACCGACATCTTTTTCTTTAAATAATTCATATGTCTCGGGGTTGGTCAGCACACCAGAGGCCTTACTTTCGCTTTCATAAACAAATAAATTTCCGCCCACTATAGGTTTCCAGGTGGGAAGAATTCTATTGGAAGCCCCGGCTACATATTCAGACAGCGCTCTGAAAAGAGTGGTATTAAATCCCATGTCCACACCCTCAATATATTTTAGAGCCATAACCAATTCTTCAAACGCGGCATTCCCTGCCCTCTCTCCCAGTCCATTAATAGTAGTATTAACATAAGTTGCTCCTGCTTTAATGCCGGCTATAGCATTGGCAATTGCCATCCCAAAATCATTATGGGTATGCATTTCAATATCTATTCCGATAATATCAATAATATTTTTTACCCTCATAAAAGTTTCAAAAGGATCAAGAATACCTAGAGTATCGCAATACCTTAATCTGTCCGCACCGGCATCCCTTGCCGTCCTTGCAAACGAGAGAAGAAATTCCATATCGGAACGGGAAGCATCTTCGGCATTTACCGACACATAAAGATTAAAGCCCTTGGCATAATCTACACTGGTTTTAACACTCTCCAGCACCCATTCCCTGCTCTTTCTAAGCTTATGTTCAATATGTATATCGGAAGAAGATATGGAAACAGCCACCGCATCAACGCCGCATTCTACTGAAGCATCTATATCTGATTTTACCGCCCTGTTCCAGCCCATTACACTGCAGCTGAGGCCCAGTGAAGCAATCTTTTTTATTGCTTCCTTTTCATTTCCTCCCATTGTAGGTATTCCAGCTTCTATCTGATGAACTCCCACTTTATCCAGCATTTTAGCGATATGTATTTTTTCATCATTTGCAAATACCACCCCTGCAGTTTGTTCTCCATCTCTTAAGGTAGTATCGTCAATTTTTATATTCTTTGGATCAATTTCTGTTCCTGCCTTCTGCGAAAATTCAGTAAGTAAATCTATTTCCCTCACAAACATCACCTCTTATAACCAATAAATATTTTTAAAAATTGTAAAAAAAATGAAAAAAATGATATATTTTCAAATTTTTGATGTAATTATATCATTTTTTTAAAAAATATAATATTTATAACAAAAAATTTAAATATTCCATAAAACAACTTTAATTTTTAACAATTTTTTATTATTTATACATTTAATTTGGTTTGTTTTAGGTAAGAAATTGTTGAGATTTGTTTGTGTTTATATTTACAATAATAAATTCAAAAGCAGTCAATTGATTTTTTACATAATTGAAGATAAAGTTCCAAAGTTCCTGGCGTAAGGAGATCAGCTATGCTTTATAATTTTAACTTATTATATCTATCAAGAAATATTTCCAGTGTCTTCTTTCTTTTTTTCAATTCTGCTACCCAGCCGGAAAGTATCTCCAGACCTTCATGAGTTATTGAATAAACTTTTTTAGCCGGCCCAGAATCTTCAGTCTGCCATCTGGATTTTATAAACCCTTCTGATTCTAAAAGTTTTAAAGTTCTGTATATTGCTCCAGGATCAGAATCCGCGTCAGTAAAACCAAGATTAGAATATCTTTCAGTAAGCTCATATCCATGAGAGGGTTCTTCAGCCAGAAGTAAAAGAAGGGCGGGAATCAAGAATCTGTTCATTCTTCCACCTCTACAGGAGCATTTATGTTTATAATTATCCCCGTTATCACACATTACACGTTTATATTTACTCTAATTTTTTATTTTTTGGTAAATTTATTATTTTATGTTTTTATATTATTTATTCTATAATTTCATTATTCTCTATTCCAGATCTTTTAACCTTTTCTCAATTTCATCAATTTCTTCCTGAAGTTTCTGTTTATATTCCTTTAGAATTTCTATCTGCTCTTTTTTAGTTGGAAAGCCCGGTTTAAAATGAGAATGATGATACCTAAAATATGGTGGAGCCATCATTTCATTACAACAGCAGCCTCCAACTATACCATAACGATTAAAGCTCTTTGATTCACACATAACACTACCTCCTCGTATTTTTACCCTCAGTCAGTTTTTAAATTTTATTTATTTGTATCCCAATAATTTTTACACCACTTTTAGTTTTCAGTGCAAGTTTTGCAGGTTCAGTAATAAAACACACTCCGGAATTAATAACTTTATCCTCAGAATTTACAGTAACCACAGCTTCTCCTTCAATGACATAAAATATTACATAAGAAGACATTATACATTCCGGTATTTCTTCACCTGCCGCCAAGTTAATTATCCTTACCTTAAATTCATCTGTGATATAAAATACATTTTTATCTCTTTTCTCATACGGAAAAGACTGTACTTTATTTAAGTCAAATATCTCCATTTTAAACCCTTCCTTCAACTTTGATTTTTTCCTGTAAGTTAACTCTATTATTTTCTCAATTATAAATGTACTTTATAATATATATGTTTATAACATATATATTATAACAAGTCAATTAATTTTAGAGGATTTTTTTATTTACAAAAAGATAAGCTTTTTAAAGGTTTAATATTGATAATTGCTGAAGATTAAAAAATCAAAAAAATTTACCACTTATTATTATAAATCTTTTTTCCTATACTTTTTCTTTAATTTACTTAAAAGTTTTTTTGCTCGCTCCAGAGCTTCTTTTTCTTTATCATCTTCCGGAACTGCCCATGGCATGGTAACACGCCAGGTAATTTTACCGCTTAGAGGTTCCTCAGGATAGGCTCCAATATCATATAAACTGTAACTCCTAAACTCAACCGGCTCTTCCTGATAACAACTCCATACAAATACCATGGCAGTGCAGGGAGCGGCACCTAAAAGAACAGCACCTGCTAAATACTCTGTGGAAAGAGTCTCAGGTATGAATTTCGCAAATACAATTTTTAAGAAAAAGAAGGCAATTGCATACATTGTGAAGGGTTTTATCAGCCAGTTGGTTACCGTAGTTACTGCAAGCCCTTTCGGCTTTTTGGTGGCATTTACAATACTTGCAAAATCAATTTTAAGCATCATGGGATAAATCATTAACCAGATTAATACTGCCACCGGTATGGATACATGAGCATATTCAAACCTGCTTAAAGTAGCCGGGAATAAAGGAACAAATTTCCCTATGGCTACCCCGGCTATGATACATAGAATTACCCATGCCGATAAATACCTGTCAAAAAAACTCAAACTTTTTAATTCTGCTGGCTTTTTATTTTTTATTGATATTTTGTCATTTTCTGTCATAAAAACCTCTTATCTCAAGAACCACTTATTTCAGTATGCTTTCTATTTCTTCTACCGATGGTATCCTTCCCGAAAACCTGACCTTCCCATCTACAACCAGTGCAGGGGTAACGGTTACTCCAAAATCAATTATTTTATTTATGTCCGTAACTTTTTCTATGATTACATCAATTCCCAGGTTTTTTACAGCTTCTCTTGCATTAGCTTCAGTTTGTCTGCATTTGGGACAACCTGATCCTAAAATTTGAATTTTCATAAAAATTACTCCCTCCCTCTATAGTTTTTAAAATTAAAATCATTTTAGAATTCTTAAGCAAAAAAATATCCAAAAGCCATTCCGGTAAAGGCGGCCATAACTATAACCAGAGTTACATAAGTTAATGTTTTTTTAGCTCCCATAATTCTTCCGATTACAATTATATTGGGAAGTGATAACGATGGACCGGCCAGCAGCAATGTGAGCGCGGGTCCCTTTCCCATACCCAGCTCCATTAAAGCTTTTATTATAGGAACCTCTGTCAGTGTGGAAAAGTACATCAGAGCTCCAAATACTGAAGCTAAAAAGTTTGACCTTATGCTGTTTCCGCCAACCCAGATCTCCACCACACTCTGTGGCAGGAAATATTTAATAATCCCCGCTATAAATACCCCGGCAAGAAGTATGGGAAATATCTGCCAGGCAAGTTTCCCGGTCTCTTTCATCCAGTCTTTAAGTTCAGCCTTCCTGTAACTCACTATTATAATTACTATAAGAGTAGCAAGGGCAATTCCAGCATATATCCACATTTTTGCTGCACCAAATATAAGTATGGCAAGAAGAGACAGGAAAAATATTGTACTTATATATTTAGGTTTCTGGTAACTACCCTGCTCATATGCTTTAAATAAATTCTGATTATCATCTTCCAGTTTTTTTCTTTCCTCTTTAATCCAGATAAGTGACATAATAAGACCTATTACTATTGAAAAGATAATTGCTCCAATAGCTCTTGCTATACCAAGATCATAGCCAAGCAGTCTTGCTGTATATACTACAGCCAGAATATTTATGGCCGGACCGGAATACAGAAAGGCAATGGCGGGACCAAGTCCTGCTCCCCTTTTTCTTATCCCCGCAAACAGGGGAAGAATAGTGCAGGAACACACTGCGAGTATAGCTCCGGACACAGAAGCAACACCATATGACAGCCATTTTTTTGCTTTTGGGCCAAAGTACTTTAAAATTGCACCTTTTGAAACAAAAACTGCTATGGCGCCGGCAATAAAAAATGCAGGTACAAGACAGGTGAGCACGTGAGCCGAAAGATATTCAAGAAGTCCATACCATCCACTTCTAATTGATTCTATAAATATTTCCATATTAATCAAAATCCTTTAAAGTGACTTAAAAAAACATTAGCTTTTACAGAGGTTCCTTCTGTCAATCTTATATACCCTTATACGATCTTTTTTTGCTTCTTCATCAAATTTCATTATTGAAAATACATTATTTAACATCTGGCTTATTTTTGTGTCCAGCTCAGAGCTTATACTGTAGTTAACCCATTTTCCATCTTTGCTATAGGTAACGAGACCACTATTTTCCAATAGTTTCAGGTGGCTTGATATGGTAGGCTGAGAAAGCCCTATGATTTCCCTGATTTCACAGACACATAAATCCTTCCTTTCGTTTAGTAAATAGAGCATTCTAATCCTATTTTCATCAGCCAGCGCTTTTAAAATTCTGGTTGTTTTTTTTAAAGTACCCATTTTAACCTCCATGACTAATCATAAATTATAATTATATATTTAAATATGTCAATATAATTTACTCTTGGTATCGTACATTATTTTTAAAAAGATTTTTACGACATTGTATTATTACCCAAGAATATTTGAAGAAAAAACTTACTGAAGGTACTTTTTAAAAGAATACTATGAAGCCACTTAAGTTATTTACAGCTGACAGGCAATTAAGTTATAAAGGCTTTACCTGATATTTCTATTTAAGCATTCCACTTACCACCAAATCAACTGCTTTTTCTTCTTCTAATCCCCGTGCCATAAGTGTCTCAATTTGTTTTTTACTAACCCTACCTATTGCTGCCTCGTGAGTAACTTTTGCCAGTTCATGAGTAACATTAACAATGGGAATAGCGCGCGCTTTTGCATTTCCCTGGATAACCTCTATGCAATCAACATGACCTCTTGCATTTTTAGCAGAAGCAACCAGTTCATTTATTATCTCACTTTGCGCATTATCTTTAACCACAACACGGCTTTTAATTAATCCGCGAGAAGATTCGCCAATGAGTCGGCCCACTTCCTTAATTTTAATTCTGTCATCAGAATAACCATAAATTTTTACCGTCATTTCTAAGCTTGAGTTGTCTAAAATTTCTGATTCATAATCAAGATCGAAATAGCCAACCCTGCCTTTAAGAAGAGAAAAATTTGTAACCAAACGGCTGTTATTTCCGACTCTTATTTTTGCTTTTGGTATAACTTCCACGCCGCCTTCAAAGCCATGAAAGTGAACTTCATTGTATTCATAATAGGAATTGTTGCCAACTTCTATATCAGCATTCATTTTGTGAACTACCCTTACAGCATTTGGGAAAACGCAATGTGCAAGTAACTTAACCCCTGAATCATCTTCCACCCTTGCTCTAATATTTATCTCCTGGATGCCTTCTTTAGGCAATACCCCAAAGCAAAGATGTACAGGATACTTTATTATTGCCCCTTTTCTAACAATTAAATGAATATCTATCCCTGAAGCTGTCTCTTTTGGTTTCAAATCCAAACCTTCAACTAAATGTTTACCAATTACCCTATTCTGGTGAATCACCAGATGTGCAACTTTGGAGTTTTTAAAAGCTTCAGGGCTTCCACCTGCCTTCGCATATGCATCCAGCATATATTTATAATCTTGCATCATTTTTTTTCCTTTATTTTTTCTTTATCTTTCTCTGCTGGATAAAAGTGGGTAGGGCAAGGAATACATTTTTCCTTAAAATATTTACCCACCTCTTCAGGGGTACCTTCTTCTACAATAAAGCCCGAACACATAAGAGATGTCTTATCTGCAATTTCGGAAACCTCTTCTCTATGGGTAATTAAAAGCACAGTTGTACCCTGACTTCTTAGCTCTTTTATCATATTTACAATGTTATCAAGAGCCAGTATATCAATTCCTGAATCAGGCTCATCTAAAATAACTAATCTTGGCCTCATGGCAAAAACTGCAGCCAATTCAATTCGCTTCCTTTCTCCCCCACTTAAAGTTTTATCTACTTCCCTGTCTAAATAATCTTTTGGCTCCAATAGCACCCGATATAAGGACTCCTCAACCAGACCTGGTTTATTTTCTTTAATTCCAACCGAAATATAATCCTTAACCGTCAAGCCCTCAAATCTTGCAGGTTCTTGCCAGGCAAGAGTCATGCCAATTTTGGCCCGTTTTTGAGTTGGATAACCGGTTATATCCTTCCCAAGAAAATAAATCTTGCCACTTTGAGGGTTATAATCACAACAACCTATAAGAACATAGGCAAGACTTGACTTTCCTGCAGCATTCGGACCGAGAATAGAATGAATTGTTCCAGATTTAACAGAAAGACTTAAGTCCTTTAAAATCTGCCTTCCCTCTAAGTTTAATGAAAGTTTCTCTACTCTTAATAATTCCATTTATTTTTAATAAATTTGCAGGATTCATCCCCTACATTATATTCATAAGGTTTGGAAACCTCAACTACTCCACTATAATTATATTAGAATATACCAAAAGGACATAAATTAACACAATTAAAATTACACTTCGGATTTACATTTATCCTGATTAAGCCTTGGAAACCTATCTAATTATTGTTTTTTACCCAACTTTAAAAATACCAGCATTATAGCTGAAATAATTGAGATTAGTGCCCCGGTTAAAAAGGCTGCCCTGAAGCTGTAGGTTTTCCAGATAAAACCAAATATTATAGAGGCGGGAAGAGTAGCAATACCCAGGGATAAATTATAGAAGCCAAATGCAGTGCCAATATTTTCTTTGGGAACAATATCTACTACAAGGGCTTTTTCTACACCCTCGGTAAGACCGAAATATAATCCATAGATTATAAATAATAAGTATATAAGATAGTATTCATTAAAATAAGCAAAACCCAGATATGTAAGAAAATAAACAAACCAGCCTGACAGAATCATTACTTTTCTTCCAATTTTATCGGATATATATCCACCTAAAATACAAAAAAGAGCTTTGGATATATGTAGAATTGCCCAGAGAAGCGGGATAACTGTAATCTGGAATCCCACCTCGGATGCCCTTAGCAGTAAAAACGCATCAGTTGAATTTCCTAATGTAAAAATTACCAGAACAACCAGGTATAGTGAAAATTGCTTGCCTAATTTTTTGAAATCAGAAAATTTTAAAATTTCTTTTTTGCCGATAGTATTTTTATCTCTTGTAAGATATTTTTCGGGAATTTCTGCCCTGTTCTTTAAGATATCATCCTTTTTATGTATACTTCTTACTCCAAATATCATAAGCAAAACCGCTATAATGCCCGGTATTACCGATAGCAAAAAAATGGTTTTTAATTCAATTGTAAAAAAATATAAGAGCAGACTTGCGGTAATTGAGCCCAGCACTGCACCCGTATGGTCCATACCCTATCCGAAAACCGTAAAAAAAGCAGGACACCCCAGAATCTGGTTAAACCAATTAGAGGTCTCAATAAGTTTGATATAGCGTACCCACCAACCGCAAAAGGTTTCCTTTTTTTTATCTTATCAGAAAAGTAACCAGCAAACAGTTTGAGAATACTATTGGTGCTTTCTGCTATACCTTCGAGTATACCCAGAAACGCCGGGCCCAAACCGAGGACAGATTTAACAAATGATGGTATTAAAGGATATATCATTTCGGAAGAGAAATCATTAAACAGACTTACAGCGCCAAGAACATAAACATTTTTTAATCTATTATTTTTCTTGATTCTTTCTCTTCTAAGATTGGTATATTTAAACATTATTTTATGAATCTTTTTAAAAATTAATCCAATAAAACTGAAAAAAGTATTAGAAAAAACTCTAAATTATATCCTTAACAATAATATTTTAATAAATCTACCCCTGATTCAGGGTGATGGACCCCATTAATTAAATACCAGGACTAATTCTATATTAATCCTGGTATTTAATTCAACTTTTTGATTCCAGTCTTTAAATTATTTTGCTCTATTCTTTCTTACGAAATTCAAAGACTAGAAGAACTGTACACCCAGCAATAACCAATAGTAGTATTGCTCCGGTAATGTAGATATTTAGACCGCCTATTGAACCTATAACCTTATTTAATACATCTGTCCAGGTAAAAAGATTAGTGATCTTATTTACCACAG
>Ga0209610_1000788_pt1 | contig 16540 bp, 21 predicted proteins | sample LakKivw275mmetaG_FD_184137 | JGI IMG/M metagenome (GOLD analysis project Ga0209610, IMG submission 184137) | Anoxic lake water microbial communities from Lake Kivu, Rwanda to study Microbial Dark Matter (Phase II) - Lake Kivu water 275m metaG... | ecosystem: Environmental > Aquatic > Freshwater...
ACGCAGTTTACCGCTCGGCAATGAAGTTTTAGAGTACCGATAGTTCAAATTTCCAGCGAAATTTGACTATCTAAATTCTCGGTCTGTTACTCCGACTAAAGTCGGAGACCATGCTTACAGACCTGCGAAATTTACTCTCAAACTTATTGCCTCGCTCAATATTAATTATTCAAATACTCGCTGTCCTGAGGGGAATAATAATATAAACAACGCTCGGAATCTTTACATATAAGAATATGAAAAAAGGGTACGAAGCAGAATATGAGGTGAAAAAAGTCTTATCCAAGAAATATTCGCCGGGAAGCGTGTTTAAGGTGGCTATCGGAGGGGCAACTGATTTTTGCGTCTTAGGAAAAAATGGAAAGGTTTTGAAGTTAGTCGAGGTCAAAAAGACAAATAAAAAAAAGTGGTATCCGAGCTGTCACGAGCTGAAACAATTTAAAAATTTAAAAACGATCCAAAAAAGACATAAAATTCCGGTTGAATATTGGCTAAAAATCAATGGCCAATGGCAAATCTGTAATTTAAAAGAAATTAGAATATTTTTCAGCTAATAATATGAATATCGCTGATAAATAATTATGCGACAGGCAACTTTATGTTTTTTAATACGGAATAAAAAAAATGAAGGAGAAAAGGAATTGCTTTTGGCGATGAAGAAAAAAGGATTCGGCCAGGGAAAGTGGAATGGAGTTGGAGGAAAATTTGACTTAAAACAAGATAAAAATATTTATGATACGGCAATTCGGGAAATGAGGGAAGAAATCGGCGTTGAAATCAAAAAACAAGAAAAAATGGCAATTTTGAATTTTTATTATCCTTATTTTTCCAATCCTGAAGAAAAAGAATGGCAAGCCCATGTCTTTTTCGTCAGCGAATGGGAGAGAGAACCGCGAGAATCAGAAGAAATGAAACCAAAATGGTTTAAAATAAAAGAAATCCCTTTTAACCAAATGTGGCAAGACGATTTATTTTGGCTGCCAAAAGTTTTGGAGGGGAAAAAGCTGCTGGCGGAATTTACATTCAAAAAAGGTGAAATAATTTCTTCTCACAATATTAAAGTTGTTAATAAAAGAGAATTGAACGCCCAATCGCTTTAGGTTTTGTTATTCCGCCCTCCTAACGTATTCGCCGGTTTCGGTGTTAACTTCAACAATATCGCCTTGTTCAATAAATAAGGGGACATTGACTATGGCTCCGGTTTCCAACGTTACTGGTTTTGTTCCGGCCTGAGCTCTTTCTCCTTTGACTCCCGGCGGCGCTTCGGTAATTTTTAACTGAACTTTTATCGGTAAAATAATATTGATGATTTTCTCTTGAAATTTAACACCCGTGACAACTTGATTCGGTTTTAAAAATTTGGCCCCTTCGCCAATCTGTTCCGCCGTTAGTTCAAAACGGTCGGCTGGACTCCGGGCCTCGGAAAAAATAAATTTCCCTCGATGGTTATAAATAAACTTTACTTCATTTTTTTCTAATTCCGCCTCCTCAAAATTGTCTCCCTGATGGAAAGTTTTTTCCAAAACTTTTCCGGTAATTAAATTTCGAATTTTAGTCTTAGCCACAACCGCATCCTGGGCTTTATACATTTGCTGAAATTCCAAAACCTCGTAGGGCTCGCCCTCTAAAATAAATCTCGTACCTTTTCTTAAGTCAAAATAAGACAACATAAAATTAATGGAACTCGGACTTCCATTATTTAAAGGTGGTGCCGATAAAATCGGGATAACCTCTCAAAAATTCCTCAGCGCTCATTTCTTCTTCTCCTTCCAATTGCAGCCGCTCAATTACTAAAAAATCTCCCCCTCTCAAAAAACCGATGGTGGCGGCTGCCCGCGTTCCGCATTGAACGCCAATCTCATTTTGAGGAACAACCAGGGTCTTACCGACAGGATAAGAAACGCCCCCTATTGATTTCATCGCCCTGACTTTTAGAATTTTTATTTTGACCATCTTACCCCCTCTTCTTTCCCAAAAGGTGAAACTGCCGGGCCAATTGCCGAAAGCCCGGACTTCCTTTTCTAACTCTTCGGCAGTTTTTTCCCAAATAATCCTGCCATCTTCTCGGGTTAAAATTTTAGTATAAATTACCTTCGTTTCATCTTGGGGCCGCGATTCGGAAAGGCCCTTTAGCCGCTTGGAAACGGTTTCAATCAAAAGACTTGCTCCCTGATTGAATAATTTATCCTGGAGAGTGCTTGCGGTTTCGTCCTCCTCAATTTCCAATTTTCTTTGGGCGAGAATAGGGCCGTGGTCCATTTTTTCATCCATTAAAACAATCGTTACTCCGGTTTCTCTATCGCCATTTAAAATGGCGGTTTGAATGGGGGAGGGCCCGCGATATTTCGGCAGGAGGGAAGGGTGAACGGCCAAACATCCATATTTTGGGATGTCTAAAATTTCCTTTGGCAAAATCTGCCCGCAAGCAACCATAACCATTAAATCTGGCTTCAGATTTGAGATTTCAGATTTGAAATCTAAGATTTTTTCCGGCTGTTTGTCGGGGGCAGTAATTGCCAGGCAGGGATTGAATTCGGTAGTCCGAAGTTTTTCTAAAATAATTGCTCCGAATTCCGAAGCGCCGACAAAGATAATTTTTAATTTTGAATTCTCATTTTTCATTTTTTTATTTTGAATTACTTAATTATTTTCCATTCTATTTCCTCCTCTCTGCCGGCAAATTCAAGCCAATTGCCGCTTTCGTCAATAACATACCATTTTCTTTTGGTTTTTGACCAGACCATCGGATTTTCCCGATAATATGGTTTTTTAACAATTTCTTTCGGCTTCAACCTGTCTAATTCCAACCATTTTTTAAAAACCGTTTCAATGGTGTAGTCTAAATTCCTTGATTTTGCCCACTCGGCCACCCTATCCATCGCCGCAATCGCCTTTTTTTGCGAGCCAGCCAGCGTTAAAAGCTGCCTGGCCGGCTTGACATATCTTGAGTAAATTATCTTTTTCTTCCTGGCATTTTCTTTAAGCTCCTTGAAAGTCAAACCTTTCGTGTAAAAATAATGATTCACTATTCTTTGGATATCGTTGGCTAATTTCAGAGGCAATTCTAATTGGCCAATTTTTTTAAATTTAGGTTTTCTTGCTTTTTTTGTCATTTTACCCAGTCTAAAACTTTCTGGTAAAACTCCTTTGCCAGCCTTAATTCTTCCTCGCCTTTTTTTCTGATTTGATAAACCCTCCTTCTCTCTTTCATTTTACTTCTGACAAAACCGTCTTTTTCTAATCGATAAAGCACCCGATAAGGAGTAATTTTCCCCGGTTTAAAATTAAATTTCTTTTTAACCAGACTGGGAATTTCCCAACCATAAATCTCCCCCTTTTTCAGCAGAGAAAGAATGTAAAACCAGAGATTATCAATGCTATTGGATTTTTTAAGTCTTTCGATGGGCAGCATAGTTTTTCACAAAGAGAGGTCTTGACAATATGTTTTACATTGGTAAAATAATTTAAGTAAGTAAAATAGAGCTGTCAATTATATATTAATATTAAAATAATTTAAAAACTATGTCAAAACCAATTAAAATTGCAATCGCCGGGATAGGGAATTGCGCCAGTTCTCTAATCCAGGGCCTTTTTTATTATAAAGATATAAAAGACGAAAGGGAGCTTGTGCCGGGCTTGATGCACAATATCCTCGGCGGTTACAAAATTTCCGACATAAAAGTAGTAGCAGCTTTTGATGTTGATAAAAGGAAAGTGGGCAATGATTTGTCGGAAGCAATCTTCGCTTTGCCCAACTGCACAAAAATCTTTTATAAAGACGTTCCAAAAACGGGAGTAAAAGTCCAAATGGGACCGGTTTCGGATGGAGTGGCTCTCCATATGAAAGATTATCCGGAGGATAAAACTTTCGTCGTGGCAAAAGAAAAGCCGGTTGATGTTGCTCAAAAACTAAAAAAATCCGGAGTGGAAATTCTGCTCAATTATCTGCCGGTTGGCTCTCAAAAAGCAGTGGAATATTACGCCAATTGCGCTTTGAAAGCCGGGACGGCTTTCATAAACTGTATGCCGGTTTTCATCGCTTCTGAAAAAGAATGGGCGGAAAAATTTGAAAAGAGGGGACTGCCGTGTATCGGCGACGATATCAAAAGCCAGGTGGGAGCGACAATTGTTCACCGAACTTTGTCTCATCTTTTCGCCCAAAGAGGGGTAACCATTGATAAATCATATCAATTAAATTTTGGCGGTAATTGCGATTTCTTAAACATGCTTTCGCGGGAAAGATTAAAATCAAAGAAAATTTCAAAAACAGAAAGCGTTGAATCGCAACTGGTAAAACGTCTCAGTTATGATAATTTACATATAGGACCGTCCGATTGGGTTCCCTGGTTAAAAGACAATAAAATTTGCTTCATCAGAATTGAAGGAAGAAAATTTGGCAATGTGCCGATTGAACTGGAATTGCGGCTTTCGGTTGAAGACTCGCCGAATTCGGCCGGCTGCGTGATTGATGCGATAAGATTAACAAAATTGGCTTTGGATAGAAAAATTGGAGGAGCTTTGATTTCTGCTTCAGCATATCTTATGAAACATCCGCCTCAACAATTCACTGACGAAAAAGCTCGTGAAATGGTCGAAGAATTTATAAAAGGCGTCAGGGAAAGATAAATTATGAAACCATTCCAACGTTTCCAAAAATTAAATACAGAGGGGAATCTGTGGATTTATGTTTTGAGCTTGGGTAAAGAAGAGGGGATTTGCGACAATGAAGCGAGAAGACTGATTTTTGAGAAATTTGGATTTTTGGCTGATAATTTCTTGCTTAAAACGGTTTTATATCGTCTAAGAAGGCAGGGATTAATCAAAACCGAAAGATACAAGGGAAAGAGAGCTTACAGCACAACCGAGGAGGGAAAGAAAGAAGTGGAAAGAATGAGAGGTTTTTGCCAAGAATTACTGCAGAAAATATAGTTTTAATTTCTAAAAAGAACGTGAGTATAAAAAACATCCCCTTATTATTGCAGGTGACTTGGTCAACCGGTTTTAATTTAGTTTCCAGGATTTTACCTTCTTATTTTGCCACTGTTGCCAGTGCCACTCAAATAGGTTCGATTTATTCTATCTATGCCGGCGCTAAATTTTTAGCTATACCTTGCGGCTGGCTCTCAGATAAAATCGGGAAAGTTAAAACCCTATTTTTGGTGTTCTTCGTTTTACCTGTTTTGACAATTTCTTTTGTCATTTCAAAATCAGTCTTTTTCTTTACTCTAATGTTTTTCCTGATAGGATTACTTGGAAATTTTTATTATTCCTCAATCAACGCGATTATTACAATTTTTTTTAACCACAAGAAGACGGAGTATTTGTTTAAACTGGAAAGTATGTATCAGCTCGGAATGGTTTTAGGACCAATCATCGGAGGATTTTTAACTTTAAGATATGGCATTGAGAAAGCATTTTATACCTGGGCCGGACTTTCAATCTTAGGATTAATCTTCAGCGCTTTTTTATTTAAAAAAGAATTGCCAGAAACTAAAAGATTTGAAAAACCTTCATTAAAACAGCTATTCTCTCAGCTCGGAGAAAAGAAATTTGATTTTATCATCTTTTTAATTGTTGGAAGTTTTTTAACCGGACTTTTTGAATCAATGACAACTTTGTCTATTCCTCTCTACGCTACAAAAATTGGTTTTGACATTTCAAAAGTTGGGTTGATTGTGGGAATAGGTTCTTTGCTCAGCATATTTGGACTGCTTTTTCTCGGCAAAAAACTTGAGGAGCTCGATAAAACTTACTCTTTGCTCTTAACAACATTTTTAATTGGAATTTCCACCCTTTTTATAGTTTTCGTTCATAGCTTGGCAGGAATTGTTTTACTTTTAGGAGTTTTTACCATTGGCAGAGCCGGGGGGTTGAACATTACGAGGTCTTTTCTCTCCGAAAATCTTGGCGAAAATATCAGAGCCACCGCTATGTCTATCAACGATACCAGCCAGTATATAGCGAGATTTATTGGGCCTCCTTTTGCCGGAATCTTAATAGATAAAATCAATATTAACGCCTCATTTATTTCAATTCCCATAATTGCTATTCTGGGGATTCTTCTTTTAGTAGTTTATAAAAAGTGTAATTATAAAAAATCGGAATTTGACAAATTTGAGATATAATTTAATATTAGAGCATAAAGGAATTTTATAGCTCTTTTTAAATTTAAAAAGAAGCTCTCCGGGTAGCCGAATTGTCTAATAGTAATGTGCATCTGATTATTAGTAGACAGTTTGGCTATTCGGAAAACAGTAAAAAAGGAGACAAGAAAGATGGAGAAAGAAGTTATTCTAGTGTCTCATAGTAGGATAAGAAGCGCTACAGGGCCAGGAGAGAAATACTCAGAAATTTGGACGGATATATGCGAAGGAGCAGTAGAAGAAGCTAGAGAAAAAGGGGCAAATCTGGAAATTTTAGCACCTCGTTCATACCACGACCATAAAGAGTTTATCTCTTTGATCAGGGAAGCAACGCAGAAAAATCCTGATACATTGATTATCCCTTTTACTCCGACAGAAAACGAGCTTGTAAAAGAGATGGCATCTATTCTAAAAGAGTTTAAGGGAAAGATAGTAACGGTAAATGTACCGCCCATGTCTGAAATAAAGGAACAATTGAGCAATATCGTCGGATACGTAGGAATGAACGAGCGCGCAGCCGGCAGGTTAGCAGTTTTCTGGTTAGTGACAAGAAATACAGATATACGAAAAATTTTAGTGGTAAAGCACGAAGAAGGCCATTATGGTCATCGCTTAAGAATCCATGGCATAAAAGAAATTGATGTCAGTTGGATTATAGGCCGGCCTACAAAAGTAGAGGAGATATACACCGGAGCAGAAACATACAAAATAGATGCATTGAAAAAAAGTTTAAGTGACGAACAAGCAGGGGTAGTTACTCTGGGCGTACGCGGAACAGAAGCAGTTCTTCAAACAGGAATACCGACGTCTATTGTAGGAATGGATCTCAACGACAATATCCGTTTCGCCATAAAAGAAGGCAGGGTATTAGCCACTCTTATACAGCACCCAGTACGAGAAGGCAGTTTAGCAATGAAAATGGCATCAGAAATTATAACTAATCCAGACCTTCCGTATAGAGAGGTTTACTGCGGACCAACATTGGTCACGCAGGACAACGTAGAAGCATTCTAAAGGGCAATGTTTTTAAATTTATTGCCCTTATTTTTTTATTATTTTTTAAATTTTTGGTAGAATATTTTCAGAAGGGGAAAATGGATATTAGAACCAAAATATTTTTGTATAAATTGCGGCAATAAGTTAAAATTAAATAAATCTCATTTATAAAATATGCCAAAAGCGATTGGAATTTATAGAGAAATTAAATTGGCTGGAAAGCCGGGAGCTGACCAAAGAATCCTTGATTTGACGGCTGAAGAGCTAGAAAAGCGAGGTTTTGAAGTTTTAACAAAAAAATCTGAGGACTTTACCGGAAAAGAGAAAGTTGATTTAATTTTTACTATGGCAAGAGGAAAAGAAATCAACGAACTCTTAATGGAAAAAGAAGGAGTTTTTATAATAAATTCTCCTCAAGCCATTCGTTTTTCCTTTAATCGGAAATTGGATTATCAGAAGATGAAGGAGTTGGGGGCAAATGTTCCAGAAACCAAAGTAATGAAAGTTGAAAATGCAAGGTTTGCTGACCTTGAAGGAAAATCTATTTTGAAGCCTTCAAACAGACACGAATTTTGGTTCGTTGTTGAGAATAAAAATGATTTTGAAAAGGCAATGAGGGAATACAAAAATCAAGGAATAGGGGAGATTTTAATTCAGAAATTCATTGATGGAAAACATATAAAATATTATGCCATCGGCCAGGAAGTGATTTTACCTCAAAATATAGAAAATGAAATTTCTCAAGAGACAATGGAAGATATGAAAAAACAGGCTTTATTGACTAGCAAGGCGACCGGGCTTCTAATTTTTGGCGGAGATTTTATGGTAAAGGAGAATATTCCTTATTGCGTTGACGCCAACGACTGGCCATCAATGGGTTCTCTTGAAGGATTTTCCCAAGAAGAAGCCGCTGTAAAAATAGCCGATTTAATTAAAGAAGAATATAAAAATTATGCTTACAGAAAATCTAAGAGAAATATTTAGAGGACTCTCAAATAAAACAGGGGAGACCTTGGGAAAAACCGGCTTGTCTCCAAATTTTTTCACTTTTTTAATTTTAGTTTTTGGTTTTATTGCCACCTACTTTATTTATCTGGGTTCTTTTAAAATGGCAATTTTGTTTATTTTAATTTCGGGGTTAATGGATTTCATTGACGGCGCGGTGGCTAAAGTAAATAAAAAAGAGACGAAATTCGGAGCTTTATTTGATTCAGTCTCGGACAAAACTTCAGAAATTTCCTGGTATTTAGCTTTCGGGCTTTTAAATCCTCAACTCTGGTTTGGAGCATCATTGGCAATAGCCTTTTTCATGCTTTCAAGTTATATTTCAAAGCATGCCAAAGCCAGCGGCGGAAAAAGCGGGGGAGGAATAATGGAAAGAAAAGAAAGATTAATTTTAATTATTCTGGGACTAATCTTTATTAATTATATCTCTTACATTCTTTATACAATTGCTTTTTTCTCTTTTATCACCTGCCTCCAGAGATTTTTCCGAAACTACAAAATCCTTATTACGCTTTAACCACACGGTTGACAACTTGACGTTAATTTTAAAAATGTTAATCTAAATTTAGACTACAACCCGTCCACCACCCTCCCAAGCTTGGGCCCCTATATGCCAGAAGAAAACATTAAACAAATTTTAGAAGGTTACAAAGAAGAAACTAAGCGGCATTTCGATGTTGTGGCAGAAGATTTGAAGGGCGAGATAAAGATAGTAGCCGAGCAAGTAGCGGCCAACACCGAGAAACTTGGAGAACACGACCTAAGATTTAATAAAATTGAAGGCAAGTTAGAAGAACACGACCTTAGATTTAATAAAATTGAAGGCAAGTTAGGAGAACACGACCTAAGATTTAATAAAATTGATGAAACTTTAGGAGTTATTAAACTTGATATCGAATTCATTAAAAACGAACTAAAACAGAAAGTCAGTCACAATGAATTTGCTGCTCTGGAAAGGAGAGTGAGTATGCTTGAAGCAAAATCAAACAAGTAGAATCTTTTATCGATTTGTCTCTCAAAATAAAAAAGTACTCGTTGAAGTGCTTTTTGGCTGCCAGAAGAAATGAATTAGTTTTCCCAGGCCGGCGAAGATTTGGACGAAAATAGGGGATTGTTTGCCAATAATTTTTACCCCTTTTTGTAAAATTGCCTCTTTGAGTTCATTAAGGGTCTTAGCCTCTGTTTCAACGTAGGCGTTGCCGACTTCGAAACAGGAGTGGGCGTCGCTGCCGGCAGTCATCGGAAGATTATTTTTTTGGGCGAAATCAAGGGCTTTTTTATTTCCTCTTCTTGTTTGACTCCTGGAATTGAAAGCTTCTATCCCGTCAACTAAATTTTTGTTTTTTTCTAAATCCCGAAACGGTTTTCTCCAATAAAAAGGGTGGGCGATAACAGCTATTCCCCCCTGTTTTTTTATTTCATCTATTATTTCCTCAACATTTTTCCCCTTCGGATTTATTTCTTCTTTTAAAAAATACCCTAAAATTTCTCCCACGGTTTTCCCGTTTCTTTTTATTTTAATTTCCTCTCCCAAAATTAAAAAAGCGTTTAATTTTTTTGCCGCTTCAATCGCTGTTTTCCAGCCGGCAGTTGTGTTATGGTCAGTCAAAGCAATGCCGTCAAGCCCTTTTTTTAGGGCATTTTTAATCAGTTTTTCCGGCGAAGAAATTCCATCTCTTGAATAATAACTATGAGTATGCAAGTCAACCTTCATATTATTGATATTTTATAACTCTAAATTTATAAATGAAAATTTTCTCTTGAACTGGGTCAATTCCTCCTTTTTGGCAGGCAATTGATACCTGTTTTTCAATCGTATCCACTCCCTCCAAATCGGGAAGTAAAAGACCGGTTTTGTAAGGGTTTGTTTTTACAATTATACCAAATTTTTCAGGATTTAATTCTTTAATATCTCTAACCGGTTCCGGGCAACCCAAAAGGTATACGGTGTATGTTAAAGAATTAAGCTCCTTTTCTTGAATCGGCCCGAATCTATAATCTTCGGTGGCGGCGGCAATGGCGTTAAAAATGATTTCTTCAGCAACATTTATCCGGGTGGGTAAATATGTCCCGATGCAGCCCCGAAGTTCACCATTTTTCATAATTGTCACAAAAGTTCCCGCCTTTTTTTCTAAAAACTCTTCGGGTAAATCAGCCGGAGGCGAGATAATTTTCCCTTCTTTAATATATTCTTCGATTGCCCGCCCGGCAAGCGCAACTAAAGGATTCATATTATTTTAAAAATGGAATTATTTTTTTTATTGCCCTCCTTCGGTGGCCGATTTTTATTTCTTCTTTGAGACTCAATTCGCTGAAGGACTTTTTATATTTCGGGAGGTAGAAAATTAACCTGAAGGGATAACCGGAAATCAGTTTTCCTCTCGGTTTTGTGAGAATAATCCCTCTTAATTTCCCCTCGGATATCAAAACTTCTTTTCCGGGCATTGCTAAGGCTATTACAACTCTAAACTGGGCCTTTCTTTTTTGCCAAGGAACTCCCTTGAGTTTTTTTAAACATAGAACTATTAATTCCTGATCGGTAGCTTCATATCCAGGCCATCTTCTTGATTTAACTCCGGGCTCGCCATTCAGATAATCGATTTCTAAACCTCCGTCGTCGGATAAAGTCGGCAGTCCGGTTAATTGAGAATAAAATTCGGCTTTCTTGACAGCGTTTTCTTCAAATGTCTTGGCGTTCTCATCCACTTTATTTTTAATTCCTAAATTCTTTAGCGAAACAATTTTCAGAGGCAAATCCTTTAACAATTTCTTATACTCTTTCAATTTTCCGGGATTATTTGTCGCAATTAATAACTTTTTGGGAATAAATGTCATAAATTATTTTCGCCGGCAAGCTGACCGCAGGCGGCTTTAATTTCTTGACCAAATCGATAGCGCTGAGTAACCGCAACGCCGGCTTTTTCCAAAATCTCTTTAAATTTTTTAATTTTCCAGCCAGGCGAGCTTTTAAACCGGGAGTGACCGACGGGATTAAAACTAATAAGATTTAGGAGATAAAGAGGTTTTTTCAAAAGTCCCGCCAGTTCTTCGGCCAGTTTTGGACTATCGTTAACTCCATCTATCATTAGATATTCAAACATTACTCTTCTTTTTGTTTTTTTAATATATTCATCAACTGCCGCCAAAATCTTTTCAATGGGATATTTCTTATTTATTGGCATCAATTTTGTTCGTAATTCATCATTTGAAGCGTGCAAAGAAATCGCCAAATTTACCTGTAATTTTTCTTTAGCCAATTTCTCAATTCCTTCAGTAATTCCGGCAGTAGAAATGGAAATATGTCTTGCGCCAAGATTAAATTCCTCTTTGTCGTTCAAAATTTTTATTGCCTTCAAAACATTGTCATAATTTAAAAACGGCTCTCCCATGCCCATAAAAACAATGTTGCTCACTTTTTCCTTGAACTTTTTAATTAGCCTGGCGAAAAATAAAACCTGTTCAATTATTTCACCAGCGGATAAATTTCTTTTGAAACCCTGCTGGCCGGTAGCGCAAAACTTACAGCCAATAGAGCAGCCGACCTGAGACGAAAGACAAACTGTCCGGCGGCCGTCTCGATGTTTCATTAAAACTGATTCTATTTTTGAATCATCTCTTAATTTAAAAAGGGTTTTAATTGCTTCACCGTCTTTTGAAGTTAAAATTTTTTCCGCTTTTAATTCCGAAATTGGACATTTCTTTGACAGTTCTTGCCGTAAATTCCGGGGTAGGGTAGTGGCTTCATCCCAATTTTCAATCAAATCCTGAAAAATCGCTTTTTTAACTTGTTTTAAGCGATAAAGCGGCTCTCTCTTGAAAACTTCTTCAATTTTTTCGAACTCCATTATTTTAATTTAAAATCGGCGACTAAATATCCCACACCAAAAGGAGCTTCGTAAGAGAGAATTTCGGGCTGATAATTTATTCCTGATTCTCCAAGTATTCCTAATAAAAAACAAAAAGACCTTAAACCGCATTCGCCGGCTTCGGGATACATTTCGTCTAATTTTAAAATATTATCAATATCTTTTTTCTTTAAAGCCTCAATCAAATTTTTATCAAATTTCGGTCCGTCAGGATGTAATCCGTAAGGCCCATCCGCCCTCAAACAGTGAGATAAGTCGCCACTGGCGATGAGGGCGATTTTGTATTTAGTATCTTGTATTTTGTATTTTGTATACGCCTTTTTGCCCTCGTCAAAATAGAACTGCGGAGATTCCAAACCCATTAAGTAAGTTTGAATTTCACCTTTAAAATCCTTCGCCAGAAAATATAAAGGCACTTCAAATCCCCAGTCGGGATGGGGAGCCGAAATAATGATTGTGCTAGGCTTAGCTTCGCACAATTTCTTTCCTAAATTCTCTAGATTTTCAATGGTATTCTTAACCCGGGCTCTGTCTTCTGAAGAACCAACTGACGGTAAAATTATCGGCGGATGGGGAGAAATGCAAGCAAAAATAATGTTTGCCATAGCTCATTTCAATATTAAATCTAAATTTTCCCCGCATTCGGGGCACTTGCCATTTTTATCATAACGATGAACGACATAGCCCGTACGGTCAATTACCAAAGCTTTGCATTTGGGACAAAAAGTGTCTTCTGAAGGCAAGCCGGGAACATTGCCGGTATAAACATATTTTAAGCCGGCCGCCTTGCCGATTTTCCAAGCCATTTCTAATGTCTCAACCGGCGTATCGGGAAAACCTTGCAGTTCCCAGGAAATTGCCCCGGAAAATTGGCTGATATGCCACGGGGTTTCAATACCTAAGACCTCCTTAATAAATTTAGCAATATCTTTGAACATCTGTTCGGAATCGGAAAGGGTCGGTATGACTAAAGTAGTTATTTCAACCCAGATTTTCTTTTTCTTCATCTCTATCAAAGTATCTAAAATCGGCTGGAGACGACCGCCGCAATTTTTTTGGTAGAACTCTTCAGAAAATCCTTTAAGATCAATATTAGCTGCGTCCAAATAGGGAGCTGCTAATTCAAGGACTTCTTTGGATAAAAATCCGTTGGTCACCCAAATGTTTTTTAATCCTGCTTTTTTAGCTAATTTCATTGTCTCCAAAGCATACTCGGAAAACACGGTCGGTTCTGTGTAGGTATAGGAGATGCTCGGCAATTTATTCTTAAGAGCGAGGTTGACAATCTTTTCTGGCGGCAAATCTTCGCCCGGAATTTCTTTTTTGCCTTTAAAACCTTGGGAAATGTCCCAGTTCTGGCAGTTGGAACATTTCAGGTTGCATCCGACCGTGGCAACTGACAGAGAATAAGTTCCCGGCAAAAAATGGAAGAATGGCTTTTTCTCAATTGGGTCAATATTAACGGCAACGGCCTTGCCATAATTCAAGGCATATAATTTGCCTTCAATATTTTCTCTCACCCCGCAAATTCCTCTTTTTTCCGGAGAAATAATACAATAGTGGGCGCAATTTTGACATTGAACTCTTCGGTCCGATAGTTTTTTGTATAAATAGGATTCTTTCACTATTTTTATTTTATCAGATTTAAAAGGAATAAAAAGAGGGGATTGTAAGTCCCCTATACTTGTCCAGAAAGTTTTCTTTGAATCAGTTCCTTTTTTTGCTTCCTGACGGTTTTTGGTTCCAAGCCGGTGATTTGAAAAAATTTTTTCTGCGTAATTGGCAGTCCGTATGTTTCAATAGTTACAGCCAAAATAGCCGCCCCTACTTCTTCTATCTCTCTTGATTGAAGAATAAAAATCTCCCCGGATATCTATGCCTAACCCCTCTGCGATTTCCCTGTATCTGTTCCTTATTGTAACCACTGTCACGCCGGCAACATCTGCCACGTCCTGTTCGTTCCGCCACTCTTCTTCCAAAATTGCTGCGATATAGATAGCCGCACCAGCTGTTCCAAGTGGACTTCTGCCGTCAGTCAACTCGTTTTCCTCCGCGCGTTTTATTATCGTTATCGCTCTTGACCTTGTTTCTCCGCTCAAATAAAGCAGAGAACAAAACCGAGGCACGAAATCAACAGGAGAAGCTGGCAATATCTTGATATCAAGTTTTCTTTTCAGCAACCTCTCTGCTTTTCTTACAAGCTTAGGATTGGGAGCATTTGATTTCTCCAGAATTTCCCTCCAGCTTCTTGCTACACCGTGTTTCTGACATACAATATGCAGAATTGCCGCAGCTAAAGCTTCTATGCTCCGTCCCTTAATAAGCCCTTTCTTCATTGCTTGTCGGTATAACAGGGATGCTTCTTCTCTGATATCTCTCGGTAATTTGAACGCAGATGCCATCCGGTCTATTTCTCCAAGAGCAAAGGCAAGAGTTTTTTCGTTGCTTGTAAGAACATTTATTTGCCATCTTCTTGGTCTTCCTCGCTTAAAATGAGGAGGAGCCGTACCTAAACCTTTATCGTGTATTCGGTAAGTCATTGGTAGTCCAACCCTTACTCTTTTTGACGCCTGTTCAGGATCATAGGCGCGCCACTCAGGGCCAAGGTCAACAGGAGGCTCATTAACTACGACACCGCACACGCCGCAGTACTTTTCTCTAGTTTTCGGGTCAATAATTATTTTTCCTTCTTCACACTCTGGACAAGAATTACCCTTTAGAGAACGTCTTTCACTTTCTTTGTTTCCCATTTTCCCTCACCTTATCATTTATGAAAGTGAAATGAGCTATTCATTTAACTTAACCAATTTCTTGAGAGAGAGTCAAATCTTTGCTATATTAAAAGTGATGAAAAAAAGGATTTTTATCGCTATAAACTTGCCGGAGGAGATAAAAAAGAAACTTTCGGAATATCAATCTAAATTGCCTGATTTACCGATAAGGTGGGTAAAAAAAGATAATTTGCATATTACCTTGATTTTCTTGGGTTACCTGAACGATGAGGAAATTTTAGAAGTTTGTAAAACCACCAAAGAAGCGGCCTCCCAAAGCTCTTCTTTTTTCATAAATTTGAAAAAAATTTGCTACGGTCCTCCCAAAAAAATGCCGCCTCGGATGGTCTGGACCGAAGGGGAAAAATCGGAAGAATTGGGAAAACTGCAAAGCGACTTGGAAAACTCGTTCTTAAATTCTTCCGTCAAAGGAGTAAAATCCGAAGCCAGACCGTATGCTCCCCATATCACTCTGGGAAGAATCAAGGCCTGGGAATTCAGGAAAATTGAACAAGAAGAAAGACCGGCTATTGACGAAGATATTTCTCTAAATTTTGAAGTAAATTCAATTGAAGTGATGGAAAGCGAATTGAAACGAGGAGGACCGGAGTACGTTATCTTAGAATCTGTCCCATTGAGCAGATTCTAAATTTTCAATTTTCAAACTATATGAAGATTCATTTTATTGGTATCGGCGGTATCGGTGTTTCCGCTTTGGCTCGGTATTATCTTAAAAAGGGCCATAAAATTAGCGGTTCAGATTTAGTCGCCTCTGAAATTACCGCCGCCCTCGAAAAAAAAGGAGCTAAACTCCTTATTGGAAAGCATAAAGCTAAAAATGTATCTAAAGATATAGAAATGATAATTTATAGTCCAGCTGTTCAATCTGATAATCCAGAGATTCAAAGAGGGCGAAAATTGAAAATTGAAAATTGTAAATTGAAAATTAAATCTTACCCGGAAGCTTTAGGGGAACTAACGAAACAGTATTTTACAATCGCAGTTTCCGGAACTCATGGGAAAAGCACAACCGCGGCAATGATTGGTTTACTACTGGTCAAAGCCGGCTTTGACCCGACCGTGATTGTCGGGACAAAAGTGAAAGAATTCGGCGATAGTAATTACCGGGCAGGAAAGTCAAAATACCTGGTTATTGAAGCCTGCGAATACGATGAATCCTTTTTGAATTATCATCCCGATATTATCGTCATTACCAATATTGAAGCCGAACACTTGGATTATTTTAAGACTTTTAATAATGTTTTAAGGGCGTTTAAGGAATTTGTTAAAAAATTGCCGAAAGACGGCATATTAATAGATGAAAAAAAATATAAAAAAAACGAAAAAGACGCAGTAAAAATGAGGAAAATTTTAAAAGTGCCCGGCGAACATAATATATCTAACGCCTTGGCGGCTTTAGCCGTGGCCCGCGCCTTAAAAATACCGGATGAAGTCAGTTATCGGGCTCTTTCGAAGTACAAAGGCAGCTGGCGCAGATTTGAAGAAAAAGAATGTAAAATACAAAATACAAAATACAAAATACATGTAATCAGCGACTACGGACATCATCCAACGCAAATTAAAGCTACCTTGCAGGCGGCCAGAGATAAATGGCCCGATAAAAAAATCTGGTGCGTCTATCAGCCCCATCAATATCAGAGGACTTTTTATTTATTTAAAGATTTCGTTAAGGTCTTTCGCCGGGCTCCGGTTGACAAACTAATAATTACCGACATTTATGATGTAGCTGGAAGGGAAG
>Ga0209610_1000789_pt1 | contig 16536 bp, 18 predicted proteins | sample LakKivw275mmetaG_FD_184137 | JGI IMG/M metagenome (GOLD analysis project Ga0209610, IMG submission 184137) | Anoxic lake water microbial communities from Lake Kivu, Rwanda to study Microbial Dark Matter (Phase II) - Lake Kivu water 275m metaG... | ecosystem: Environmental > Aquatic > Freshwater...
CGACCCGGAATACGGCGGACGCGCCGCGACGGTCGTCACCCAGCGCGACCACATGCCCCTGTTCCGGGACATGCTCACGATAATGAAGCGCCAGGCGCTGCACGCCGCCCGCCTCGGCTTCAGCCATCCCCGCACCCGAAAGTACATCGAGTTCTCATCGTCGCTGCCGGCGGACATGGAGCGGCTGCTGTTGTATCTGGAGAAGGGGCGAGAGACGAGGGAGTAGGGGCGAGGAGGTTGACTGAGCGACGCCAAGGGTTAGCATTGAGCGGATGACAATGCGCCGGCGACGGGATAAAAACCGGCATTATGCCGGGCGCGCCGCGCATGATGCCGGGTTGTGGGTTGCAGCCTGTGGTTTGCTGCTGTCGGCCGCGTGCGTGACCGAGGACCTCGGGCCGATGCCCGCGTTCGAGGTCCCGCAGTGGCAGGACGGCGAGGTATCGGTCTATGTCGTCACCCGGAATGACTCGGCTCTCTACCGCTCGGTTGTGAGCCTGGAGTTCGACGAAGAGATGGGCGACGCGAGCCAGAGCGACAGCATCCGGGTAATCCCCACGCTGGTCGTGACGAACGTCGTCCAGCCGCTGCCTGATGCCGAATGGTTCTACGATTCGGTTCAGGTCGTTCTCCGGCGCGACAGCCTTTCACCGCTGCGGACGTTCCGGTCGGTCGAAACCGACATATCGGAGTTCGAGCTCAGCGCCCGCTATCTGCGCGGCCGGGTCCAGATCGAAAAACAGACGATTGACGGAACGACCGACGAAGAACTGCGCCTGCCGGGCCGCTTCCACTCCTACGACATGGTCCAGACCTGGCTGCGGGCCGTTCCGCTGCTCTCGGGGACGTCGTTTCGCGACAACCTCGTGATTCCATTCGAATTCCGGACCGTGCCGGTCAAATTCCTGGTGCTCGGCACCAAGCTCATCGCCACCAGCCTCGGCGATATCATGTGTCGGGAAATCGTCCTGATACTCCCCACGCGCGAGGTCAGGTTCTGGTACGAACTCGCCCAGCCGCACCGCTTCGTCGGCCTCAACGACAGCCAGAATAACACCAAGATGGTGCTCGAAAGCTACCGGGCCAGCCACGTAGATTCGCTGCCGGCCGGGCCCTGACCTTTCCTGACCGGAGCAGGCGTGCCGCTGCACGCTCACGACATCGTCATCATCGGCGGGGAGACCCTGTCGGTCGAGCAGACCGGCGACGGCATCTGGCAGAATCGCTACGGCGGCGGCCGGGCCGGGGTCGACCTGCAGTTCGGGCCGCGTGACCGGTCGAGCATCTCCGGTCGCTACGGCACATTTGAAGGCGGAGGAACGGGTCAGCTCGGCGTGACCGAGAGGCGGTTCCCGGCTGATTCGGTCGCAACCTATGGGACCGGCGCGGGCTGGGAATTCGGCTCCCGCTACTGGTTCGCGATGGCCGACCACGAGCACCAGTTCGACACGTCCGGGCACAAGCTCACGGGCCGGGCAACCTGGGTGGCGAGCGATGAGTATAGCACTTCACGAACGACCCGGTACGATGCGAATAGTGACACGACCAGTGGCCTGCAAGTCGAGCAGCCGGGCCCGTGGCGCCGGCTGCAGTTCGACCTGGAGTACGTCCTGCCCCTGCGCAATTCCGGGAATATCGAGGCCGGCTACGAAGGCAAGCTCGAGCGCATGGACCAGGAATACCGGCTCTACCGACTCGAACCCGCTTCCGGCACCTACGAGCTCGATACGCTCTCCAGCCATCCCTACTACGGCACGCGGGACAATCATGCCCTGTACGCGGTCGGGTCGGCGAACTGGAAGAAGCTCGGGGTGAAGCCCGGCCTGCGCGTTGAGTACGGGACGCGCCTCATCGACGTACTCGACGATACACTCCAGTGGCCTGACCCCCGCCCCGGCTGGGACCTGTTTCCGAGCCTGCACCTTTCTTACTCCCTTCCCGCGAACCAGCAGTTGACCGCCGGCTACTCGCGGCGCATCGACCGGCCCGACCCGTGGATGCTCCGACCGTTTCGGGTGTGGCAGGACGACCACCGGGTAAACGTCGGCAACCCGGACCTCCTCTCATCCTACGTCAACTCGGTCGAGGCCGGCTACGAACTGCCGTTCGGGGCGAACCAGCTTTCACTCCAGGGTTACTGGCGCACGACCAGCCACATGAACGAGTGGGTAACGAGCCGCGACACCATTGACACAACGTTGCTGCTCGTGCGGCCGGAGAACATCGGCCAGGACCGCTCGCTCGGGCTCGAGCTGTCGGCCAATGCCAGCCCGACCAAGTGGCTCAATGCCTTCCTGACCGGAAACGTCTATGACTACCTTGAAACCGGGGCCATCGAAGGCGTGCCGTTCGAACGCGGCGCGCTGACGTGGTTCAGCTCGCTCAGGCTGACCGCCACGCTGCCCACCAGCACGCAGCTCCAACTCAGCGGCTGGCTGTCGAGCCCGACCATTGCGGCGCAGGGCAGCAACGACGTCTACTATTCGGCCAGCGCGGCGGTCAAACAGTTCTTCTTCAAACGAGCGCTGTCGGTTACGCTCCGCTGCGCCAACCTGCTCGGCCCGACCGCGTGGAAAACCTGGTCGGACGGGCCGGGATTCCACACGAATTCGGAGTACACCAACGAAGGGTACATCCTTTCGCTGGCGCTCAACTACAACTTCAACAACTTCAAGTTCGACCCGAAGATGCGGGCGGGCGAAGGAATCGAGCAGGAAGGAGCCGGCGGCGCAGGCGGCGCCCCACAGCACTAGCCTCGCGAACCCGGGGCTGTCACCGAATCTCAGCTACCTGCCGCCGGGCTTCCTCAGCTTACTGCCTTCCTGACGAGTGCAGCGATCCTGGTTTCTTCGGCGGCGGTCAACTCGGTTAGTGCGAACGCGACCGGCCACATGTGGCCTTCGTCGAGGTGCGCATCCTGATTGAACCCCAGCGTCATGTACCGCTCCTTGAATTTCTCGCCGCCGCGGAAGAAGCAGACAATCTTGCCTTCCCGGGCATAGGCGGGCATCCCGTACCACGGTTTGGGCGAGAGGACCGGCGCGCTTGCCTTGATGATGGAGTGGAGCCGATCACCCATTGCGCGACTGGCTTCCGGCATCGCGGCAATCGCCGCAAGCACGGCGTCTTCTCCTGCTGCCTTGTCCGCGCGCGGTCGCTGCGGACGGACGGCTGTCTTTTTCTTGGCTTCCTTCATAGATGCCCTCCTTTGTCATCGCGTTAATTACCAATGCATCCTAACTATACGTTTGACCCGCCGCGAGACGGGCGGGGTGCAGCGTGGGTGGCTGGCTGACCAGGACGACCTGCCGGGGTTGGTCACCGCGTCGGTACAGGTACGTCCCGGCACGGGACCGACACCGACAGGTCGCCGGTGCAGTCCCGGTCGTGGCCGAAACCTGAGCTAGAGGTGCCTTGCGGTATGACCGGTCCCTTACGATAACTGGCGCAAGGCCGGTCTACTGAAGGACGAATCGCAGCTTGTCGGGCGGATCTGTGTCAACCCGGGTAGCGGGGCCGGCCGGAAAGCTCGGCAATCAGGCCGCGCAGCTCGGCCAGAACCGTAAGTGTTCCGATACCCATATCCGCGGCCCAACGCTCCAACTCCTCTAACCTGGCCTTGAGCTTGCCCTCGTCTTTGCTGCGATTCAACAGCCGCCACAGCTTTCGCGAGTAGACCCGCGTCCACCCCGCCTCGGCCGAGGCCGGCTTGATGCGCGCCGCTGACAGTCTGCCCTCTACCAACTGGCTCAATTGGCGCTGCTTCTCCTGTGCCTGTGCGTACGTCCGGACGCGGGCAAGTCGCTTGCGAACGGATTCCGGCTTTGGCTTTGCCTTCGTGACGGCGTGGTCGTACCTCTCGACCGCCTTTGCCGTCTTCCGCGACAGCTTGGCGGCAAGACTGCGCACGCGTTTGTACCCGCGCTGCTCTATTACCGTTGGCTGAAAGGTGTAGGCGTTCAGCAGGTCGGCGATGTCGCTGAACGAGGCCCGACATGCCCGCAGATAGTCGGCGACAAAGCCGAGAGAAGGATAGGGGGACTTGCCGATCTCCACCTTGCCGATGAGGTGGTGATTTCCTTTCCCCTGCCTGCCCATCAGCACTGCCAGTTCCTGCTGCGTCATGCCTTCCCGCAACCGAAGCCCGCGCAGACGCAGCCCCATTTCGGGCGTGAACCTGAACATTTCCTTCGAGCGACTCATATCGTCCGCATGATACCAATAAGACTCACGCGGGTCAATGGTTCAGGTTGGGGGTAAGAGAAGGAATCAGAGGCTGTTGAGGTCGCTCGGCGAGTTGCGGTGGGGGTCATAGGGGGGATGGTTCGGAGGGTAGTATGCGAGGCAGTTCGGAGAGCGGCTTTGCAGGCGATGCGGACGGCAGTTGTCCGGGCGATTGCGGAAGCCATCTGGGCGTGAATTCCGAGAGCGATTTGGAGTGCTGTCCGGAGCGCAACCCGGAGCACGGTTCTCCATGTTGTCTCGTCCGCAGCTCCGAAGGCAACTCGCGACGCTACCCGCCGGATTGCCTGCAGGGCAGCCTGCAGGGCAATATGGCACGTTATTCCGGGGGCAGTTCGCAGGGCGGTTTGGATGGTTGCGAGGTGAAGTCGGGCGATTGGGACCAGGTGACAATCCGTGTCCATCCGCGTTCATCCGTGGTTGCACATTTGGTGATTCTGGATTCCGAGCTATCCGGATGCGGCCGTACTACGGGAGGTCGGAGGATACGAGCTCGAACTTCCACGTCGGAGCCGTGAAGCCCTCGCCCTTCACCGCGCCGACACCCTTGGCGTAGCAGACTCGATAGTACAACTGCCCGAGGAGGCCGTAGTAGTTCACCTCGTAGCAGTTCTTGAGTGTTCCAGCCGGCACAATCACGTCAGTCTTGCCGGCCACGACTGCCGAGTCGGTCCAGAGCAGGTAGGTCCAGCGCCAGGATGCGACTGAGTCCAAAGGTTGCACCATAACCATGAGCGGCGCTGAGCCCCCGCTGGCTCCGAGCCAGGTCGTGTCACCATTCACCGTGTAGAAGCAGGAAGTGTCGCCGTCGAGATTGTTGAATGGGAACACGCTCGCAAGCCTCAGGCCGCTATCGGTGACGGCTTTGACATAGTGCTTCACATCGCCAACCTCAGTCATAGTGATGGTGAAGTCTCCGGTATCCGAAGCGTTCGTCAGCCTGTACGTCCACTTGCTGCCGAGCACCAGTGGAAACCAGCCCTGGGATGCCTTCTTGTGGCAGCTAAGGTCCCATAGCGTCACGAGGACGAGTACGGAGAGAAGCCGGATGTACCTGGTTCTCACTTGGCGTGTTCTAGGATTGGCTGCCAAAGATGTCAATGATGCTGCTTGGAACTGGTCTTGCCCCTTCGTTCGGGCGCGAGCTTGGTGACGAACAGCTCATCATCGGACGTGCCGGCGATCACATAGCCACCGTCCGCGGTCTGACGCACGCAGTACCCATAGTCGGCAGACAGCGTGCCGGTCCACACCGTATCTCCGTTCGACGATGTGCGCACCAGTGTCACCTTGTCATCACCGTCGCCCGGTCTCGTCGTCCCGCAGATAATGTAGCCACCGTTCGTCGTCTGCTCGACCCATTGTCCGCGGCTCCATTCGCTCGGCAAGTACAACTTCCCCCACACGACGTCTAGATTCGCATTGTCTTGAACAGGTAGATGCTCGATTCATCCTCCGTCGTCCCGGTCGCAACGTACCCTCCATCTGACGTCTGTATGACTGAGTTGGCCACCTGGCTGCTGAAGGTCCTGATTTGCGGCTGAGCCCCGAGCGAGTCAACCTTCAGCAGCGTCCTGGTCCCAATGATGTACCCGCCGTCCGAGGTCCGGCGCAGAGACAGTTTCTCATCGTTCTGTCCGAAGCCGTAAGAGACATCGTATTCGTGACGCCATCTGATGTTTCCGCTGCCGTCGGTCCTCCATAACACAACGGAGCTGTCGCCCCAGCTCTCCCTCGCGACGACGGCATAGGCAGTGTCACCGACACTGACGACAGACCAGGCCTTCGCGGAGACATCGTTCGGAAGTCGGGACCACCAGATCTCGTTTCCGGACGCGTCGGTCTTGACGAGGCATGGGTCCCAGTGGCCGGAAAACATATCCGCGGCTGCGGACCCGGCCAGGACGAATCCGCCGTTGGAGGTCTGGATGACCGACGACCCCTTCATTCCACCGACGCCCTTGAACGTCTTTACCCACTGGCTATCCCCGGCTGCATTCAACTTGACCAACAGGATCGCGTTTCTCGGGGTGCTATCGGGCGAACCGGTGTAGCCGACTGCAATGTACCCGCCGTCGGATGTCTGCTGAACGCAGAAGCCCTTGGCACCGGCCCACCCCGCAAATGTCTTTGTCCATTCCAGCTTGGGCAGTTTGCCGGCAAGGGCCGGTAGTACTGCCGCCAGCAGGGCGGTCAGGAGCCACGTCGTGCGCATACGCATTGTGAGTTCAGGTTATGGCGCAGCGGGCAAATGTCACGCGGTTCTCAGTACGACGTTACTCGCCATGGGCGGGGACGTGGCAGATAGCGCGGAGCGTGCAGAGAGAACCGCTGATGTCAGAGGATGTCCCAAGGCTTCGGCGTCAGTCTCGCTAGGTCGCGGGCGGCGTGCGCAACGGCGATTACCAGAATGCGGTCGTTCTCCAAGCGATAGATGATCCTGTAGTTGTGGAATAGCAGTTCGCGGATGTCCGGCGTGTTGGTCTCAGGGACAACGCGTCCCATCTCAGGAAACGTCGAGAGGTTCTCGACCGCGCCCACGACTCTCTCGATGAAGCGGTCTGCGTAGTGCTCGGAATCCTGGGCAATGTAGGATCGAATACTGCTCAGGTCCCGGGTCGCCGGTCCGGCCCAGTCGATTCTCACCGGTTGAGGAATCGCTGCTTGACTTCTTCGTGCGTGACGACGTCCCCTTCCTTGGCAGCCTTCAGGCCCGCGTCGACCTTCTTTCTGATGTAGAAGGTGTACATCACGTCATCCCAAGTGGCCTGGTCGGGCAGGCCGTCAATCAGTTCTCTCGCTTCTTCTTTCACTGTGCTCATTCTTACTCCTGCGTTCAGTTACAGGCAAGTATACTCCGCTGGAGCATTTGGGTCAATGCGAGGTGGGGTTTCAGATGATCCGCGGACACTCCAATCCTGTTTCAGTCAAGAGGCGAGCGCCGAGGGCGCGCCTTTACGCCTCCGGTGCAGGCAAGACCGGGTGGCGCAGGGCCGGCGGATTACTTGCGTTTGAGGGGGGGGCGACTAGAATGGGCGCGAGGTAGTCACGCAATATGTCAGATGCAAACTGCAAGATGAAAGACGCAAGATCCCCGTCGGCCGCAGCCTGGCTGCTCGTTCTGATTTCCGTTGTGATGACCGGCTGCGGGACGGCGTGCAGGTGCCGCCGGTCCGAAGCGACATCAGTGGCCACCGCGCCGGAGCGGGTGGAGATTGATGGGCACGAGTACATCCTGACGGCGAATGCCTGGCGGGACTTCCAGCCGGTAGCGCCACCGGACGGTCAGCCGCTGATTGTCGTCGTGAAGGTGTCGCCCACCGACGCCCAGCCTTTGCCGGGCGATCTTGCCATTGACCGGGTATGGGTGGTGAACGGCAGGGACCGGTGGTCGGCGCAGCCCGAGGCGGCCAGCCTGCGGGGAGTGACCACGCCCACAAACCTTGAGACCGCAGTTCGCGGCGGGCCGAAGTGGGGGCCGGGAATCAAGGTGGATGTGGTGGCAAGGTTGAGGCAGGGAAAGAGCACGTTCCTCGTGCGGGCGGCGGGAGTGGAAGTAAGGCGAACCGACTAGGAGCGGGGAAGCCAAAAGCCAACGGCCAAAAGCCAAAACGCACGCAGGCACACACCAGACGAAGCTGGAAATCAGAAGTTAGATGCCGGAAGATGGAATTAGCGGACAGGGGGAAAGCGGAAGCTTTGCTGCCGCACTCCCAGGCCGAAGTGTCCGTTTCGTGTGCTTCGTGCTTTCGTGGCTAATCCCGGCTTCTTGACCTTTGAGTCCTAGCCTGTAGATTTCCGCATGGCGCAGCGCATCGCAGTCTGTAACCAGAAAGGCGGCGTGGGCAAGACCACGACGTCGGTCAGTCTGGCCGCGGCGCTGGCATTGCGCGGAGGGCGCGCACTGCTCGTTGACATGGACCCGCAGGCGCACGCCACGCTTGGTCTGGGAGTGGACCGGACCAAGCTCGAGGTGTCGGTCTATGAGGCGATGTGCGAGGCGCAGCGGGTGACCGATGCGGTGCTGAAGGACCGGGCGGAGCACCTTGATTTGCTGCCGGCGTCGGTGAGTCTGGCCGGCGGCGAGGTGGAGTTGATTGACGCTGACGAGCGTGAGTTCCGGCTGAACAAGGCGCTGGGCCTCGTGGACCCCGAGTACCAGTTTATCATTGTCGATTGCCCGCCGTCGCTCGGCATTCTCACCGTCAATTGCCTGGTGGCGGCGCAGAGCGTCCTCATCCCGGTTCAGGCCGAGTACCTGGCGATGGAAGGCATGTCCCGGTTGCTTGATACCGTAAACCTGGTGCGGCAGGGGCTGAACCTGTCCCTCGCGATTGAGGGCGTGCTCATCACGATGTATTCGTCGCGGCTGAGCCTTGCCCAGCAGGTTGCCGACGAGGTGCGGAGTTACTTCAAGGAGCAGGTGTTCGATACCGTGATTCCGCGCAGCGTGCGGCTGGCAGAGGCGCCGAGCTTCGGGAAGACGATATTCGGCTACGACGGCCATTCGGCCGGCGCGCAGGCGTACATGGCGCTGGCGGATGAAGTGCTGGCCCGACACAGGAAGGAAGGACAAAATGATAAGTCGTAAGGACAAAGCAAGTCCAGACAAAGTAATAAGCGCGAGCCCGGCTTCCTCATTTGTCCTTAGTCCTTTGTCCTTTGTACTTGCCCGGAGGGCGTGCTATGCGTAAGGCGCTCGGTAAGGGCATTCGGGCGATAATTCCGGAAGAAACGCAGGCGGCGATGGCGGCCGAGGCGCGGCCCATCCGGATTGAGGAAATCCGGCCTAACCCATTCCAGCCGCGCACCAAGGCCGAGGAGAACCTCGACGAGCTGGTTGCGTCGATAAAGACGCACGGCGTGCTGCAGCCCATCATGGTGCGGCGCCGGCGGGATGGCTATGAAGTGGTGATGGGCGAGCGCAGGCTGCGGGCGTCGAAGCTCGCCGGGCTCGAGCAGGTTCCGGCCGTTATTCGCGAGGTGGAAGAACTGGAAATGCTTGAGTTCGCCCTGATTGAGAACCTGCAGCGACAGAACCTGAACCCGATTGACGAGGCGCTGGGCTACAAGCGCCTGAACGAGGAATTCAGCCAGACCCACGAGATTATCGCCGAGAAGGTGGGCAAAGACCGTTCGACGGTCACCAACGCGCTGCGGCTCCTTTCGCTGCCTTTCAAGGTGCGCGACGTTCTGGCTGCGGGGCAGATAAGTGCGGGACACGCGCGGGCGCTCTTGATGAGCGACAGCCGGCGCGTGCAGGTTGAGGTCTGCGAGCGAATCGTCAGGGACGGGCTGTCGGTAAGGCAGGTGGAGAAGCTTTGCGGCCAGCAGAAGACGAAAGAGCACAAGCCGAAGCCGGAGAAAGATATTCATCTGCGCGAGGTTGAGGAGGGGCTGACCACGTACCTCGGCACCAGGGTCGTCATCAACCCGGGCAAAGGCGGAGCGGGAGAGATTGTTGTCCGCTACTTCTCGGGCGAGGACCTGGAGCGCGTGGTCGGGAAGATGAGAGGGCGCCAGTAGGACCGGACGAAGTCAGAAGCTGGAAGCTAGAGGTCGGAAGTGCAGACGGATGGACGGACCCAGGCAGAAGTCAAAAGCCAAAGGCCAAGAGCCAAAAGCCAAAACTGCGGTATCGCGGCGTTGAGCGTCAAGCATAGGGCGTAGAGCATGGCAAGGAAAGAGCTTTCGTTCTTCATCGCCAGCAACTACAGCACGAACTCACTGCGGTTCAGTCTGCCGCTGTGGACTGTCCGGCTGCTTGCGGGGTTTGCCGGCTTTGTCGCGCTGCTCGCAGTCGCGTCGCTGGTGATGGCGCTGGCCGGAACCTATCGGCTCAGCCGGCTTTCGTATCTCGAGCGCAGGAACCGGACCCTCGAAGCCGAATTCACCAAGGTCGTGGCCCTGAGAAGACAGCTCGAACAGGTCGAGGCGCAGAGCCGTAAGATGGCGACGATGCTCGGGGTAGAGAAGACGCCTGCGCCTGTGAACTGGGACTCGTTCCCGGTGGATTCGCAGGCGCTGCCCGGATGGGTTAAAGACAAGGTCTGGGGAAGTCAACTCGTGCCGAAGCTCGTACCGATAGATGACTATGCCGTTTCTCAGCGGGCCACTGAACCGCACCCCGCCGTTGACCTCGCCGCCGAGGCAGGAGCGCCGGTGCTGGCGACCGCGGATGGGGTGGTCGAGCAGCGTGGAAACGACCGCCAGTACGGCCGCTTCCTGCTGGTTGCACACGGGCAGGGATACGAAAGCTACTACGGGCATCTGAAGGACTGGAACGTGGCCAAGGGGGACTCGGTACTCGCCGGCCAGACTATTGGTTGGGTCGGAATGACCGGCAACTCCACTGCCCCGCATCTGCACTTCGAGATCCGCAAGGACGGAAAACCGGTCGACCCGGCATCGGTCTTGAGATTCTAGGGCAGGCAACCACGGATTGACACAGATGAACACAGGTGTCCCGGCCGTGGAAAGCGTGTATGACGTCATCATGCGGCGGAGGAGCGTGCGTTCCTTCACGGACCAGCCGGTTGAGGAAGAGAAGGTCGTGAAACTACTCGACGCAGCGATTCAGGCGCCCTCCGGCGGCAACATCCAGCCGATTTCCATCATCAGGATAGAGAAGCCTGAAGGCCGGGACAAGATGGCGAAGCTCGCGGTGAACCAACCGTGGGTGGCAAAGGCACCTCTCTGCCTGTTGTTCTGCGTCGATTTCCACCGGACGGGCAAGTGGGCCGAGGCCGAGGGCGCGACCTATGGCGGGGAGAAGGCGCTGATGAGTTTCCTGCTCGCGTATGCCGACGTCTTCTGCTCGGCCGAGAACGTCGTGCTCTGCGCCACCGGCCTTGGACTCGGCACGGTCTACATCGGGATGGTGCTCGCCGCGATGACTGAGATTCGCAGGGAGTTCGGACTGCCGGAGAGGGTCGTGCCGGTTATTGCGCTCTGTGTCGGATATCCGAAGAAGGTGCCGGCAGGGATAACGAAACTGCCGCTTTCGGCGGTGGTTCACTCCGAGCGATATGAGGAGAAGACGGCTGCAGAGTTGAGGCAGCTCTACCGCGAGAAGTACGGCGAACTCACGACTGACGTGAAGTCATATTTCCGACGCACCTATCAGGAAGCGCTGGAAATGGACGAGCAGTCACGACCTGACTTCACCGACAAGGTTGCACGGATAATGGCGCGGATGGAGGTCGGCAATGCGGCCCAACTACTGTTCAAGATGCGATACCCCGAAGAGGCGATGAAGCGCATGGGCGACAAGATAGTCGCCTCGCTTCGCGAAGCCGGAATCGATTGCCTGTAGCCATCACTACCGAGCGGCGTTAAACGTGAGGGGCGCAACAATCCGCGCCCCTCAACTTCTGCCACCAGCGTTTCTCATCGCTCAAGACGCCCCATGGATACACCTCGGTTGAACGGCGGCGTAATCGGCACGCATGTCACCGGGGTGCAGACCGGCACCCGGACCCAGTCCAGATGCTGTTTGTAGCTGAACAACTGGTAAACCGGCAAGAGGTACCGAGTCAGTGCACGCGGAATCACGGGAGCCCAGTTCTGGGCAACCGGCTTCTGCGCATTCTGCGGTACGGCAACTGCCTGTGGGCGATACATGCTGTAGCCGGAAATGTTCGCCGCAGCAGTTGTTGCCACGGCCAGGACCAAAATCAGCGCTAATGTCAGCTTCATAGTATCCTCCTTTACGTTCCATCCTTGAAAGACTAGACTTTGACCACTCCGTGGGGAAAAGGATTCCCGGTCGGCACGACGCGGGAACCGCGCCGTTCGCCAGACGCCAAGCGCCCGATACGGAAGGGCTTACGAGCGTCGGGGCCGGCCGGTTGACTTTCGGCGGCGGTCGGGTAACATATAAGTCCGCAACGACAACATAGAAATGACGAGTGTCGATTGGCGAATGTCGAATGGCGAGGCCCGGACGCGGGCATTGGCAACGACCTTTCCAGTTCGGCAATTGATGAATGATTGGAGGTAAATTGATGGCTGAATCTTGCAGTATGCTCGGCGGGCAGACTCTGGAAATCCGCTGGCACGGGCGCGGCGGGCAGGGCGCGAAGACCGCGGCGCTTTTGTTCGGCGAGGCCGCGCTCGATACCGGGATGTACATCCAGGCGTTTCCGGAGTACGGGCCGGAGCGGATGGGCGCGCCGGTGGCCGCATTCAACCGGCTTTCCGATAAGCCGATCCGGTCCCACGCCGGGGTGAAGAATCCGCGCGTGGTGGTCGTGCTCGATGCGTCGCTGATCGAGCCGGCCCGCGTCACCGAAGGGCTGGAGGATGGCGGTATCCTGCTCGTGAATTCGACCGAGGACCCGGGCGCGATGCGCAAGCGGCTCGCGCTGCCGCCCGGCATCAAGCTTTACGTGGTGGACGCGTCGAAGATCGCAATGGAGACCGTGGGCAAGAATGTGCCCAACACGCCGATGCTCGGTGCCCTGGTCAAAGTCACCGGCGTTCTGGAGTTCGAGCCGTTGATGGAGGCGGTAAAGCACAAGCTCGCCGAGAAGTTCCGGGGCGGCAAGGAGAAGTTCGTTGAGCCGAACCTGGTGAGCATCCGCCGGGCCTACGAAGAAGTGAGGTGCTAAGATGGCAAAGCTGAAGAGTTGGAAAGAGCTGCCTTGCGGGGCGATCGTCGACGACACGAAGGCCGTGCTCGACAACAAGACCGGAGCGTGGCGGTCGCAGCGGCCGTGCTGGAACGCCGAGAAGTGCATCCACTGTCTGACCTGCTGGGTCTACTGCCCCGACGCCGCCATCATCGTTAAGGATGGGAAAATGACCGGAATCAATTACGACTACTGCAAGGGTTGCGGCATCTGCGCGAAGGCCTGCCCGACCAAGGTGCAGGCGATCACCATGGAAGAGGAGCGCAAGTAAAATGACGAATGACGAATGCCGAATGACGAATAGAGAAAGGGGAGTGTCGTGATACTTGCGAAGACGGGAAACGAGGCGCTGGCGTACGCGATGCGGCAGATCAATCCGGACGTGGTCGCCGCGTACCCGATAACGCCTTCGACCGAAATAGTCCAGATCTTCGCCCAGTTCGTGAGCGACGGCAAGGTGGACAGTGAGTTCGTAGCGGTGGAGAGCGAGCACTCGGCGATGGCCGCCTGCATCGGGTCGGCCGCGTCCGGTTGCCGGACCATGACCGCGACCGCGTCGCAAGGGCTGATGCTGATGCACGAGATGCTCTTTATCGCGGGCGGGCTGCGTTTGCCGATAGTGATGCCGATCGCGTCGCGTTCGATTTCGTCGCCGCTGAACATCCACGGCGACCACTCGGACTCGCTCGCGTCGCGCGACTCGGGCTGGCTGCAGTTCTTCTGCGAGACGGTGCAGGAGGGTTACGATACGCTCATCCAGTGCGTGAAGATTGCCGAGCGGACGTCGCTGCCGGCAATCTGTGCGGTGGACGGGTTCATCCTGTCCCACTGCATGGAGCGGATCGAGACGTTTGAGGATAAGCCGGTGCGCGAATTCATCGGCGCGTATAAGCCGAACTACAATCTCCTCAACATCGCGAAGCCGATCCTCGTGGGACCGGCGACGATGCAGGACTACTTCTTCGAGTTCAAGCGGTCGCAGATCGAGGGCATGAACCAGGCGCTGCCCATTATCGAGGAGGTGCAGGCCGAGTTCAGGCAGAAGTTCGGCCGCGGCTACGGCGTAGTAGAAGAGTACCGTACCGAGGACGCCGAGGCGGTTGTGCTGTTGATGGGCTCCGCCTGCGGCACGATGCGAGAGGCAGTCGACGAGATGCGCAACGCGGGCAAGAAGGTCGGCATGGTGAAGCTGCGCGTGTTCCGGCCGCTGCCGCACAAGGTGTTGAAGGAAACGCTCGGCAGGTTCAAGACGGTCGCGGTGATGGACCGGGCCGACACCGTCAACGCGTGGGGCGGCGCGCTCTTCACCGAGACGTCGTCCGCGCTCTACGGCCTGCGCGAGCGGCCGAAGATGCTCTCCTACGTCTACGGGCTCGGCGGCAAGGAGTTTTCGCCGGCCGACGCCGCCGCGGTGCTGGAACAGGCGCACGCCGGGAAGAAGGACGACCTCGTGACCTACATCGGAGTGAGGTAAGCCATGGCAAGACTAAAGGACCTCTGTCAGAATCCCGAGCTCTTTTCGAGCGGACATCGCGCCTGCGCGGGCTGCGGTGAGGCGCTGGCGGTGCGGCAGATACTCCTGGCCGCGCCGCAGCCGGTAGTCGGCATCATGCCGACCGGCTGCACCGAGATCTTCTCTTCAATCTACCCGCACACGGCCTGGCAGATACCGATGATTCACACCGCGTTCGAGACCGCGGCGTCGACCGCATCCGGCGTCGTTGCCGCCTATAACTTCCACCGGAAGCGGGGCACCATCAAGGAAGACCTGAAGTTCATCGCGTTCGGCGGCGACGGCGGTACCTACGACATCGGGTTCCAGGCGATCTCCGGTGCGCTGGAGCGCAGACACAAGTTCCTCTACGTCTGCACCGACAACGAGGGCTACATGAATACGGGCATCCAGCGGAGTTCGGCCACGCCGTTCGGCGCGCACACGACGACCTCGCCGGCCGGGTCGGTGATACCGGGCAAGACGATGCCGCGCAAGGACCTGATGGAGATCGTGATTGCCCACAACCCGGCCTACGCGGCGCAGACGACCATCGCGCTCTGGAATGACCTCGTGACCAAGGTCGGCAAAGCGCTGGCCGCGGATGGCCCCAGTTTCCTGAACGTGCTCGTGCCCTGCCCGCTCGGCTGGCAGCACCCGGGCAACCTGACGATCGAGATGTCGAAGCTCGCGGCCGATACCTGCTTCTGGCCCATCTATGAGTGGGAGAACGGCAAGTACAAGATAACGTACGAGCCGAAGGAGAAGAAGCCGGTCGAGGAGTTCATGAGGCCGCAGGGCCGGTTCAGCCACCTGTTCAAGGGCGAAGTGGGTAAGGCGGTCATCGCCGAGGCCCAGCGTCAGATCGACGCGCAGTGGGCGCTGCTGCACCGGCGGCAGGAGGCCTTCGGAGCGTAGGGCGTCGAAGGCAGTAGTTCAAAGCGGGCCGGCAACTGCCGGCCCGCCGGTCTGATACGCAGCCAGGTCGGCGGCCAGCGAGCGACAATTGCTGAAACGGGCTGCCCCCTTGTCACGGGGCCGACGCTTGATGGTCTGCGCGGGCGGCCCGGCAAGGCTTCCGGCGGGCGCGGCAGAAGCCGGAAACCGTAACAGCGGGGCTTTGAAACCCGGCCCAGTTCTTGCTTGACACAGATATGCCGCGCGGCTAACATACCGCGTGAGTCCCGAGTCACCTACGGACTCCCTGCCCAAGACCGGCCAGCCCGGAACTACGTTCTGCTTCCGGGCAAAGCAGGAAAGACCCGGCTGGAGCCTGCTAAACCTCGTTCCCGCAAAAACAACGGTTGACCTCGCCGCGCTCGTGTGCGGCGCGCCCGAGTTTTTGAGCATGGACGGGGGCGAGCCCGTCTGTCAGGCCGCAGTCGTGCTCTCCGAGCGGGGTGACGCGACGGTCGTGGTAGCGGTTGACGAGCTCGGCGGGATCAGGCTGGTCGGGTGCCCGTCCCAGCCGAACCGTCTGGCGCTGACCACCGTCGTGCAGGAACTGCTGGTCTTCAACGGCCGGCTCTGGCGGATGCCGCCCGACGAGTTCGCGGCGGTGGTTGAGAAGCGGATGGGAGGAAACCTCGGCGACTATTTCTCGAGCCGGGCCGCCATCGGCTGGTCTGAGAATGGTTTCCGCTCCGGGCTGGGGCGGAGCCTGGAGCGCGGCCGGTTCCCGGTCGTGCTGCTATTGAGTGGCTCGAACCCGGAGGTGGCCGAGGCGGTCGCCCACCTGCGGTCCCATAACATTGAGGTCAGGTCGCTTGGAGTCGAGCTGTACGAGAGTTCGGGGGTCGAAGTCATCATGCCGCGGGTGCTGGAAGTCGGCGGCCCCGAGGCGCCCGAGGAGAGAGAGCCGGCGAAGCTGACATCACGGTCCGCGGCACCGCTGCTCCGGACTCCGCCGCGGCCAACGTCTTCCCGCGCCGCGGTTGCGGCTACGGAGACCGTTGAATCAACCCCGCCGAGAAAGATACCGCGGGCGGACGAGCCGCCGGCCGTCGCGGCCGAGCCGCCACCGGTGGAAACGCCCCTTGACACCACGGTCTCGGTTGCCGAACCACCGGCCGAAGCGACGCCGGTCGAGAATAGCCCGTGGACCAGTGAATCCGCTGAGCCGGTCTCAGCGGCAGTGCCGCCCCCGGCCAAATCCAAACCGTTCAGCTC
>Ga0209610_1000790_pt1 | contig 16503 bp, 13 predicted proteins | sample LakKivw275mmetaG_FD_184137 | JGI IMG/M metagenome (GOLD analysis project Ga0209610, IMG submission 184137) | Anoxic lake water microbial communities from Lake Kivu, Rwanda to study Microbial Dark Matter (Phase II) - Lake Kivu water 275m metaG... | ecosystem: Environmental > Aquatic > Freshwater...
GGAAGAAGTACGGGGAGCAGGCAAATGCCCGTTTTGGCCCCACAAAGAACTGAGGACTAAGTGAAAGGGTAAGGAATACAGTTAGATCCTCTTGAGCAAACGCTTTAAGATGAATCCTGATACTGATAAAAGATTTGGAAAGGAAACAACCTTATGGCTGGGATCTCGCCAGCAGCAATCTTATTTTTGATCCTCTTTCTCATTATCGTTGCTGCCGCTGCCATCAAAATCCTGCGGGAATATGAGCGAGGCGTTATCTTCCGCTTGGGGAGACTGATCGGAGCCAAGGGGCCAGGACTTATCTTCATCATTCCAGGTGTGGACAAGTTGCTCCGGATCAGCCTGAGGACTGTGGCGCTGGAGATTCCACCTCAGGATGTGGTTACCCGTGACAACGTCTCCATCAAGGTCAATGCGGTCGTCTACTTTCGCGTCTTAGATCCTAACAAGGCTGTGGTCGAAGTTGAAAATTACCTTTACGCCACTTCCCAATTAGCCCAGACAACATTGAGGAGCGTCATAGGTCAATCCCAATTGGACGAACTCTTATCAGAAAGAGACAAGATTAATCTCGAACTCCAAGACATCTTGGACAAACATGCGGAGCCTTGGGGAATCAAGGTTTCCCTGGTGGAGACAAAACAGGTGGATCTTCCTACCGAGATGCAGCGGGCCATTGCCCGTCAGGCTGAGGCAGAGAGGGAGAGGCGGGCCAAGGTCATCCATGCTGAGGGAGAGGCCCAGGCAGCAGAGAAGCTGGCTGAAGCAGCAAATATTATCAGTGTCTATCCTGCAGCCATGCATCTACGGTTCCTTCAGACCATAACGAAGATTTCGGCCGAGAAAAACTCAACGATGATCCTCCCTCTCCCGATAGACTTACTCACAGCATTCTTGCAAAAGAAGGGATAACCCGAGTCATATTCTGAAGAATCTCTTTGGGTAGGTTATCCCAGTATCTAAAGCATCCACCTTACTCTCTGCATCAATAAGGATATTCAAACTCCTCCCAGGGGGAGGTAACCCCCGATATTGCATTAGATGGGATGCCACCCTCTAAATATTTTTGTAAGAAACGAGGGCGTAGTGATGAAACTCTTATTGGTTTCACCTTCCCGTAAGTTTGGTAAATTGGTAAAGGTACCAAAAGCTCTTAAGATACCTCAACTAGGTCTACATATTCTGGCCTCACTGACGCCAAATGATGTTGACATTACCGTTGTAGATGAAGAAATCAGAGAGATAGATTTTTCTTTGCATTTCGACCTGGTTGGGATTTCTTGCATGACTGCGACAGCAAATAGAAGCTATCAATTATCCGATATGTTTAGACGAAGAGGTTCCAAAGTCGTTCTCGGTGGGATTCATCCTACTATCCTGCCACAAGAAGCCATCCAGCACGCCGATGCAGTTGTCATTGGAGAGGCAGAAGGCTGTTGGGCAGATGTCATCAACGATTTTAGAAAGGGAAACCTCCAGAGATTCTATCGTGTACCAGTCCCTGATCTTTCAAGGTATCCATTCCCAAGACGAGATTTTCATATTGATAAGGCGCTATTCAACTGCGTAGGGCTATTGACGACCAGAGGGTGTCCGTACGCGTGTGAATTTTGTTCAGTGACAGATTTCTACGGCAGGGAAATTAGGCATAGACCGGTTTCAATGGTTGTTGAGGATATCAAACAATCCGGCTCAAAGACGTTTTTGATCTTAGACGATAACGTCACCGGACACCCGAAATATTCCAAAGAATTATTTGAAGCTTTGATACCCCTGGGCATCGGATGGGTAGGACAAAGTTCCATCTCCTTGGCGAAAGACAAAGAGATGCTGAAATTATGTCGCCTCTCGGGCTGTGCAGCCTTATTCTTTGGGCTTGAGTCTGTATCGCCTTCAAGCCTGATGGGAATGAAAAAAACGCTTAAATCCATAGAAGAAACTGAGGAGGCGATTAAGATTGTCCAGGACAATGGTATCGCGTTTCACCCCTCCATTATTTTGGGATTTGATACGGATACAAAAGCCATTTTTGATGATACCCTGGAATTTTTAGCGAGGACCAAACTTCCCACGATGGCTTTACATGTTCTGACGCCCTATCCTGGGACACGAATATACAAGCGTTTCAGAGATCAGGGGCGAATCATATCTTACGATTGGAGCCATTACGACCACCATACCGTCGTATTTCAACCCCAAAACATGACTCCCCAGGAGCTTGCCGAGGGACACCATCATGTCCAAAGCGAGTTTTATTCTTTCTCTTCGATCGTTCGGCATGTTCCATTTCTTTTAAGGGTTTCTCCTGTCAACCTCAGGCGGAGCCTGCTTTTCCTGTTACTTAATATTGCTGGTAAAAGCACAGTGAAATACATCGATACATCTCTTGATTGGGCTGATAACAATGAAAAGTGGAATTCCCAGAAGATTCGACCCGATGATAAAGTCTTAAAAGGGAATACCGTCTTCTCTTCAGATAAAGCCCATCTTCCTTTTCAGTCTTTAAAAGATGGTAGCCCGTTTAAAAACGATGAACCGCATCTTAATGACGAGAACAAAATACCATAGACGGCTCCAAAGATTTCTGCCTTTTTGAAGGTCAAAGGGGCATAGTAAAGCTCCCCGCCCACAGGGCGGGGCTTTCGGGTTAAGGTAGTTTCATTAATATTGTCGGCTTTGGCTCCAATTCTGGAGCCCGTTACCGCCATCCCCGCCTACAAGGCGGGGCATCCAGCCGACTTTCCCGTAATAAAGTCAATTGTGGGGAGGTTTGTAGGAACTGACAGATTAACCACAAAGGGATTTTACGCATTTGTAAGACTCGAAAGGGTATGACAACTTACAATAAGATTTTCAAGGGAGGTTGTAATGGCGAAGGGTCGAGTCAAGTGGTTCAGCGAGCAAAAGGGCTTTGGGTTTATCGAAGTGAAAGACGGTAAGGATGTATTCGTTCATCGAACTGCTATTCAGGGTGAAGGATTTGCCCTGAGAGAGGGTGATGAGGTTGAATTCGAAATCTCTCAGGGCCCTAAAGGTCCTCAAGCCACCAATGTAAGGGTGGTCATTTAAGAAGCTGAGGGGCCGGTTTTTTTAGATCTTCGGGGAGCTCAGTCGAACCGTTGTTGAATGCTTTGAGTTATACCCTCCTTGGACGTGGATAGGTATGCTATCCCCTGCCCGTCACAGATAGGGATGTTCCCCCCTCGGGGTATTACCTGAATAATATGGAGTTCCTGACGGGTTTCATGGAAAAAACTTAAGTGGGAAGAAATCGAAGAAATAGAGACAAGGAAAGAAGTTTGAAAGAACGGGTTCCAAAAAGATCCTACAGATCTGAGTCCCGCCAAGAGCGGGACGAAGATGCTTTGACCCTGTCCGATGAGTTGGACCTCGATGTGGTCAGCGAGTTCCCAAGATTGAAAGTGGAGGATGGGAATGTTCAGGCAAGGGAAGAGGAGAGAGTTGTTGAACACGAACTGGGGACGTTTGGAAAGGCAAAGGACCCCGTTCTTATCTACTTGAAGGAGATGCGATCATTTCCCTTACTGACCCGGGAAGGGGAAGTGGAGATTGCTAAGAAGATCGAAAATGGGCAACGGGATGTGTTGAGCGTGGTGCTTAATTGTCCCATTGCTGTCAGCGAGGTCATTAACCTCGGAGTCGCTCTCCGCGCTGGAATGGTAGAGATCAGAGAGGTAACCAATGAGATCGACGATGAAGAGGCCGATGTTGAGAAGGAGGAGATCCAGAAGAAGAGAGTTCTCAGCTTAATCGATAAGATCCAGAGGGGAGAAGAGCGCATTCGAATTCTCCGGGGAGAGTTGAAGCTCAGGAATAAAGAAGTTCCAAAAAAGAGTATTCATGAAAAGATTTTGAAAAAACAAACCAAGATATTTGATGCCTTTAAACGGATCAACTTGAGTGATAAACAGATCAACAGAATCGTTCAGAAGTTGAAACAGTGGGGCATTAGGATGGAGAAGGCTATAAGGGAGGTGGAAAAACATGAGGAGGATTTAGGGGTCTCAGTCCAGGAAGCCAGAAATTCTTTGAGGGTAATGAGAAAAAAAGCAATTAAAAAAAGTTCTCTATCCCCTGTTAAAGTGGGCCTTCGGTTAAAGGATTTAGAGGAGATGGACAGGATCGCACGGAATGTCAAAAGGAAGGTGGGTAGAATGGAGGTGGAGTGTGGCTTTTCTTCGGATCAGATTAAAGAGGCAGTGAAGGCGATTGAGAAAGGGGAAGCCAAGACCAAAGAAGCGAAGAGTAAATTGGTGAAGGCCAACCTGAGGTTGGTCATCTCCATTGCCAGAAGATACTTGAATCGAGGACTTCAGTTTATGGATTTAATCCAGGAGGGGAATATCGGGTTAATGAAGGCAGTGGACAAGTTCGAATACCAGCGGGGCTATAAATTCGGTACATATGCGACATGGTGGGTTCGGCAGGCCATGACGCGAGCCATTGCAGAGCAAGTTCGAACCATTCGCCTCCCTGTCCACATAATCGAGATGATCAACAAGCTGAATCGGGCCTCTCAAGCCCTCGTTCGGGAGAATGGGAGAGAACCCACTCTGGACGAAATCGCCGAGAAAATGGGGGTGTCTCTGGAAAAAGTACAGATGATTTTGAAGATCACTAAAAAGACCATCTCGCTCGAAACTCCTATCGGTGAAGAGGGTGATAGCTGTTTAGAGGATCTTATTGAGGACAAAGAGGCAATTTCTCCTCAGGATGTAGTGATCAGTTCGGATATGACAAGGCAGATTCAAAGGGTCCTCTCGACACTGAACCAAAGGGAGGAGAAGATCCTGAGGATGCGGTTCGGGATCGGGGAGAAGCAGGACTATACCCTTGAAGAGGTTGGGCAGGATTTTGATCTTACCCGGGAAAGGATTCGGCAGATTGAGGATAAGGCCTTAAGGAAGTTGAAACATTCCGGCCGGACCGATAAACTAAGGAGTCTCATCGAAAACTGAAAAGGAGAACGACCATGAATATTTATGTTGGAAATCTATCGTTTAATGTATCAGAAGAAAATCTTCGACAGGCCTTTGAGGCCTTCGGACAGGTAAGTTTGGCAAGGATCGTAAAAGATAAGTATAGTGGCCAACCTCGAGGTTTTGGTTTTGTCGAAATGCCCGACCGGGCTGAGGCCCAAGCGGCGATCGAGAACCTGAATGGGAAAGACCTCCTTGGACAACAGATGAATGTGAATGAGGCACGTCCTCGCACCGATCGGGGAAGATCCGGTGGGCAAGGTGGTCATCGAGGACGATCGGGTTACGGTGGCAGAAGCCGTTATTGATCCAGTTGTTTCCCAATTCCTGAATCGGCCACTGGAAAGAGGTTAAGATGATACAAAGGAGAAGCCATGGGAGGACCCGTGGTCCAAAACCCAGGCGTTCATACCACCTTAAATCCTATAAAATTGTATGCGCCGGCTGTGGGAAGGAAGTAGTCGTTCAGGTTCCCCCACCAGATGGCAAAAGACTATTGTGCCTGGAGTGCTTCAAAAAATAGAGATATCATTAAGACGGGGAGGAAAATGAATAGGAAGATTAAAGTAAATAAGAAAATATACGTGGCTAACCTTCCCCCCCAGACCACCGAGGCCGAACTCAGAACCCTTTTCTCTAAGGCTGGAAGTGTTATGTCTGTCAATATTGTCAAGGACAGGCAAACTGGCCAACCGAGGGGTATTGCCTTTGTAGAGATGTCCACACAATGGGAAGGCCGGAGAGCAGCTTCCATGCTTAACCGGACAGATTTCATGGGGAAAAATTTACTGGTAAAAGAGGCCGCGGAAAAACGAGGCTTCCGAGGAAGATAGGGGCAGAAAGCGAGGGACCATGAATAAGGAAAGGCTTGAATGGGTGACGTCCGGGTTAAAGCAGTATGCATTAACCACAGGCCGACAATAGACCTCTAAAACCTGGTCCGCTGTCTGGCTCCGATATAGCTCCAACCCCACCACGTATCGTGAATAGTCATCGATAAACCCAATCAAGTAGGCATACCGACTTTCTTTCCTCTTACTCTTCTTCTTTACTCCCCCTACTTCCTCCATGGGTTCACTCCTTTCTCCCTCTCAGGAGTACCACCCATCTACCCCTTCTTCTTTAGCCTATGATCTGGTAGTTAGCGCAAGCAAAAAAATCTATTTTCCCCATTTAAAAATAGGAGGAAAGATGAAACTATCACTTCTTTATGACTTCCAGTAATTTTTCGACCTGGTATCCGGATTGCTCTTCGGCTTTTTGCCATGTTTGAATGGTGGAGTAGCATTCTTCCAATTCTTTTACCACGGCATTGACAGGACGGAGAGGGTCGGAGCCAATTTCAACGGCTGAGATCAACATCAACCACCAGAGTATCTCTTCAAATGCCTCTTTGTTAAACCACCAGATATCATCATATCGGTTCACGCCTAAGAATTGTTGAGATTCATTGTCCTTAAATAGTTTCTCCAAAACCTGATAGGCAGTCTTCTCCTCAAACCATCTTTGATGGCCTGTAAGCCATTTGATGAGCGTCAATGAATTCCGTGCAGAGGCTTCATCAAGCCCCCAATCCCTTAGCGCGGCCCAAATGGTTTTTCCTAAATCCCATTCATCGATCCAAGCCCGGCTCTGATCGCTAGAGTCCATTGGATTGGCCACCTTACCCAGGGAATGGACGAGTAGCCAACTGAACAGCGTAGCCCAAGTCTCTTTTGAATCAGTCAGTTTTTTGTGCAGGTATTCTGCGGCTGCTTTGACTCCTTCTGGTTGGAGTCGTGGATAGCGGCTGGTGATCATAGGGAGATAGAGAATGGCTTCCAGTTTTCGCCTTATTTCTCGGGCAACCGTTTCCTCATCTCCTCTCCCCCCACTGAACTGTTTCACTTCTCTGAGGAGGCAGATTGCTTTTTTTTCTATCTCTTCTATCAGGACCTGGTCGAGCTGGCTCTGAAGCTGGGTGATGCGTGCCTCCATCAGACGACGAAATATATCCGCGTTTACCAGTTCCTTAAAAGCCGCCTGAAGAGGTTGCAGAAGCATTTCCTTAAATGCTTCTGCAATACTGGGGACTCCACGGCCGTTCAATGCCTTTTCTATCTGGGCATAATGATTCCATTGATTATCCCGAAATTCTCTAAAATCGATGAAGACATGATACTTATAGGCACCCAGTTCCACATACAGCCCTTTTTCACAGAGCTCCCTGTTATTTCGAATATATTCTAGACCGCTCACATGGTCTCGAAAGAGGGAGAAGGTATCCGGATCATTGTGCAACCCAAGCCCCTCCCCTAATTGCCTCTGGATCAATTTCCGGCCCTCCTCCTCAATAGAATAGGCCACTGAGGTTCGAACCCATCCGAAGGCAGTCTCATATTTATTATGATAGAGGATGAGTGCCCTCTCCTCACCCATGCGGTTGGAGTAGGCGAATACGTTTTCATTCACATAGCCCTCCGGAGTGAAAAAGTCATAAAGCAGGAAATCCTTCACGTCGGCAAAGAGATGGCGCCGCTTTAGGAGCGGAAAGATCTCCCGTTCGTGCCGCTGGATCAAATACTGATCCGGCTGTTCGTTCCATTTGGCATACCGGTACTCCATCCCGTATTTTTCCCCAAACCCTTCGATCTGACCATGGGCGAACATCGGAAGGCCTGGCAGGGTGACCATCATCGTGCAGATGCCGAAATATTTATCTTCCTTTCCAAATTGAGCCATGGTTGTCTCTTCATCGGGATTGCTCATAAAATTGACGAACCGTTTGAGGACTTCCGGGTTGAATTCCAGCGTATTTTTCATCACCGAACGGTACTTGGCATTTTCTTCATCCTTCAACATATTCATAAAGGCGCTGTTGTAAACACGGTGCATCCCGAGGGTCCGGACAAAATATCCTTCAAGCAGCCAGAAGGCCTCGGCCAGAAGTAACGTATCCGGTGCTTCCCGGGCCACACGGTCCACCACCTGGCGCCAGAATTCTTCAGGCATCCGGTGATAAAACTCCTCCCTGGTCATCCCATATTCTGCTCGCGTGGGAATGGCCCCGCCTGTCCCAGGTTCCGGAAACCAGAGGCGCTGATAATGTCTCCTGGTCAGTGTCATGGCGGCATCGAAACGGATCACAGGAAATTTTCTGGCCACATGAAGAATGGTCTGGATGACCGCCTCACGAACTTCTTCTTTTAAAAAATTGAGCTGGGCCGTATCATTCCAGGGCATTCGCGTCCCATCGTTTCCGTGATAGAGGTATCTCTCATCTCCCGTTCTCCGATCCACCCTTTTGAAAACGACGGCTGCATCGCTCTGATCGAAATAGTGATCTTCGAGATAGATCCCCACCTCCCCGTGCCAGGAGAGGTCCGGTCCGCTGAAACGATAGGAAGGGAAGGGACTCTCCTCCAGGGAGATAAACCAATCCGGATGTTCAATGACCCATCTGGAGTCAATTCCCATGTGGTTGGGAACCATATCGCTTGCCAGGCAAATCCCCTGCCTTCGGGCTCGCTCTTTCAGGTTCTGAAAGGCCTCCTCACCCCCCAGATCACCTGCAATCTGATAGTCGAAAAGGGAGTAGGCTGATGCAACTGCATCGGAATTGTCTAAATGCTCCTTGATCCTTTTTGAGGCCAAGCTCCGTTCCCACAGGCCAATGAGCCACAAACCAGTAAAACCCCACCGGGCCAGGCGTTCCAGTTCTTCATCAGGGATTTGATCGAGCCGGTAGATGGAACGCTGATATTTACGGGAAAGCTGATGGAGCCAGACATAAACATTTTTAGCCAGCAAGACCAGCCTTGGCATCCATTCCCGGTCAGGGCTAAAGCGTTCCGGCTCTCCCTCCAGAGTAGAAAATTCGTAGACCTCCGCAGGAGCACGGGTCCAGAATGACTTCCTTCGCATCCCGGCAATCTCTTCCTCCTTCAGGAGATCAAGACCGCTAAGAAGAAGGGAAAGGTATTTTCCCAGCAAGCCCCCCCATCTCTGCCTGATGTATTCCAATTGTCCTGAGAGGGAGTGGGGGAAAGCGACGGCAGGGCTTCGAAGCATCTCTATCAGGTTCTGACCATCCGGGCCGAAAAAAGGCTGGGTCAGGAAGAAGGCATGAAGCCCTTCAATGATCTGCCCATAGAGGGTCTCATCTTCGAGAGCGGAGTGATCAAAAAGTTCACCAAAAGAGGAGAAGGCAGGATTCCTGTTGGCCAGCCAGAGCATCAGCATCTCTTCCAATAGGATCTGACGATTTGGCACTCCTGCTGTATCCCCTTGGAGATAAGTTTCTAATTCGATTTCCCCCTGATAGACAGCTATTGTTGGAAATTCTTCCGAAAATTTTCGCAGGGACTCATCCACTTTCATTTTTCCAAATTTTCGATAGAGCCGCTCAAGAGCCTCTTCCATTGCTTTGGGATTCTTCTCTCCCCTGTAAAGAACGATGATGTAATGGAGGATCTCATCAATCAGCCCCATCGCATGGATCTGTCCTGTTTGAACCGCCTGTTCAGGGAAGCTGAAGAGGTCCCTTTTTTCATTCATCTTCAGGGCAAATAATCTTGCGGCCCGGATGTTCGGGAAGATCACGTTTCCACTGAGGGTAAACAGGGATTCATCAAACCTGTAGAGATCTCGTGCCTTTCTTGAGATATGAAATTCCATAGCGGTAAACTTCTTCTCCTGTCCCTATCGCCCAATATAAGCCATTCTCCTCTTAGACTCAAGAGAAATTGAGGTCTCTTTCAACGCCTCAATGATGTCTCAATGACTGCCAAAGTCTTTTCCTTAAAGAAGAACACCGTTCCCATGATAATGAAGATGAATTTAAATCCAAGAGATATCGATAGACGTCCTTCCTGCCTGAAAAGGGCTCATGCCACTCCGATCATTAAACTTCACTGATATTAAGGTTGACAATGGTCACCCATTCGTCTATTTTTATAATGCCGGGCCATAGGGCCCGAATCCTGTATAGAATATGATCAAGGTAGGGACAAGCGGTTTTTCTTTTCCGGACTGGAAAGGGACAATCTATCCTTCGGGCCTTCGGGATAAGGATATGCTCTCTTTTTATGAGAAGGAGCTGGGGTTTCACGCCCTGGAGGTCAATTTCACCTATTATACCCTCCCCTCTCAGAAGAGTTTTGAGGCAATGTCGAAGAAGACCTCAAAGGATTTTGAATTTGTGGTAAAGTCTTTTAAAGGGATGACCCATGAGATTCGGGACCAGAAGACAGGCGAACTCATTGACCGAGAGGAGATTTTTAAAAGATTCAGGTATAGCCTCACTCCCCTCATCGGGGATGGGAAGCTCGCCTGTGTGCTTGCCCAGTTTCCCTACGGTTTTTACCCGGACCGTGCTAATTTTGATTACCTCCTGAAGTTCAAAAAGGAGATGAGCGATATTCCTCTGGTCTTCGAATTTCGGAATCAGAGCTGGATGAAGGAGGGGACCTTCCAGTTTTTAGAGAAGAACGGGATCGGATTTTGCGTTGTCGATGAACCCCGATTGCCCAAGCTCATGCCCTATCTTCCGAGGGCGACTTCCGAGATCGGGTACTTTCGATTTCACGGGCGAAACCCCAACTGGTTTAATGCTCCCACCTCAGTGAGGTATGATTACCTTTACTGCGAGAAGGAGTTAAAGGAATTTGTGCCGGATGTGAAGGAGATTTCAAAAAAGACAGCCAAGACACTGGTCTTTTTTAATAATTGTCACGCGGGTTCCGCAGCAAGAAATGCGGCTCAGATGGCAAAGCTGTTGGAATTTCGGAATGCGGATTGATGAGTTCGGAGTTTAAATCCAGATTGGACAATCCGAAATCCCAAATTTGTGAGGGAGGGGAATAGTGATTGAGATCGATTTTAAGAAGGGGAAGGGGCTTCTGCCGGTGATTATCCAGGATGCGAAGACGAATGAGGTCTTGATGCTGGGCTATATGAATCGGGAGGCCTGGAAGGAGACGGTGAAGAGAAAAAAGGTGACCTTCTGGTCCAGATCCAGGAAAGAGCTCTGGCTGAAAGGGGAGACCTCTGGGCATTTTCAAGAGGTGAAAGAGGTCTTTCTCGACTGTGACGGAGACACCCTTCTCGTCAAGGTGAATCAGATCGGAGGAGCCGCCTGCCATACAGGTTTTCGGAGTTGCTTCCATCACCGGTTAAAGGGAGGTCAGTGGAAGATTTCAGGAAAGATCATCTTTGATCCAAAGGAGGTATACGGGAAGTGAAGATATTGAAGCTGGGCATTCCGAAAGGGAGCCTTGAGAATGCAACGATAGACCTTTTCAAAAAATCGGGATGGAAGATTTCGGTAAGTTCTCGAAGTTATTTTCCTGCGGTTGACGACGATGAAATACGCTGTACCCTGGTCCGGGCCCAGGAGATGCCAAGATTCGTGGAGATGGGGACTCTGGATGTGGGGCTTACGGGTAAGGATTGGATCCTGGAGAATGGTTCGGAAGTGGTGGTCGTCCAGGATTTGATCTATTCTAAGACGAGTGCTGCCCCTGCGAGATGGGTTCTGGTGGTTGCCGAAGACTCGCCCATCCGTACCCTAAACGATCTGGAGGGAAAGAAGATCTTCACCGAGCTGGTTCATTTCACCAAAAGATATTTTGCCGAACGGAAGATCAGAGTGGATGTGGAGTTCTCCTGGGGAGCGACCGAGGGAAAGGTGATCGAGGGATTGTGCGACGCGATTGTGGAGGTGACCGAGACTGGGAGCACCCTGCGGGCAAATAAACTCCGTATCGTTGAAGAGCTCTTACAGACCAATACCCAGCTCATTGCCAATCGGGGGGCTTATCAGGATTCCTGGAAGAGGGAGAAGATTGAGCAGATCTCCCTTCTCCTTCAGGGGGCCCTACGTGCCGAGGGAATGGTCGGGCTCAAGATGAATGTTTCTGCCAATGACCTGAAGGGCGTGATTGAAATCCTGCCCTGCATTACCGCCCCAACCATTGCCAATCTTTTTCAGAGCGATTGGTTCGCCATCGAGGTGATGGTCTCGGAGAAGGAGGTCCGGGAACTGATCCCCCAGTTGATGAAAAGGGGGGCTGTGGGAATTATCGAATATCCACTCAATAAGGTAATTTAAGTGAAATACTTGATGGGAAGAAGGGCCATAGGGGGACATATCCGTCATTAAAATCGATTTGGTGTTTCAGGACGGCTTTAGGAGTCCTATAACCTCCAAGTGGTAGGTCTGTGGGAACATCTCGATCAGGCGAAGTTTTTGAAGGATATATCCTTCCTCAGAAAAAAAACGGATATCTCGTGAGAAGGTGGTTGGGTCACAGGCGACATAGACTATTCTTTTCGGATTTAATCTGAGGATTTGGTTCAGGATCTCCTTACATCCCCTCCTCGGAGGATCAAGGACGATGAGATCTGACTTTTCCCGAAACCCCCTGAGCACCTCCTCCACCCTACCGGAGTTAAATCGGCAGTTTTCGATATTGTTTTCCTCCGCATTGAAACGGGCATCCGAGATGGCCTTCCTGTTCTCTTCAATCCCGACGACCCATTCGGCCCCTGAGGCCAGGGGAAGGGTAAGATTTCCAATTCCCGCATAAAGGTCAAGGACCCGATCGCTTCTTTTCAATTCACCGAATTCAAGAACTGCCTGGATGATCTCCCAATTCTGTCCCGGGTTCACCTGGCAGAAACTCCCCGGGGAGACACGCAGACGAAAGTCCTTTTCAATTCCCAGGGATTTCAACTTCGTGGTCACATTCAGGGTTGGGTCGCCGAGATAGGTCCATCTCTTTCTTCTCACTACGGCAATGCCCTTCAGAAGAGGGAGGGATTGGAGGAGCTCTTTGAAAGGAAGGGGTCTTCTCTGTCCAGACGGATTCAAATGGAAGATCAAAATCCCTTTATCCTCTTCGGGAGAGACATTGATTTCGATTTCTTCCGTTGCGGAAAAAGGAAACTGTCCTTCCCGGATGTGTTGGAGGATTACGTTGATCATGGGATGGGCGATGGGGCAATGGTCAATCTCAACAAGCCGATGAGACCCTTCCTCAAAGAAGCCGATCTTATTTCCCTGGGCCTTCAACTGGATTCTGATCCGGTATCCGTAGGGCTGGGATAAGGAAACGGTGGAGGGAGGAGGGGTTTGTTTCAGCCCTGCTAATCTTTGAAGTGACTCTTTGAGGATCTCTTTCTTCAATCCTTCCTGGAAAGGCAGGTCGATGTGCTGCCATTGACAGCCCCCGCAGTCTCCAAAATAGGGGCAGGGAGGATTGACCCTCCAGGGAGAAGGGATAAGAATTTTCCTGAGCCTGCCGACGAAGTAACTTTTCTTATCTTCGGCGATCTCTACCGATACCTCATCTCCGGTCACGGTGTAAGGGACAAAGATGACCTTGCCATCGATATGTCCCACCCCATTCCCTTTAAAGCCGACGGATTCGATCTTGAGCTTTATCATCCTATTTTTTTAAAAATATCATGGCACACTGAAAGATTCAATCATCAAAAGAGGATCGGGGTCAATTGACATCTTATTCTGATTTTGTTAGCTTTAGTCAATTAAAAGAGAGGATCACTTCACGGAATGACCTGGTTCAAAAAGAAGGAAGAAGAGGAGAAAGAAGAAAGAGTAAAACGGGAGGAATCAAAATTCTTTGATACCCTTTGGGTGAAATGTAACTCCTGCAATGAAATCATTTACCGGAAGGTGATCGAAAGAAATTTTCAGGTATGCCCAAAATGCAATTATCATTTTCAGATCCCCGCCCGTAAAAGGCTGGAGTGTCTGGTCGATCCGGACACCTTCATCGAATACGATGCCTCTCTGACCCCGGCTGACCCCCTCTCCTTTAAGGATTCGAAAAAGTATTCCCATCGGGTCAGGGAATCCCAGCAGACCACGGGGCAGAAAGATGCAATCATTTGCGGGGAAGCGAGAATCGAAGGGCATCCCCTGATGCTGGGCATCTTTGAATTTAATTTTATGGGCGGGAGCATGGGATCGGTAGTCGGAGAGAAGATCACCCGTCTGATCGAAAAGGGGATCGAAAAACGAATCGGGGTGGTCATCTTCTGCGCTTCAGGCGGGGCGAGGATGCAGGAAGGGATCCTCTCCTTAATGCAGATGGCCAAGACAAGCGCTGCCCTTGCAAAACTTCAGGAGGCCAGGGTCCCCTATATCTCGGTCCTGACCGATCCGACGACTGGCGGAGTCTCCGCGAGCATCGGAATGTTAGGAGATATCATCATTGCAGAACCCAAAGCCATGATCGGGTTTGCAGGGCCGAGGGTGATTAAGGATACCATCAAAGCGGAACTCCCGGAAGGATTTCAAAGGGCGGAATATCTTCTGGAGCATGGAATGGTGGACCTCATTGTCGAACGGAAGGATCTCCGGCACATGCTCGCATCGATTTTAGAAATGCTCAAAACAGAGAACCGGGAAAATATCCGAAGATGAATTCAAACGATTATCCATGCTCCCTCGACTATCTCTTCGGTCTTGAAAAGTTCGGGATGATCTTTGGCCTGGAAAAGGTGGAGACCATCCTGCACGCCATCGGGAACCCCCATCACGAAATCCAGACCATCCATATTGGCGGGACCAATGGAAAGGGTTCCACCGCCGCCATGATGGCTTCCGTCCTTCAGCAAGAAGGCTACCACGTTGGCCTCTACACCTCACCTCATCTCATTCGGTTTACGGAGCGGATCAGAGTGGATGGAAGGGAAATCGAAAAGGAAGAAGTGGCCGAGCTGACGAAATGGATACGGGAAAGGATCGAAGTCTCCGGCATCACCCCTCCCTTCACCTTTTTCGATTTTACCACCGCCATGGCCCTTTACTATTTTAGGCAGAAGATGGTCGATCTGGCGATTTTAGAAGTGGGATTGGGAGGGAGGCTCGATTCGACCAATGTGGTGGATCCCGTCCTCTCCATCATCACCAATGTGGATAAAGATCATGAGGAATATCTGGGGAAAAGTCTGATGAAGATTGCCGGGGAGAAAGCGGGAATCATTAAGAAGGGCCGTCCCTTGATTACGGCCGCCATCCAACCTCAGGTCCTTCGTTTCTTTTCAAAGACCTGTCGGGAAAAGGGATCGCCTTATTTTCGTGTCGGGAAGGAATTCCGGTATGTCCCGAGCGAAGAGAAGAGCTTCCATTACGAAGGCCTCCATCGCAAGCTCTGGGGCGTGACACTCAATCTCTTTGGGGCCTATCAGGTGATTAATGCCACTACCGCTCTCGGAGCCCTGGAGGTTTTGGAAGAACTGGGATACTCCGTCTCAAATGATGCCATGATCGAAGGGTTGACGAAAGTGGAGTGGCCCGGAAGATTGGAGATGGTCTGTTCCTCGCCCAGGGTTTTCCTGGACGGGGCTCACAATCCTGCAGGAGCTCTCGTACTGAAAGAGTCCCTGGAGAAGGAATTTCAATATGACCGCCTCATCCTCATCCTGGGCATCATGAAGGACAAGGATTACGATGCCATCCTCCGCTGCCTCACTCCCCTGGCAGATCACGTCATCCTCACCCGTCCCAGTATCCAGCGGGCCGCCCCTCCTTCACTCCTTCAGAAAGCCCTTGGACGAAATGGAATAAAAGCAGAGGTCATTGAGGGATTTCAGGAGGCCATAGACCGGGGTCTTTCCATGACCTCCGAGAAGGATCTTCTCTGTATTACGGGTTCTCTCTATACGGTTGGCGAGGCAAGAGCTTATTTCCTGCCGAAGGAAGGATCATGAGGGTTCATCGATTCCTCCTGAATTCCTTTTTGATTTTCTTCATCCTTTCTCCAGCCCATCTTGTTCATGGGAAGATCACGGATGCGAAGATGGCCAAAGGAGAAGGACCGGTGGAGATCGAAGCGGACGAGCTCGCTTACCAGCGGGATGAACAACTCTACGAAGCCCATGGACAGGTCGATGTGAAGAGAGGGGATCTCACCCTGAAAGGGGATCATGCCAGGTTGAATATGGCGACCAAGGATCTGGTGGCCTGGGGGAATGTGGTCTTACGGGAAGGAGAGGATGTGCTTGAGTGCGAACGGCTGGAAGTCAATCTCGATACCCGGTTGGGGAGGGTCCATCAGGCCAAACTCTTTCTGAAAGATCAGAATTTCCATATCACGGGCAGGGAGGCAGAGAAGCTCGGAGAAAGTCAATACCGGATTCATGAAGGTTCTTTCACCACCTGTGATGCGAAACGGCCTCCGTGGAAGTTCACGGTCAGAGAGCTGGAAGTCACTCTTGAGGGATACGGGATTGCCAAAAGTCCCACCCTCTATCTCGAAGGTATCCCCAGTTTCTATCTTCCCTGGGGCCTCTTTCCCGTGAAGAAGGAGAGGCAGACCGGTTTTCTCCTTCCCCGGGTGGGATATTCTAATAAGTATGGTCCGGAGGTAAAAAACACTTTTTTCTGGGCCATCAGAAAAGATATGGACTCAACGCTCACCCTCGATTATTTAGGGAAGAGGGGGGTCAAAGAAGGGCTGGAATACCGCTATGCCCTTGCCCCCGAGACCTGGGG
>Ga0209610_1000791_pt1 | contig 16502 bp, 14 predicted proteins | sample LakKivw275mmetaG_FD_184137 | JGI IMG/M metagenome (GOLD analysis project Ga0209610, IMG submission 184137) | Anoxic lake water microbial communities from Lake Kivu, Rwanda to study Microbial Dark Matter (Phase II) - Lake Kivu water 275m metaG... | ecosystem: Environmental > Aquatic > Freshwater...
CTAAAATACATCTTTCTTAATCTTTTTTGTCCCGGTGGAATCTGTTCATCTTCTCCATGAACTCTTTCAGTTTTTTCTCGTGCCCCCTGTTCCTGGGGCAGTAAAGAAATAGGGTCAGGCTTGAATTATCAGTTTTTTTCAATTGATTGATACCTCCCCCAACCTGAGCTAAGGGCAGAGAGCACAGAGTAATGAGTCTTGTACATCATGAATCGTGATTCCCCCATTTCCCACTTAAAAATTCTAACCCCTTCAAAATTAAAAAAACAAATGTTTTTATCTATAAGCTATCAGCCTGCCAACAACTCTCTGTACCCTGCCCTACGCTACGAATCATGAGCTATTTCATTATACTTGTATGTCACTGTCAAAATAATTCATGTCGAAAAATATCTATATTTGCCCTTGTTTTAGGCATTTTTTGGGGTTAAATTAGGAGGTGATCCATGTACGCCGCTTCCTTGCAGATACCTTTGCCATGATCACCTTCTCAACAATTGGGGGGATGGTGATTGAAATACTGATTTCCGGACTGACAATAGGCCAATCAATTCAGGCAAGACTAACTGCTATCCCGGCTAACTTACTTACCGGAAGACCCTACGGGATTTACAGAGATTGGGTCTTAAAGGTTACAAAAGCAAAAGAAGGTGGGAAACTTAGAAAAGGTCTTGCCGATCTCTTTGCCTTTGTAACATTTCAGGTAACCCTCTACGCCATAATTCTAACTTCAACCGGGGCTCGAATAAGCCAGATTGTAACTGCTTGTGGTACACTCACGGTCCTATCAGTTTTTATGGGAAGACCCTACGGGATGTTTCTCGATTTCTCACGATGGTTGTTCAGGGCTCGTAAGCTTGAATAGGACTTTCGTCTAAACAATCAGGGTTTAAATACAGATATGGTGTTTAGTTATGGGTCAAAGAAGATTTGAACCTTTGAGTTCTGTATTGGAAAGAAGATGCATCAATTTTCACTTCCGTTGTCTTCTGTTTAATATTTTCTATTCTCTCAGCAGTTGCAGGATGGGTTTTTAATATGCCTCCCCCTGATGTCTTACCATAACCTATGAGACGTTCAAAGAAATCCTTGAGTGCCGAGGGATTGTACCCTGCTTTTGCAAGATAAGAGGTTGCAGCTTCATCAGCGCTATATTCCTGAGATTGTCCGTATCCGTTCACAACGAGTGTCTTGAACACATCATCTATTGACCCTTCAAAGATGCTCACAAGGCGGGACAATTCCTGAGCCCCGTATTCCTTAACAGCCCTGGCGCCTATTATGATCAATGCCTCAGTCCAGCGTGACTGTTTGATGGATGATATACCATCTTGATTGTTTATGTGGGCTACCTCGTGGGCGAGGATTGCTGCAAGTTCATCTTCATTCTGTATAATGTTTAACATACCTCTGGTGATAAAGATAATGCCGCCAGGGCAGGCAAAGGCATTTACCTCGTTTGTATCAAGTATGGCAAAATGGTATCCGCCATATGTAAACGGTTTATTTGAGTTGAGCGCTATCACCTGTCCGACGAGATTTATATACTCAATAAGGGAATCCTTTTCCAGAAGGGGATAGAGAGAAATAATTTTCGCTGCCACTGCCCGTCCGATATAGTACTCTTCATCCGATGATATAGGTCTTGATGCCTTCATCCCCTGTTTTAAAGCTGTTCCGATTACACCGGCCTCCCTGGATGGTAAGCCTTTTTTAAAAAGGTCGAGTGAAAAGGCCTCAAGCCCGGTTACTGTATATGCCATTAATATGATAGCGAACAGGATAACAGTGAAATATGACCTTTTCATTATGGCTCCCTGAGTTGCCCCTTGTGGATGAATTCGGATACCTTATTTTCTGAGAGTTTCAATCTTTCTATTTTATCGACGAGGTGATATTCCATCTCCGGGTGTTTGTTCCTGTACGATGCTTCTACCTGCGGGTTGAAGCCCTTTCCAGCGAGTGCAACCTCTTCCCGGGTGGTAGCCTGTTTTTTTGTCTTCATAGTTTCGCTTAAGCTGAAGGTCTTTTCTTCTATTGCGCTTTTATGTATACATCCATTTATGCCCTTGAACCTTACCTTAAACCAGTCACCCGCTTGGGAAAGCACCTCCAAAGCATCGTTGTAATTGACCTTTGTTTTTATTGGAGAGAAAAACTTGCATTCCTCCCTTATGGCATTTTCTTTTGTAATAACCGATGCTGTCTCTGCATATGCAAATGATGAAGTTAACAGGACCATAAAGAGGATTGTAGATAAAAGTTTAATGCTCATTTTTCCGTCATCTTAACAATATCCCGGTTCTCTGTCAATGGAGGACTTGCTATGTAATATTCACATTTCTTTTTGTAGAATTCTGATGGTCCATCCTCGATATTTTGTTTTAGTATGTTGTCAAATACTCCAAGCGCTTCATGCCACTTCTTCTCTTTATAAAGTGTCAATCCCTGATTGAAGGGCATTACCACCTCCCTTTTTTCTGAAGGTATCCTGCCTTCTTTACCTATTATTTCAAAGATCTTTACAGGGATGGTTTTGCCTTTCACCTCTATAAGCCCGAGTTCTCTCGCAAAGAATTCCCTGCCTGTTCCATTGATTGTCTCTTCGCTCACGATTATCTTCGTTTTAAAGACCTTGTTTACTGATTCGAGCCTTGATGCGAGGTTTACTGTATCACCTATGACAGTATAGTTAAAAAGTCTATCGCTGCCTATATTTCCTGCTATGGCATCACCTGTATGAATCCCGATCCTGATCGCTATCTCAGGTGAACCCTTTTTGGGGAATGCATTATTTAGCTCCTTAAGGCTCTCAATACACTGGAGGGCAGCATTGCACGCATTTACCTGGTCATGATCTGTCTCAACCGGTGCCCCCCAGAATGCCATAATACAGTCACCGATATATTTATCCACGACCCCGCCGTTTTGAATAATAACCTCTGTAAGGGAATTTAACACCCTGTGGAGCATCATTGCAGTATCCTCAGGAGAATGTTTTTCTGCAATCGTTGTAAAACCTGCGATATCGGCGAAGAACGCCGTAACCCTTCTTTTTTGGCCGCCTGGTTTTATTAAGGATGGGTTTTGAAGCAGGTAATCAACGATCTTTTTGTCCATATACTGGGAGAAGGTCCTTTTTATGAAAAGCCGTTCTTTTCCTTCAAATGCATAGCTATAGGCAACAGAAATTATGAAGCTGAAAACAAGCGAAACAAGTGGCGGAATTATGTTGATATAGAGGGAATTTTTAAATAGCGAAGCAATAATAGTTACTATTACTATAAGGGATATAATGAAAATGGATAGATTTATGTACATGGAATGATGTTTCAAAACAGAGTATGCAATGAAAACACAGATTGAAAGCATGAAGAGAATCAAGTAAATCCAGTGCAGCTTGGTGATGAAATTTTTGTTGATAATGTTGCTCAATGTTGTTGCATGGATAAGGGCGCCTGAGGATATGGATAAAATAGATGTTGGCTTGAGGTCATACAATCCCGCAGCGGTGAGGCCAATGAATACAATCTTTCCTTTAAAAAGGTCCTTTTTGATAATCTGTAGCCTTTGTTTAGTACCTGCTATATAGGAGTTTAATAAATCAACGAATGAAAATAGTGGGAATGGATTTTTCTCCCTGTAGTATCTGAGTATAAGCTTCCCATCCGTAAGCGGTATTGTTGTATCCTTTGCATACAGAGAGCCATTGGCGATATTCACTATCCTTTTCTGAAGGAGGTAGCTTAAGACAAAATGAGGGATAACGTGCTGTTTTAGTTGAAATATTAGGGGTATCCTTCTATAAACACCATCTTCATCAGGTGAAATAGTTACGTTACCTGTCCCCCTGATGGCATCCCTTAATGTATCGATGGGTACGATAACAGAGTTGAAGCTTAAGGGGGCAGAGATTTTATCCCTGACTGAAAGACGTTTTAAAAACCCTTCATCTTCTGCGGTGATAGCCCTTTGCTGTCCGGTGAGAAAGAGTGGCAGATACACATTCGATGCCTTTTTTATTGCCTTTGACAGTATTACGTCGTCCTCCTGTCCATAAGAGGACGGCTCGGTAAACAGTATATCCATGAATACTGCCTCGGCTTCAGATAGGTATTCTATTATCGGGGCATACATCTGTCTCGGCCAGGGCCAGGTTATACCCTCTTTGCTCAATGCGTCAATGCTTTGCTGGTCTACCTGTACAATCAAGATATTATCAGAAGGATGCGAGGGGTTAAGGTATTTGGAAAAAAGGTCAAATGCCTTGTACTCAAAGGTGCCTGAAATGCCTGTTAAAAATATAATCAGGGATACGGCAAAGGATATACATGCAAGGGCGATAATTTGTTTGGTGCGATTTCTGATTTTAGGCATTAGGCCTCAGTGTGAAAAATAATCAACAAGCAAAGGGAGAATATAAAAGCTGAAGAGATTCTACCATATAAGGTTTCGGCAAGGGAATCACAAAACTTCAAAGGTGTTTGGCTACATTGTTATTTTTTTATGGATGTCTTATATTCTATTAATATTTCTGAAGGAGAGAGGATGCCGGAAAAGATTGAACTACCAATAAAAGGTATGAGCTGTGCTGCCTGTGCTGTCCGTATAGAGAAGGAGTTAAACAAGCTTGAAGACGTCAGTGAGGCACGGGTCAATTTCCCTTTAAAGAAGGCCGTTATATTCCCGAAGAAAGATATAGAGCTTAGGGAGGTTATTTCGATCATCAGGGATATCGGCTATGACGTGGACCTCGAAGGGGATGTGACGATCAGGGCGCAGAAGGAAGAGGCTGAACTGAAGAAGGACCTTATCTGGTCTGCACTTTTGAGCGCTGTTATTATGGTATTTTCCATGTGGATGGTCCTTCCGTATAACAATATTGTACTGCTCATTCTGACCCTCCCGGTTCAGTTCTATTTCGGCATGAGGTTTCATAAACCAGCCTTATTGAATCTTAAACATTTTGCCGCTGACATGAACACCCTCATTTCGGTTGGCACCTCGGCTGCCTTTTTCTACAGCGCATTCGTTACGTTTTTCCCGCACATTATTATTTCTGCGGGCATGAAGCCCGATACATATTTTGATTCCAGCGCCGTTATCATAACCCTGATACTGTTTGGCAGGTTCCTCGAATCAAAGGCGAAGACAAAGACATATACAGCCATTAAGATGCTCTACGAGCTATCGCCAAAGGAATGTGTTGTCCTGAGAGATAACAGAGAGGAGAGGGTTCCAACGGATACCATTGAGGAGGAAGACCGCATATTGATCAGGCCGGGAGAGAAGGTGCCTATTGATGGGGAGGTAATAGAAGGCAATACCTATGTGGACGAGTCTATGATAACAGGGGAGAGCATGCCTGTGAACAAAGGCATTGGAGATGAAGTTATTGGCGGAACGATTAATGGCAAGGGCTCAATAGTTGTGAGGGTTACAAGGATCGGAAAGGATACAGTATTGTCCAAGGTTATCCGCCTTGTGGAAGAGGCACAATTCACAAAGGCCCCTGTTCAGAGGCTTGCTGATACAGTTGCCGGTATATTTGTCCCCATTGTAATATTGATAAGCATAGGCGCACTCTTTGTCTGGTATATCTTCGGGCCAGAACCGAAACTCACGAATGCCCTTTTATCCTTTGTGAGTGTGCTCATTATCGCATGCCCCTGTGCCCTTGGTCTTGCAACACCTACGGCAATCATGGTCTCATCAGGTGTCGGGGCAAAGAGGGGAATTCTGATTAAGAGTGCAGAGGCACTGGAGCTTACAAACAGGGTGCAGTATGTGCTTTTTGATAAAACCGGGACCCTTACCGAGGGGGTGATTGTCCTCTCCGAGACGGTTCCCGTTGGTAACTTTTCCGAGGCGGATGTTTTGGGTGTTGCCTACAACCTTGAAAAGCAATCGGAACATCCTTTTTCAGAGGCACTCCGTAAAAAGGCAGAAGAATCAGGCATTGCCCCTCAGAGGGTCGACAATTTTCAGGCAATTGTCGGGAAGGGGATTACGGGAGAGATCGATGGCAGGCATTATTTTGTCGGGAATACATCCATGTATAAAGACGGGGGCAGGGTACTTGACGACGATGTTGAACAGAAGTATCACGAGAAGGCACGTGGAGGAACATCGCCGGTACTTGTATGGAACGATGACAATGTGATGGGGATTATTACCTTCAGTGATAAGGTGAGGGATGAATCAAGGGGCGTCATAGATGAACTAAAGAATATGGAGATAGAAGCAGTTATGATTACAGGAGACAGCATGGAAGGGGCAAAGGCGATAAGCGAAAAGGTTGGCATAGAGAAATATTTCTACCGGGTTCTTCCTGATAAAAAGGCACAAATAGTGGAAGAGTATAAGAAAAAAGGCATCACAATCATGGTGGGAGACGGGATAAATGATGCCCCATCCCTGGCTACAGCGCATATCGGCGTTGCCATGGGGAAGGGGACGGATATCGCAATAGAATCCGCAGATGTCGTTTTGATGAAGGGGCAGCTCTCAAAACTCGTAAGCCTCATCAAACTCTCCAAAAAGACCCTCTGGGTCATAAAGGAAAACCTCTTCTGGGCATTCATATATAACATCCTCGGTATTCCCATAGCATTTGGTGCACTCTATCCGTTTTTCGGGATAAGGTTCGAGCCCATATATGGCGCACTGGCAATGATGATTAGCTCGGTCTCTGTTGTGAGTAACTCCCTGAGATTGAGGATGTTCAAGGATTGACAAAGGTGCATAAAAAGGCATATTTATAGATAGCAATTGGCCATCAGCTATGAGCTTAAAGCTAAAGCAAAGACAGACATTATTAATAAGCTGAAGGCTGACTGCTTATAGCTAATAGCTAAATAAGGAGGTAATTATGAGCAAGGCAATGCCTGTAAGTGATAGTGACTTCACAAAAGAGGTGATAGAGTCATCCCTTCCAGTAATTGTAGATTTCTGGGCAACATGGTGCGGGCCCTGCCAGGTAATGGGACCGGTAATAGACGCAATCGCCGAGGAGCATGAAGGAAAGATAAAGGTGCTCAAGCTTAATGTGGATGAGAATCCTGTTACGCCTGCAAAATATGGTATCAGGGGTATCCCCACGCTTATCCTCTTTAACGGGGGTGAGATTGTAGAGAGGATTGTAGGTGCGCAGCCGAAAGGTACAATAGAAAATCTGTTGAAAAAGGTGGTTGGCTGACATGGAAGCGAAGAAGAAAGAGGCATATTTCAAGAAAGTCAAGGAAGAGCCGCTCGCTAAACTCCTTGATATAAAGTTAAAAGATGTGAGGGAAGGCTATGCCCTCTGTGAAATGAAATACATTGATATGATGGATAATATATACGGGAATGCCCATGGTGGCGCCCTGTTTTCATTGATTGATGAGGCATTCGAGATATCATCCAACAGCCATGAAAATGTAGCTGTTGCATTAAACATGAATGTTACTTATATGAGGCCGCCTGAGAAAAATACTATATTGACAGCGGAATCGACAGAGATAAACAGAACAAGAAGAACAGCCTCTTATTACATTACTGTAAAGGATGAGGGTGATAATTTGATTGCCGTATGCCAGGCGCTCGTATATGTCAAGAATGATCCAATCCCATTCCCTTAAACCAGTAATCAGTAAAAAGTAGGGAGTAGCAGCTAATAAAATACCGTCTTCTGCCCACTGCCTTCTGCCTACTGCCTACTGCTTACTAGCGTCCTGTCCCTAACAGTTCTTTACACTCAGGAAAGAAAGGAGTTCCCTGTAGCACGACATCACAAAATGACCGCTTTACCATACTTAGAAGATGTGGAACGTCCCGAAGGGGAAACGGGCATGTCCGAAGTCCCCGCCAGAGCGGGGGCAAGTTTGCCCGTTTCAGTGAAGCGATTCTCGGGTACCCGCTTGCGGGTGATGGTCGGGAATGGAGTGCCGGAGTGCGAAGGGAATCTCCTTTCTCCGGTTCGAGAAGAACAGCAATTGAACTGTAAAGGTATTTGCGGGACAGGACACTGGTTTATTGGTTCTGCTTTGGAGTGACTGTAATACGTGCCTTCTTTTCTTTTTCTCCTTGAACTACAACCCTGTCTTCGTTGATATAATAGGTGACTAAGTCCCCTGTGAGCTTGTCAGGGCCAGAAAATACCACAACGTTACCCTTTAAGACTATCTCCCCCTTTTTATTGTCAAACACGGCTTCATTGGATGTAGCAGTACGTTCTTTTTTTACAATCTTCACATTGCCTTTTGCGTGGGCCTTTTCGATTTCGTTTGTTGCTTCATCCATGTAAGCCTCGATGGTGTCCGAAAATATAAACAGGTCCTCCTGTTTTGCAATCACATTTCCCTTGAAAACTACATATTTTTCCTTATCGAAGCCCTCCATGGTATCTGATACTATATCAATGGGTTTCTTTTCATCAATAAAGGAGAGCCCCTTTCCCTTCTCATCCTTCTTCTCGTCCCCTTTTTCATCCACCTTCTTATCTTTTTCCTCTTTCTCTGCCCGGGCTATTTGAGGTTTTAGCTCAATCTCTCTTCTCTTTCTCTCTTCAGGTGGCAGTAAGGGTTTGTCTGCCTTTGCAAGTTTGAGCGTTTTTCTCTCCCTTATTGTAGACCTTGCAAAAATACTTTTTGGATATTCTTTTTTTAGTATATCGGAATAATAGTCGACCTTTTCCATGTTGTTGAGCTCTCTATTTGACATGCTCAGATAGAAAAGGGCCTTATCTGTTCCTTTTGCCCCGGCGTATTTCCTTAAAAAGTACTCGAGCCTTATGACAGATGCGTTATATTGACTTGTTCTGTAATAGAATTCACCGACATATAATTCCCTGTCTGCAAGTTTCTGGATCAATTTTTTTAATCTTTCTTCGGCATCCTTTATGTAGGTGCTTGTGGAAAAACGGTTTTTTAGATACGTATATCTTTCAATTGCCTTTAATGTGTAAGCCTGGTCTCTATCAATCGACAGGGATACCTTTTCGTAACATTCCCCTAATCTTATCAGTACATAGGGAATATTCTCATCCGCGGGGTGGGTATTAAAAAAATCCTCATATACACCTGATGCTAAAATGTAATCTTTCTTTTCAAAGTAAGCATCGCCAAGTTTTACAGTTGCGACAAAGGCAAATGGATCAAAAGGGTAATTCTCTCTTATTTCGGAGAATTTCTTTATCGCATCATCGTACTTTTTGTTTTTCATGAGATTAACCCCATCGACGTAGAGGTCTCCAGGATTCCCTACCTTTTTAGGGGCCTTAGAAGCACAGGAAGCAAGGAGCAGACAGGATATAAAAAGTATTATAAACCTTTTCATCGCTTAATTATAACAGAAGGGAGAAATTTATGCTATTCTTATATGCTATGGATCTGGAAAAAATAATTCAAAAAGGATTGACAGCCTTCCATATTCCCTTTAATGAAGGGATATTAAAGGAACTTTGTTTCTATACCCTTGAACTCAAAAAGTGGAATGAGCATATAAATCTGGTAGGATTGAAGGACCTTGAGCTGATTGTGAGGGAACTCTTATATGATACATTCTTTCTCTACGGGTATGTCAGGGAAAGTAAGACACTGCTGGATATGGGTGCAGGTGCAGGAATCGTTGCAATCCCCCTGAAGATACTGAATGAAAAGATGGATATCTTTTCGGTGGATAAAGGTTTGAAAAAGATCCAGTTCCAGAGACATATAAAAAGAAGAATGCGCCTGAAGGGGCTCACTATTCTTCAGAGCAGAATAGAAGAACTGGAACCAATAGAGGTTGATAGCCTTGCTGTGAAAGGATTTGGAGACATTAAAGGAATTTTGGAAAAGGGTGGAAGGCATATAAGGAAAAATGGCCATGCCTTCATTTTGAAAGGTACGAGAGATGGTCCAATAGATTATCAAGGGTTCGACCTGAAGGATGTGATACCTTACAGATTACCTATGAATGAAAAGGCGTACAGGCTCTTTATCTATAAGAAAATCTGACTGGAACCCTATTTGTTTATAAAAGTGTGAAGAAGGTTTTTAACGTCCGCATGAAAGGTGTACGATGAAGGGATTCTTCAAAAAGGTTTTAGTTATTAATCTAAGCGCGAGAAGCTTTCACGAGGAAGGTATCCCGGATGAGGTATACAGAAAATTCCTTGGCGGTAAGGGTCTTGGTGTTTATCTGATGCTTAAAAGGAATAAACCAGGGGTAGATGCCCTTTCCCCTGAAAATAATTTCATAATAGGTGTGGGTCCTGTCAATAATACGAAAATCTGGGGGTCGAGTAGGTACGGTGTGTTTACAAAAAGTCCTCTTACAGGTCTTTTTTCTCATTCATACTCAGGGGGGAGAATAGCCGAGCCAATAAGCAGGACTGGTTATGATGCAATAATCCTTGAAGGGGCAAGTTCAGAACCTGTTTTTCTGGTAGTGGGCACAAGCGGGGTTGAGTTCCATGATGCAGGGGATATATGGGGTTCTGACACATACCAAACCGAGGATTTCGTGCTAAAGAAAGTAGGTTTGAAGGGCGCAGGGGCACTCGTTATTGGTCCAGCCGGTGAGAATCTGGTAAGATTTGCCAATGTAACCAATAATTACTGGAGGTGTGCAGGAAGAACAGGTGTTGGAGCTGTGCTGGGTTCAAAGAAGGTGAAGGCTATCGTTTTCTATGGGGATCAGAAAAGGGAGGTAGCAGACCCCGAAGCCATAGAAAGGTTTAGTAAAGAATGGCGTGATAAGGCAAAAACCCACCCTTCTTTTAGTTTCTTTAAAAACATCGGTACACCTGGTTTGGTTTCAATTATCAATACATTTGAGGGATTCCCGACCCGTTACTGGCATGAAGGCAGCATGGAAGGTTGGGAGAATATCAGTGCAGAGACGTTGCACTCCAATTATTCGGTCAAACCCCATGCATGCCATCGATGCCTTCTGGCATGTGGAAGGTTGACAACCGTGAGGGAAGGGAGGCATAAAGGATTAAAGATTGAGGGCCCTGAATATGAGACTATCTATGCCTTCGGTGGACTCTGTTTGATTGACCGTCTGGATGAAATCATATACCTGAACGATATATGTGACCGCCTTGGGATGGATACGATAACAGGTGGTAACCTTGCAGCCTTTGCGATCGAAGCCTCACAAATGGGGAAGATAAGAGAAAAGATAGAATACGGGGATGTCGATGGTATCGCTAATTTACTCTACAGCATCTCCCGGAGAGAAGGTACAGGAAAGGTCCTGGCGGAAGGTATTTCCCATGCAGCAGTTAAATGGGGTCTTGAAGATATTGCGATTCATGTAAAAGGAATGGAGCCAGGGGGATACGATCCGAGAATCTTTAAGGGTATGGGTCTTGCGTACGCCACATCCGACAGAGGGGCCTGTCATTTGCGTTCAACTGTCTTTAGGGCAGAAATCGCCGGAGTAATTCCTCCTGATCAGATTGAGGGCAAGGCAGAAGTTTTTATAGATTATGAGGACAGGCTGACGTTACAGGATTCATTAATTCTATGCAGGTTCTACCGTGACATTTATCTGTGGGATGAATTTGCATATATCATTCAGGCTACAACAGGCATAAAAGTAGAGAAAGAGGACCTTCAGAGGATTGCATCTCATATCCAGAGTGCTACGAGGGCTTTTAACATAAGGGAAGGACTTACAAGGGCTGATGACACGCTCCCACCCCGTTTTTTTGAGGAGGGGATAGGTTCAAAGAAGAGTGTAATAACGAGGGAGCAACTTGAGAGGTTGAAGGACGATTATTATAAGCTCAGGGGATGGGACAAGCGTGGAGTCCCATTTATAAATAACGAATAACGAATAGCGGACAGTTTTCCCAGAGAATGATATTAAATGTAATAAATTTAAAGCTTGACATAGGAAAAATTGTTTTCATATAATAAATCGTTCTAAAGATATTCATAAACAGTTTTTACTCTAAAAACATGGGGTGAAAAATGGAATTGGTTCCCATGGGATTTTTAAGAAATCTTTTAAGGTAAAAAGGGGGGAATATGAATTCTGTAATAGTACTAATCTTAGGCTTTATCGTGGCGTTCGTTGGTTATCGTTTTTATGCAAAGTATGTTGACACGAAGATTATGAAATCTGACCCGAAGAGGGTTACTCCAGCCAAGATGTACATGGATGGAGTAGATTTCATGCCAACCAGCAAAAATATCCTTTTTGGATACCAGTTCAAGTCAATAGCAGGGGCAGCTCCGATTATCGGCCCTATTATTGCGATTCAGTGGGGATGGCTCCCTGCATTGATATGGATTCTGGCCGGAACATTTTTCATCGGCTGGGTTCAGGACTACTCGACTGCAATGATTGCAATGCGAAATGAAGGTGCCTCTCTCGGGGGCTTGAGCCACAAGCTCATTTCACCAAGGGCGAGGATTATCCTTCTTGCCTTTATCTATTTCTACCTTCTCCTCATTGCAGGCGCCTTTGGAAATGTGGTCGTTAGTACAGCAATAGGGCTTAAGGCAGCCCCCATGGCGTGGTTATTCCTGACTATCGGTGGAGTTTTGGCAGGCCAGATGATCTACAGATGGAAAAAGGATATCATGCTGACAACGGTGGTAACGGTTGTAATTGCTTTGCTTGGAATATGGCTTGGAACTATTGCACCTTCTGATAAGGTTATCGGAGCAAATCTTGCCAATAGTCGTTGGGTATGGGCAATTGCTGCATTTGGTTTTTGTTATTTTGCAGCGGTCCTTCCCATATGGAGGTTTGCACTGCCCATTAACTATGTTGCTTCCTACATCGTATTCCTCGGACTCTTTTTTGGAATTATAGGAATTTTTGTGCTCCATCCAAACTTCACCCTTCCAGCTTATACTAATTTTTCTATCAAGATTGGTCCGATCTGGCCCATTATGTTTGTAACCATTGCCTGCGGGGCTATTTCAGGATGGCATAGTCTTGTGTCCACTTCAGGGACTGCCCGTCAGTTAGAGAATGAACTGGATGCCCGCCCGGTTGGGGGTGGCGTGATGTTCGTAGAGATGATGCTTGCTTTATTCGCTCTGGTCATTGCCGGGACTATTTTTACTTCATCTGCTGAATATGGAACTGCTATTGCCAAAGGACCAGGGGCAATCTTTGCAGGAGGGGTTGCGAAATTCCTGGGTGCCCTGGGACTTCCGGCTACAATAGGCCGGTCTTATGGTAGCGTCATGATGATTGTTCTCGCTATTACAATCATGCAACTGGTAATCAGGTTTATGAGGATTGCAACCACAGAATTACTAAGCGATGTAAGCCCTGTCTTCAGAAATGCCCACATTGGGACAATCATCGCCAGCCTTCTCGGAATGATTCTTGTTTTGACAGGTTGGTGGCAATACCTCTGGGTACTATTTGGAGGTGCGAACCAGTTGATGGCATCCTTAGCATTGATGCTGGTGACAGCCTATTTGATGTCAGAAGGAAAGCCGGCAGCTTACGCCTTTTATCCGATGATTTTTATGTTTTTTACGACCATCGCTGCCCTGAGCTATACGTCCTATAGCTTGCTTCAGAAGGTATTGTCAGGGGCAGTGAAAGGAGAGGCGCTGATAGGAAATACATTGATGGGACTTGTGGGGCTATTCCTGGTTCTCGCTGCCCTCGTTTTGGGCACTGAGGGGTTGAAGGCTTTCAAGAGATATAAGGCTATAAGGGCAGCAGCGTCTGCGGCAAAGGCATGAAACAGTGATAAGTTAATGGGAGAATGGGGGATGAGGGTGTAGGGTATGTACTCATAATAGTAATTAAAAGGAGAAGGACGTAATGTCAGAAAATGAGAAGAAAGGTGGTTTTTTTCAGGCTATAAAGGAATTTGTATACGGCGTAGCGGCCCATGACTCGGCACGATTTGCAATGAAGTCAAGGGCGAGCATGGAACATCTTTTTATCCTGATTACCATGGGAGATATGCTGGGTGTTCCTATTCTGCCACCGTACTATTCATTAAGGCTATTGCCTTATGTAGTTCCACAAATCTCCACCTGGAAGCGGAGGATACTCCGGGAAAAAGATTTAACAGATGCGTTAGCATGAAAAACAGGATTCAAGGATTCAAGGGTTCAAGGATTCCAGAATTTTTCACTTGAACCCTCGACCCCTTGGCCCCTTGAACCCTAAAGCTTTTACTTATTATAGAAAGGGGTGATTGATATTTCTCTCGCAAAAATATTTGACCAATATCCGGATCGGCATTACATTATGTTTGGCGGCAAGGGAGGTCTTGGAAAGACTACCTTTTCCGCAGCTACAGCCTACTATCTGGCAAAACAGGGAAAACGCGTCCTGGTCTTTTCTGTCGACCCTCAGGCATCCTTAAGCGACATATTTCAGAGGGATATCTTTGGAAAGGGACCGACAGAGATTATGCCGAATCTCTATGCACAGGAGATTGATGCAGACCGTCGTGTCAAGGAATATCAACAGGAGATCAGACAGAAGATCCTTGATATGTATGGAATGGATAAAATTCCTGAAGAGATAGAAAGCTATATCCAGGCAGCGGCTGCAGAGCCCGCCATGGAGGAGAGCGCTATCTTTGATGAAGTTGTGGATATCGTGGTGAAAGGTGGATATGACTACTACATCTACGACCTGGTGCCATTAGGCCATGCCCTGTATTATCTCAGTATGGCATCCGTTTACGATGAATGGATTGACAAGATCACAAATCTCCGTCAGCAGATGAGGGAATATGACCAGGTGGCAGCAGTGATACGTCATGAGAAGGAAATAGATGAAGATGCCATACTAAATGAACTCCTCTATATTAAGGAGCGCATCAACAAATCCTCCGGTATTCTCACTGATAAACAGAAGACCGCCTTCTTTTTTGTGGTGACAGCAGAGGAGATGATTATCAACGATACGCTCAAGGCAGCGGAGCTTTTTGCCAAGTTTGATGTCCCCATGAGCGGCTATATTGTCAACCGGGTCTTATCTCAAGAACTGAAGGGCCAGCACATACCTGAGTACCTGAAGAACCGCCTCACAATGCAGGAACATTATCTTCAGGTAATCAATGATACCTTCAAAAATCAGATACTGGCTTATGTTCCTGAGATGGAAAGGGATGTAACGGGGCTTCAGATGATTGAAAATTTAGCAAAGCGCATGTTTTAATAGATTAACTGAAGATAGCCAAGGAGTCTAACAATGGATCAAATTACTGTTAGTATGACCAAATATATAAAGGACCACCCCAGGCTCAAGTACATCTTTTTTGGAGGAAAGGGCGGGGTAGGAAAAACAGTCATGGCAGGGACAGCGGCACTATGGGCTGCGAAGCAAGGAAAAAGGGTGCTCCTTGCCTCTACTAACCCTGTCCACAGTCTCTCAAATCTCTTAGAGCAGGATGTTTTCGGAAAGGTTGCTACCGTCTGTGGCGAAGAGAAGTGTTATGCCCTTGAAATCGATACAAAGGACACGATTGAGAGGTCCAAGCAGGAAATCCGCGAGAAAATCAACTGGTTTCTCAAATTTGCAGATTTAACGACAAAGGCGGACGATTTTATAGAAACTGCAACGATGAACCCTGCCTTTGAAGAGTCTGCCATGTTTGAAAATATGACCGACCTTATGTTTAAAGACGAGTACGATTTCTATGTCTTTGATACTGCACCCACAGCAAATGCAAGGCGGCTCCTCGGGATGTCCAAGGTCTATTCCCTCTGGGTGGGAAAGATGCTGAAAAGCAGGGATGAAGCAAAAACGTTGAGAGAAACGCTCTCCTTTACGAAGAAGAAAGAGGCTGACCCACTTATGAACTACCTCTTAAGCTTTAAAGACAGAATGGCAAAGGTACAAAGTCTGTTGACGGACGATAACCTTACAGCCTTCTTTTTTGCAACACTGCCTGAGGCGCTTCCAATCGCTGTTATTACAAGGTTTATTAACTGGTTCTATGAATTCGGGATACCTGTTGGAGGTGTGGTGGTTAACGGCATTATCCAGAAGGACCAGGTCGGGGATGATGCACCGGAGTTTGTCCATAACCGTGTTGCGATGCAGGACGAGCACATGGAAGAGATATGGAAGATATTTGGAGACAGGGTAAGGGCGGTTATCCCACTCTTCGAGACAGAGGTCAAAGGAGCACATATGCTGAACAGGATGATCGACTACCTGTTTGTGCCGTAAATACAATAGATTCAGGGTTCGAGGGGTCAAGGATTCGAGGATTCGAGGGGATTCATAGTTATCATTTTTCAAATTATGTAATATTTACCTCGTTTTTTTCAAAAGACATCTGAAGGCATTATTTCCAACTTCTGTACATTTACTTGTTTTTTTAATTTTAAGGGGATAGAATTGTTAAACGGGAGAAGGGGGCATCACGATTCATGATGTACGAGACTCATTGCTCTTTGCTCTCAGCTCAAGTTTGGGGGGGGTATCAATAAATTGAAAAAAACTGATAATTCAAGACCCCCATTTTTAAGCTTGACATGAATATTTTTATGGATTATTTTATTACAAATAGTTATAATAAGTTATCT